>Ga0136617_10001242_pt1 | contig 22487 bp, 25 predicted proteins | sample AntDrymUQ3222106_2_FD_129672 | JGI IMG/M metagenome (GOLD analysis project Ga0136617, IMG submission 129672) | Polar desert sand microbial communities from Dry Valleys, Antarctica - metaG UQ322 (21.06) | ecosystem: Environmental > Terrestrial > Soil > Desert | place: Antarctica: Dry Valley...
AGGTGTTCAGGTCGAGGTCGTTGTTGGTGTAGGCCGACCCCGTCAGACCAAGCGCCGGCGTGGTCGCCGGCGGGTAGGTCAGCCCGCCATCGAGGGTGGTGACACCTGCCGGATTGACGTCGTGACGCAGGTTCTACCCGGTGTCGCTGATCACCCGGAGGCGGTCGGCGGCTGGATTGAAGTCGACACCGAAGTTCGTGCCCGACAACGTGATGGTGAGCTGGGACACCTTGGTGGCCGCTGCACTGGACTCGTTCAGGGTGTAGATACCTCCGGCGTTACCCACGCCGTACAGCAGGTTGTTCTGGACCCGGTAGTCGATCCCGATCAGGCGTACATCGCCCTGCAGACCGCTGACGGTGCCGATGTTGCGCGTGGTGAAGCGGGGGTTCTCTACGTTGAAGCGCACCAACTTCTGGTTCGTCGTCAGACCGACCGCCGTCAGGGAGTCACCCCCACGGAAACGACTTTCGTCAGCGCCGGTGCCGGCCGAGGCACTGGGCGCCCCGATCACGACCATCGCGCACGCCAGCGCTGTGGTGAATCCTAGAACTGCCTTGCGGTGCATAAGGTGCTCCTGTCGTGTCGCGCTCACCGCGTCGGCGGCGCATCTGTTGCCGGTCTCGTGCCGGCGCAACCGTGTGTAGGTACGCATATCGGTCGGCGTTCAGTGGCCGCCCGGAAGGACGGAGTCCGTAGGAGTGCTTGTGCCCGCCCAGCGACCGGTCGGTCGGCCCTCCGTTCGTGATGAACGTTGTGGATGGACCGGCCGTATACACACCCAGGACGGATCGAGGTGACCCGGGCGAGGAGGGCGATGGCGCTGCGGATGGTGCAATCAGGCACCGCGCAGCACCGACCCCCGTCGCTGGCTGATGAGGCTGACGTACGACAGGCCTACGACGCGCACGTCGGTGAGCTCTATCGGTTCGCGTATCGGGCCACCGGTGACCAGGGATCAGCACAGGACATCGTGCAGGAGACCTTCCTGCGTGCCTGGCGGTCTGCCGACAGGTTCGATCCCACACTGGCCAGCCTGCGAGTGTGGCTGTTCGCGATCGCGCGCAACGTGATCACTGACCACCACCGGGCGGTGGGTGCCCGGCCGCGGTTGATCGGACTGACCGACCAGCCCGCTGACACGGGCAGTTCGGTCGCCGATCATGCCGAGCACCTGGTGGACGAGTGGGTCATCAACGAGGCGTTGAGCCGGATCGGCGAGGAACAACGCCATGCACTGACGGAGACCTACCTCCGCGACCGGCCCTACGGCGAGGTCGCAGCTGAGGTCGGGATCCCCGTGGGCACCCTGCGCAGCCGGGTGTTCTACGGACTCAAGGCGCTGCGAGCAGCACTGGATGAGATGGGGGTGACCTTGTGATGGCGGATTCGCACCAGGAGCTACGCGAATCTCTCGGCGCGTACGTGCTGGGGCATCTCGACCCGGCCGAGGCCGACGCGATGCGTGCCCACCTGGACACATGCGCCCAATGCCGGGCCGATGTCGCCGAACTGAGCCCGGTCGCCACTGCGCTGGTCGCCGCCAAGGCGTCGTCGGCAGCCGGTGCTGCCCAGGTTCCCGACGAACTGCGCCCTCGCATGGACGCTGCGCTCGCCGCCGAGGCCGGGCGCCAGCGCCGTACCCGGGTCCTGCGCTCAGCCGGCGCGGTTCTCGTGGCTGCGTCGGTCATCGTCCTGATGGTGATCGGCGTGCTGAGCCTGATCGACCGGACGCCGACCGCGCCGACCCCGGAGGCAGTTGCAGTAGTGGTCGAGGTGGATGCCGTGACCGCCTCGGCCGGACTGATCGCCCACACCTGGGGAACCGAGGTGAAGCTGCAGACCGCTGGGCTGGATGCCGGCGCGACCTATCGGGCTGTGGTGCTCGGCGCCGGCGATGCCGAGTTCCCCGCCGGCACGTTCACCGGAACCGGACCCGCAACGATCAACTGCAATCTGCAGGCGTCGGTGCTCAGGGAGGATGCCCGCGGCTTTGAAATCCTCGACGATCAGGGCGAGGTCGTCATTCGCAGCGAGTTCTGATCTTCCGGGTCACGGCATCCTGGGGGACTTGCCGGGGCGATTTCCGAACTTGTTGAGCATCTCCTTGGCCTTGCGCTGGTTCTCCGGCTTGCTGGCCTCGTTCTTCGCCCGGTCGAGCAGGTCCCTGATCTTCGCCTGGTTCTCCGGCTTGGCCGCCTCGCGCCGTACGACGTCGACGACCTTCACCACGATGCCCGCCTTGAGTGCGCTCTTGATCAATCCCATGCTGTCCTCCTCATGTCAACGGCCACCTGCAACCATTCCCGGTCGCATTCTGCCCTGATCGTCCAACGTCGAACCAGGTGTCGTCGTGCCCATCGCGGCAGGATGAGGTGATGAGCCCAACCGTCGCGGCCGCCGAGTTTCTCGGGAATGCGAGCTGGACCGATGTGCCTGAGCACGTCCGCCGCCGTACCGAGGCCCTGGTACGCGACTTCGCGGCGGTGAGTTGCGCCGGTACTGCGACACCCACCGCGCAGATAGCGGCGCAGTACGCCATGTCCGAGCACGGTGGCGATGCGTCGACGTTGCTGCACGACGGGCGTCGCGTGTCCGCGACAGGAGCGGCCTGGGCCAACGGCGTACTGGCCAATGCGTTGGACCTCGATGACGGTCATCGGCTCGTGAAGGGCCATCCGGGTGCGATCGTGATCCCCGCCGCGCTGGCCGTCGCCGAGACCATCGGGGCATCTCGCGAGGAGACGCTTGCCGCGATCACGGTCGGTTACGAGGTCGCCGTGCGGGCCGGGATCGCGCTTCACGCGCGTGCTGCCGACTACCACGGGTCCGGCGCGTGGGGCGCGATCGGGGCCGCTGCCGCGGGGGCGCGCCTGCTGCGACTGGGCCCGGCGCAGATGGGGCACGCCCTGGGCTTGGCCGAGTACCACGCGCCTATGGCCCCGGTCATGCGCTCGGCGGCCGACCCCGCGATGACCAAGGACGCCTGCGGTTGGGGCGCGATGGCCGGTACGTCCTCGGCGTTGCTGGCAGCCGACGGGTTCACCGCTACTCACTGCGTTGCCCTGGATGCGTTGTCGGCCAGCGGGTCCTTGCTGGGCGAGCACTGGTACGTCCCCGACATGTACATCAAGGCGTTCCCCTGCTGCCGCTGGTCCCAGCCGGCCATCGCTGCGGCGCTTGCCGTACGCGCCACGCACGATCTCGACCCACAGGCGATCGCCCGGGTGACCGTGCGGACCTTTGCTGCCGCCGCCGCGCTGTCGCGTCGGCCCCCGACCACGACCGAGGAAGCGCAGTACAGCCTGCTCTGGCCGGTCGCTGCGGCGCTGGTGCACGGGGACTTCGGCGTCGCACACGTCCTGCCGCCGGCGTTCGACGATTCGCTGATCCACGATCTCGCGAATCGCATCGACGTGGAGATCGACCCGGTCCTGGACTCGGCTTTTCCCGGCGTACGGCGAGCCGCTGTCACGGTCGAGACCACCGGGGGCCGGAGTCACACCTCGGAGTTGACCGAGGCGCCGGGCGAGCCCGACGACCCGAAGTGGGCGGACATCATCGAGACGAAATTCGCGCGGTACGCCGGGTCGCTGCCCGCCGAAAGCCCGTTGCGGCACCTGCTGACCTGACGCCCAACTCCCGTGATCTTGACCTTATTGCGGTTTTTCGACGTCCGGCACGGCGTGTCGCCACCATAAGGTCAAGATCACCACGGAATCGGTTCGAACGTCAGACGGTCACTGGGTGGGATTGCGACCACGCCTGTTGCAGCACCTGGAGGATTTCCTCGGCCGGCTGGGCACCGGCGATGCCGTACCTGCGGTCCACCACGAAGAACGGCACGGCACTGACGCCCAGCCGGGACGCCTCGGACTCGTCGTCGCGTACGGCGCCGGCGTAGCGCTGCTCGTCGAGGGCCGCGAGCACCTCATCGGGATCCAGCCCGGCGTCGGCGCCGAGTCGAGCCAGCACCGACCGGTCCCCGACGGCTTCTCCCTCGGTGAAATAAGCGAGCAGCAGCCGCTCCTTGACCGCGTCCTGCACACCCCTCTCGCCAGCCAGATGGATGACCTGATGAGCATCGAACGTGTTCGCCTTGATTGCCCTCTCGAAATGGAAGTCGAGACCCTCTGCGGCTGCGGCCGCGGTCATCGTGTCGAGCATCTGCTGCGCACCGCTGCGGCTGGTGCCGTACTTGCGGGCGAGCCGGTCGGCATAGTCGCCCGCCGGGCTGTCGCCATCCGCGCTCTGGGAGTGAGCGCCGGGATCGAGCTCGAAGCTCTTCCACTCCACCTGGACCTGATCACGATGCTCGAAGTGCGCCAGCCCGGCCTCGAACCGCCGCTTGCCGACGTAGCACCACGGGCAGACCACGTCCGACCAGATCTCGACCTTCACTGACAACCACTTCCTGGCCCGTTCTCCGTGATCTTGACGCTATGTCGGTTCCAGGGGTCGCCGGAGGGCCTGAACCGACAATAACGTCAAGATCACGGCTGTTGGCCGGTCGCCGCCTACGCTCGATGGGTGACCGCCCCGCCGAGATCTGCCCCTAACGCCTCGACGCTCGCCGCCGGGATCGACGATGCCAGTCGGGCGCGCGACCTGGCCAGGATGAAGTGGCGGGCCACCAGCCTGTTGATCCTGGCCGCAGTCGTTTTCCTGGTCTGCCTCTACCTCGGCGAGGAGACCGGGGCCTGGGTGGGGTACGTCAAGGCCACCGCCGAGGCGTCGATGGTCGGCGCGCTCGCGGACTGGTTCGCGGTCACCGCACTGTTCCGTCATCCGCTGCGGATCCCCATCCCGCACACGGCGATCATCCCGAACAAGAAGGACCAGATCGGGGCCAGCCTAGGCACCTTCATCCAGCAGAACTTCCTCACCGAGTCGGTCCTCGAGGAAAAGATCAGCAGCCTCGACGTACCCACCAGGATCGGTGACTGGCTCGGCCAGCCGGGGCAGGCGCGGAAGGTGGGCAACAGCGTCGGCGCGGCGATGGCCGGGATCACGACGGTCTTGCGGGACGAGGACATCCAGCCGGCGATCAGCCAGATGGTCGACCGACGGTTGCGCGAGACCCCGGCGGCCCCGGCGTTGGCCAGGGTCCTGACGGTCGCGGTCGACGGCGGCCATCACCAGACCCTGCTCACTGCCGCCCTGCACGGCCTGAACCGGTTCCTCGACGAGAACCGCATCGTGCTGCGCAACGCGCTGGGCGAGGAGAGCCCCGAGTGGGTGCCGGACTGGGTCGACGACCGCGTCTTCGAGCGCGCTTTCAAGGCGCTGCAGAGCTTCTTGGACAACGTCGCGGGTGATGACGAGCACGACCTGCGCAACGCACTCGACATACGCCTTCGCGCCTATATCTCCGCGCTCAAGAACGATCCCCAGACTGCGGCCAAGGTCGAGGCGATCAAGCTGGAGTTGCTGGAGCACCCTGCTGTACGGGACTGGTCCGGCTCGCTCTGGCAGAACATCAAGGCGGGACTCGTGGAGGCCGGCAACGACCCCGACTCAGAACTGCGCCACCGACTCGAAGCCAGCATCATCCACATAGGACAGTCCTTGCGCGATGACCCCGAACTGCGGGCCAAACTGGAGGGTTGGATCCAGACCGCGTCAGCGTACGTCGTACGCACGTACGCCGAGGACATCGCCGACCTGATCAGTGGCACCGTCGCCCGCTGGGACACCGACGAGACCAGCCGCCGGATCGAACTCCAGGTCGGACGGGATCTTCAGTTCATCCGGATCAACGGCACCGTCGTAGGCGCCCTGGCCGGACTGGTCATCTACACGGTGAGCCAACTCCTCACCTGAGCGGTTGAGGGGTGGGCTACAACGCCCCGCGTTGCCATGGGCCGGTGATGGCCAGCGTTCCACCGCTGCCAGCCTCGTCGTATCCGAAGATGTTAACGAACAGGAACACCCCGTCATCGCTCCAGCATGCCCCGGCGAACTCGCTGTCGTTCATGATGTTCTCGGCGAACGGGAAGGTCTCGCCCTCCAGGGTGAGGCCGATGAGTCGGTTCTTGTCCTCGCCGAAGAAGTCGCTGATGTCGTCCTGGCCAAGGTTCGCCGACGACGCATCGTCCTCGCAGAGCACCAGCCCCCCGCGCGGGCTGACCACGAGGTTGTCCGGGGAGTCGAGCACATCGCCATCGGGGGACTCGAAAAGCAGCACCAGCTGACCGCCGCGCAGTCCGTCGGGGATGTACTCCCAGATCTGTCCGTATCCCTCTTCGAAGCCGTCGTCGTTGACATCTCCGTTCTTGGCGTCGCCACCGCTCGTTGAGGCGAAGAAGATGCTGCCGGCTCCGTCCCAGCAGCCCTCAAGCCGGTTGAACTTGGCCGCGCCGCGCGCGAAGGCTTCCTCGAAAACGGCGTTGGGGGCGTCGTCGGAGGGGTTGGGCTCCCGGATGGTGATCCACCGAACCGGAAGCGATCTGCCCTGCTCCTGACCTTCGCGCAGGTCCACCGACGGCATGCCCTGGATACCTAGGATCTGCAGGATCCCGCCTCGCGACAGATCCGCAGGGTTCCTCGGTAGGAAGCGGTAGAAGCCGCTGCCCCGTCCCGAACCGGCGTCCTCGGTCTGGTAGACGATTCCGGTGCGCTGATCGACGGTGGCCGCCTCGTGTGCGAAGCGACCCATGGCAACGAAGGGGCTGGCGCCAACCGGCGAGCCGGGAGAGGACCCGTTGAGCGGATTGAGGTAGACGTAGCCGTGCTTCTTCTCGGTCCGGGGAAGCGATCCCGGGGGATCGGTCCCCAACTCCTGCTGGACGATCTCCTCACAGGTCAGCCATCCGGACTGCCGGAAAGCGACACCCCCGGCGCAGTTGACGACTGTGCCGGTCAGGCTCACGTAGTCCTGGGTGAGCCCGCCACTCGGTGAAAGGAACTTCCTGGCGTCGAAGTCGAGCGTCGTGTTGCCGCCCTCAGCCGTCTTGTCGTAGGCGTTGGGAGCCGGCTCAATTGTGAACTCCCCCTGGGTGAACGGCGCTTCCTGACTGAACCTGACCTCCTGGTTGCGAATCAGCCGTACTCCGGACGCGACGTTGCCGAATGCGCCCATTCCGTCGTGGGACCGCGCTGCGAGCGTGCCGTCGGACATCGTGCTGCCGGTCTTGGAGAAGATCGTGTACACGAACTCCCGGGGCAGCGCGAGCCATTGCTGGCCGTCGTTGAGCGATGTCTTAGGTACCAGCGGGCCGTAATCTCCGTTGGCATTGGCTCTGCCGCTCCCGGGTGCGGCCTCGGCCATCCGCATCGAGACGGCCTGCAGGGCGGTGCCCCCCACAATGGCGGCTCCGGCGGTCACCCCTCCTGCCTTGAGGAGGGAGCGGCGATCGAGTGTGGTCATGCAGTGCCTCCGGGAATGGTTGAAAGGAACTCACACCCTCCAGATCGCGGATGACGTCGCCGTGCCCACCTTGCGTTCGTCCGGCAAACGGTGGATGAACGTGGCGCGTGCGCGGCTAGCAGTCAGCTCCTGGGGGAAGGTCGGACCGGGACTATGCGGTCGGACTTCCGCACAGTTGGGACAGGAGCGTAGTAGCCCGGTCCACCCGCGAGCACACAGGACTGCGCCGATGTCTGCCGCCACCGCGCAAGGCCTGCGAACGACCTCGAACCACCCGAAGCGCAGGGTCAGCCACCCGACCACAGCGTGGGCGTAGTCGCGCTTGCGATCCCGCCACACATGCCCTCCTCGACATGCCCGAGCCGCCCATCCAACTCGACGAGAAGCGCGTAATCCTCGTAGGCCACATCGGCGAACCGGTTGGTGTCCGGAATGCGGAACTGGCGCCGATCCGGCGGAAGGCTGTGGGCGCCCACGACGTCGCGACCGGAGCGGTACTCCAGTTGACTGTGCACCCCGGCCTCAGCATCTCCGAGGACCGCCCGGATGAGGTCTCGATGTCGGATGGCGTGGCGCGCACGTAGCGCCATCAACAGCCGCGCTGGCGAGGTCAGCCGTCGCTGGACAGCTTTGGTGTTCCAGCTGATGACCTCTGCCGGATCGCCGACGGAGCACAGGTCGAGCACGGTGTCCTCCATCCGAGTTCGTGTCTGCTGCACGGCGGCGTACGGCCACCGGACGTCCTCGCGCTGGCGGTGGAACCTCAGCCATGGCCGGTCGACCAAGCGTCGGCTGTGCGCAATCAAGACATGGATGGGCAGCGGTTGTGCTTCAACTGTCCTTCAACCAGGCCGTGCAGGACGCCGGCAGACTCTCCGAACAAAGCCGAACCATGTCCGCCGACCAGTACCCCCGCCCAGGCCCGCGCCATCCACTGCACATCACCGGGCATCGTCGAATGGGACTGCCCCCGGTTCAGGCAGTCCAACACCCCCCGCAACCGATCATCCGACAACCGACGACCCACAAACGCCTCCAACGATCAGGCGTTGCGACAATCCCTTGAGCCCTAGCCGGGACTACGCAGTTCGATCTTCCCCACCGTTGAGTACAGGCAAGACCGACCGGGGAGAATGGCCGCGTGGCCCAGCTGACCCTTCTCCTCGCCCTGTTCGCGGCCACCATCTTGTTCGGTTCGGTGGCCGAGCGACTGAAGCTGCCGTACCCGATCCTGTTGTTGGCCTTCGGCCTGCTCGTCGCGTTCGTGCCGGGCCTGCCGCGTCTCGACATCAGCCCCGACCTGATCCTGCCGCTGGTTCTGCCGCCGCTGCTGTTCGCCGCCGCCCGGCGTACGTCGTGGCGGGAGTTCCTCGACAATCGACGCGCGATCGGCTTGCTGGCCGTGGCGCTGGTCATCGTCACGACAACGGTCGTCGGCTTCCTGCTGCAGGCCCTTGTCCCCGGACTTCCGCTGATCGCCGCCATTGCGCTGGGAGCTTTGGTGGCACCGCCAGATCCGGTGGCCGCCACGGCCGTTGCGCGCCAACTCCGGCTGCCACGCAGGCTGACGACGATCCTGGAGGGCGAAGGTCTTTCCAACGACGCAACGGCGCTGGTCCTCTACGAGGTGGCTGTCGCGGGCACCCTCACCGGTGCCCTCTCGCCGTGGGGAGCAGCTGGGACCTTCGCGCTGGCCGTCGTTCTCGGGATCGTCATCGGCCTGGTCATCGCGCTGCTCACCCGATGGTTGCTCAACAAACTGCCCGCGCATCCGGCCGGAACCGCCTTGGTCCTGGTGATGCCTTTTGCCGCGTACGTTGCTGCTGACGCCGCGCACGGCAGCGGTGTGCTGTCGGTCGTCACCCTGGCCTTGGCCCTGAGCCGGTATGCCGACGCCGAGTCAGCGCAAACCAGACTGATGGCCGGAACCACCTGGGAGATCATCGAACTGCTTGTCACCGGGGCAGCCTTCGCCTTTGTCGGACTCGAACTGCGTGCTGTCGCCCAGGACGTATCCGGCGATCTCAGCGTGTTGGTCACGCAGGCGGCGATCGTCACCGCTGTCGTGATCGTGGTCCGGTTCGTCTGGATCTTCCCGGTCTCCTGGCTGGACGAGAAGATTCACGCGCGGGGCGGCGAACCGCCCGACGAACCCGTCGGCTGGCGCGAGATGACGGTCGCATCCTGGGCCGGCATGCGGGGCGTGGTCACCCTCGCCGCCGCACTCGCGCTGCCAAGCACAGACGAAGGTTTCCCGGAACGGGACCGACTGATCTTCATCTCCTTCGTCGTGATCATCGTGACCCTGCTGCTGCAGGGGCTCACACTTCCCCTGTTAGTCCGTCGGCTCGGCATACAGGCACCGGTCGAACAGCAACAGGTCGCCGAGCGGGAGATGACCCAGCGCGCCCTGCGCGCCGGGTTCCAGCGCTTGGACGACATCCGGTCACGGGGGGATGTCGACGACGGCCTGATCGATCAAGCGCATGACAACGCAAAAGCGTTGTGGCACAGGTTGGGACTTGATCCAGCCGAGAAGAGCGACGACACCGAGGGCGCTGCAAATGAATCACCCAGTTCCCGTGCGCATCGTGCCTGGCGGGTCGACGAACTCGAGGCCGAACTCCTGAAAGCCGCCCGGCAAGAGGTAGTCAACGCCCGCGACGAGCCGGGCGGGGATCCGAAGGTGGCCGACGACGTGCTACGCCGACTCGATGCCCGCAGCGCCCAGCCCGGGGTCCTCCCCGACCCCGACGATGAAGGTGCCCGTGACGAATCCCGCTGACTCCGCGCCCGGTCGAACATTGCGGGTCGGGATCGTCGGAGCGGGCTCCATCGGCGTCGTACACGCCAGGGCCGCTCGACGGGCAGGGGCCGAGGTGGTCGCCGCTGTCGGGTCGGCGCCGGATCGAGCCGGGCAAGCAGCAGCCAAAGTCGGTGCCGGGCAGGGCTACCCGGACCTCGGTACGCTCTTGGTCGACGGAGCCGTCGACGTCGTACACGTGTGTACGCCTAACGTCAGCCATGCCGATCTGGCGCTGGCCGCGATCCGGGCCGGGGTCCATGTTGTCTGCGAAAAGCCGCTGACCACCGATCCGGAGTCGGCTCGGCTGCTCACATCCGAAGCTGATCAGGCTGGCGTCGTAGGGACGGTTCCGTTTGTCTACCGCTTCCACCCGATGGCCCGGGAGCTTCGGGCCCGCGTCGCTGCCGGTGAGCCCGGTCGCCTTGCGCTCATCCACGGCCACTACCTGCAGGATTGGCTCTCGTCCGACTCCGCGACGAATTGGCGGGTGTCGGCCGAGTCGGGCGGTGGTCGCTCCCGCGCCTTCGCCGACATCGGATCGCACTGGTGCGATCTCGCCGAGTTCGTGTCCGGTCAGCGGATCGCCCGAATCACGGCGCGTACGAGCACCCTCGCGACGCAACGCGGTCCCCACGACGGCCGGAGATCCGTGGACACCGAGGACGCCGTCAGCCTCAGCTTCGTCACCGACGGTGGAGTTCTTGGGAGTGCGGTGATCTGCCAGGTCGCCGCCGGCCGCAAGAACCGGGTGTACGTCGAACTGTCCGGGACCGAGACCAGTCTGGCGTTCAACCAGGAGGAGCCGGAAGTGCTCTGGGTCGGACGACGCGACAGATCGGAACTGCTGATCCGCGATCCCGACGCACTCTCGCCGGAGGCGGCCAGGTACTGCACCCTTCCGGCCGGGCATGCCCAGGGTTATCAGGAGTGCTTCGACAACTTCGTCGCCGACACGTACGCGGTGATCGGCGGCGCTCCGGCTCCGACCGGCCTGCCGACCTTTGCCGACGGACTCCGCTCGACCGTGATCACCGCTGCCGTCCTTGCATCCGCCGACCAGGACGGCGCCTGGGTCGAGGTCCCCCGCTCAGGCCCGACTGAGTGAAGGGCACCCTCTAGCGAACCTATTGGCAGAAGGTGCCCTTCACTCGGATGGAAATCAGCGGCGGCTGCGGGCGATGCCGGCCAGCGCGATGCCAGCGGCGACGCTGACATTGAGCGACTCGGTGTCCGAAGTGATCGGAATCCGGGCCACGTAGTCACACCCGGCCCGGACCAGTCGAGTCAGCCCCGAGCCTTCCCCGCCGAGGACAAGCACAACGGGCTGACCGGAGACGTCGATGTCGTCGATGTCGTGCTCACCCGAGGCGTCCAGGCCCACGGTGGTCAGCCCGGCCTTCTGGTACGACGCGAGAGCCCGACCCAGGTTGACCGCGCGGGCGACCGGTACCCGAGCCGCAGCGCCGGCACTCGTGCGCCAGGCCGACGCGGTCATCCCAACCGAACGACGTTGCGGCACAACAACTCCGTGCGCACCGAAGGCCGCAGCCGACCGTACGATCGCCCCGAGGTTGCGCGGATCGGTGACCCCATCCAGCGCCACGATGAGTGCTGGCCGCCCGGAATGGTGTGCATGTACGAGCAGGTCGTCGGGATGCGCGTAGGCGTATGGCGGGACCTGCAGTGCGATCCCCTGGTGCAGCGCGCCATGGGTCATCCGGTCGAGTTCGGGACGACCGATCTCCTGCAGGGCGATCCCGCGGTCCGCGGCGGTCCGGATCGCCTCGTTGACCCGGTCGTCGACGTCCATGCCGGTGGTGACGATCAGGGCGAGTGCCGGGATCTTGGCTCGCAGCGCCTCCAGTACCGGGTTGCGACCGAGCAGGAGTTCCGGAGCGTCAGCGGCTTTGCGCGCTCGCTGCCTGGCGACTTCTTCGCGGCGTTGGACAGACTCCGCGCGACGGGCCGCAGGATGGTTGGTCCGGTCCTCCGCCTTGGGCGTGGGCTTGCGGCCGGACAGCTTCTTGCGGCCGTGTCCCCCGGTGCCGGCCAGCGGGCCCTTCTTCTTGGTCTGGGCGGCGGCACGCTTACCCGGCCGTCCTCGTGCGCTGGGACTCATCTGCGTACCGTCCATCTTGTGCCGTCGGCGGTATCCTCGACCGCGACACCAGCCGCGGCGAGCTGATCGCGAATGGCATCCGAGGCCGCAAAGTCCTTGCGCGCCCTGGCTGCAGCCCGCTGTTCGAGCAACGCCTCGACCAGCGCATCCACGACCCCACTTGGCGCCGCTGCGCCACGCGTGCTGGCCCACGGTTGCGCAAGCGGATCTAGCCCGAGGATGGCCAGCATCGCCCGGACCGAGCCAAGCGCGCCACGTACCTGTACGTCGTCACCGGCCGCCAGCGCCGCGTTGCCGCTGCGCACGATCTCGTGCACGCAGGCCATCGCGGCTGGCGTACCGAGGTCGTCGTCCATCGCCGCGGCAAAGTCAGCGCACACCACAGGGGCGCCGGCATCGGGGCCCACCCGCTCGGCGGCCCGTACGACGAATCCCTCGATCCGCGCATACGCGGTACCCGCCTCGCCCAAAGCGCCTTCGGAGAACTCCACCGGTGAGCGGTAGTGCGGTGCCACCAGGTAATACCGCAGAGCGACCGGCCGGACCCGTTTGATGACTTCGCTCACCAGCAGGGCGTTGCCGATCGACTTGCTCATCTTCTCGCCGGTCAGATTGAGCATCGCGTTGTGCATCCAGACCCGGGCGAATGGTCGCCCCGCCGCGCGTGACTGGGCGAGTTCGTTCTCGTGGTGCGGGAAGCGCAGGTCCAGCCCGCCGCCGTGGATGTCGAATTCAGCGCCCAGGTACTTCCCGGCCATCGCCGAGCATTCGAGGTGCCAGCCCGGACGGCCGCGACCCCACGGCGTCGCCCAGGATGCGGTCTCGGGCTCGCCGCGCTTGGCGCCCTTCCAGAGCGCGAAGTCCCGTGGGTCACGCTTGCCGCGCGGATCGGCGTCGGCGGCGGGCTCCATGTCGTCGAGCCGCTGTCCGGACAGTTCGCCGTACGAGGGCCAGGACCGTACGTCGAAGTAGACGTCACCGGAATCGTCGGCGGCCGGATAGGCATGACCGGCCGCGTTCAGGGCGCCGATCATCTCGATCATCTCGGGGATGTGTCCGGTCGCCCGCGGCTCGTACGTCGGCGGCCGGCAACCAAGCGCGTCGTAGGCGGCATGCAGGGCGCGCTCGTTCGCGTACGCCAGGGCCCACCACTCCTGACCGGCGGCCGCGGACTTGTCCAGCACCTTGTCGTCGATGTCGGTGAGGTTCGCAACGACCGTCACCTCGTAGCCGGCGTGTTCCATCCAGCGGCGCAGGACGTCGAAGGCGACCTCCTTGCGGATGTGGCCGATGTGCGGCGGACCCTGCACGGTCAGCCCACAGTGGTAGATCCCGACCTTGCCCGGAGTCACCGGTTCGAAGTCGCGGACCTGCCGCGAGGCGGAGTCGTACAGACGCAGGGGCACCGCGCGAGTCTACGGACGCGGCACGAGTAGCGCCGTGGCCATGGCAGCGCGGCCCTCTCCCCGCCCGGTGAGACCGAGACCGTCGGTCGTGGTGGCGGACACGCTGACCGGAGCCCGAAGTACGGCCGACAGCGCGGCCTGGGCCTCGTCGCGGCGTGGGCCGATTCGCGGGTTGTTGCCGATCACCTGCACCACGGCGTTGGCGACCTGCCAATCATCGGCGGTGAGTCGCTCCATGGCGGCGCGGAGCAGATCGATCCCGCTGGCGCCGGCCCAGAGCGGATCCGTCGTTCCGAACACCTCACCCAGATCACCGAGCCCGGCCGCCGACAGCAGCGCATCGACCAGCGCGTGAGCGGCGACATCGCCGTCGGAGTGCCCGGAGCAGCCGTCCTCGTCCGGCCAGATGAGACCGGCCAGCGCGCACGGACGGCCCACCTCGATCGGGTGCACGTCGACCCCGAGCCCGACCCGCATCACCGACTCCACCCCCAGATTCCGCACGTTATGCGCATAACGTCCGGTTTGCCGCCCGATCCCTGCACGTTATGCGCATAACGTGCACGAAGTTCGCGGCGAACCCGGGGCAGCAGGATCATCGGCGAGAATCAGCCCGCAGCTAGCAGGGCTTCGGCGACGATCAGGTCGTCGGGTGTGGTGATCTTGAGGCCGCGCGCGTCACCGGGAACGGTCAGCACTCGTACGCCCATGGCCGCCACCGCAGCGGCGTCGTCGGTGACCTCGTCGCCGCGGCTGGCGCTCGCCTCCAGCGCTCGTGCGAGGAGAGCCCGCTCAAAGCCCTGCGGGGTCTGCGCCGAACGCAGCCCGGAGCGGTCCACGGTCGCGGTGATCTCGCCCGCCGCATCGACCGACTTGATCGTGTCCACGACCGGGAGAACCGGGATGACAGCGGGAGCCCCGGCGGCCAGCGCCGTCCGTACAGACGCCACGACAGACGCGGGTACGAGCGGGCGGGCGGCATCGTGGACCAGCACCCAACCGACCTGGGTGGGTACGGCCCGCAGAGCCGCGCTGACCGACCGCTGCCGACTGGAACCCCCGGCAACGACCACGACGTCCGGCTCGGGCAGCAGCCTGGCCACTGCCGAGATCAGGGCGCCAGGAGCGGCGACCACGATCCCGGCGCACCCTCCTTCGCGCAGCGCTCTAACCGCGTACACGACCAACGGGCGCCCCGCGAGTTCCATCAGGGCCTTGGGTCGGTCCCCACCGAAGCGCTCACCGCGCCCGGCAGCGACAACCACCCCCCAGCAGGAGGTGGTCATCAACTGAGCCGGAGATCGTTCGAGTGAGCCGAGTGAACTAGGAAGCGAGAACCTCGTCGAGCACGATCTCGGCCTTGTCCTCGTTCGTTCCCTCGGCAAGGGCCAACTCGCTGACCAGGATCTGGCGGGCCTTGGACAGCATCCGCTTCTCCCCGGCCGACAGACCGCGATCCTTGTCACGGCGCCAGAGGTCGCGCACGACCTCGGCTACCTTGTTGACATCGCCAGAGGCCAGCTTCTCGAGATTGGCCTTGTACCGGCGCGACCAGTTGGTCGGCTCCTCGGTGTGCGGGGCGCGCAGGACCTCGAAGACCTTGTTCAGGCCCTCCTGTCCGACGACGTCGCGCACGCCGACCTCCTCGGCATTGTCCGCAGGAACACGGACGGTCAGGTCACCCTGGGCGACCTTGAGTACGAGGTAAGCCTTTTCCTCGCCCTTGATCAGGCGGGTCTCGATCGCTTCGATCAATGCAGCGCCGTGATGCGGGTAGACCACGGTCTCGCCGACGGTGAATCCCATGTGGATGGACCCCTTTCGCTAGACCGAGGATACCAGCCGCCACTGACGCCACCGAAAGGACGTTCGGGACGTTCTCGCAGGTCACAAGGCAGTTTCGGATCGAATCAGTACTTGACAGGAGGGCAGTCCCTATGGGTGGGACACGTTCACATGCGGTAAACCTGGTCCGCTGCGCCCATCCTGGCCCGGCCCTTGGGGTGACCGCCATCGGCTTCCTGCTGGCCGTTTTCGCGGGTCTGAGCGCGTCTCGATCCCTGCTCGTCACCGCCGCGATCGCCACCGGTCAGCTGTCCATCGGCTGGAGCAACGACTGGCGCGACCGGCATCGGGACCGCAGCAGCGGTCGTACGGACAAACCGCTGGCCAGCGGCGCGATCTCGGCTCGCGTCGTCGGTGTCGCGGCTCTGGTGGCGGCCGTCGCCTGTGTGGCCCTCTCGCTGGCCGTCGGCGTGGCTCCCGGCGTGCTGCATCTCACCGCGGTTGCCGCCGCCTGGGCCTACAACTTCTGCCTGAAAGCCACGATCGCCTCGGTGCTGCCGTACGCGATCGCCTTCGGCCTGTTGCCGGCCTTCGTCGTGGCTGCCACCGAGGGCGCGCCGGCGGCCCCGTACTGGCTGGTCCTGAGTGGTTCGCTGCTCGGATCCGGGGCGCACTTTGCTAACGCCGTACCCGACCTCGCCGACGACCTGGCCACCGGCGTCCGCGGCCTGCCGCACCGGATCGGGGCCGGACCGGGCGCAGCCACCGGCGCAGTGCTGCTGCTGGCTGCGACGGCCGTGTTGGCCTTCGGCCGTCCAGGACCTCCCGGGGTGATCGGTTGGCTGGCGCTGGCGTTGGCTCTGCCCGCCGCGGCCCTGGCGGCGGTAGCGGGACTCGGGCGCCCGGCCTTGCGACGACAGGCGTTCGCCGGCGTCGTCGTACTGGCAGTGCTGGACACCGGCCTACTGGTCCTGGGCGGGGCCTCCCTCGGCTGACCGATCGGCCCCTGAACCTAGGATCGCGACCATGCAGGTGACCGTCGACGGTGCGACTCTGGGCCCGGAGAGGCTGGCCGCGGCTGTCGAGGAACTCGTGGAGACTCTCACCGGCATCGATGCCGACGGCTGGTACCCCGCCGTCGACGTCGTGCGCCCATGGTCTGAACACAACCCGAGGATCACCGGCGAGTTCGCCCGCCCGGCCGCCGTACGCCGGTACCTCGCTCGAGAACTGACCGCCCTGCTGTCGCGCGGCGCCGTGGTGACCGTACGGCCCTCGCGAGAGTCCCTCGGCTTCTCCGACCCGGGCTTCTTCGCAGCACTCGAGGAGGAGCGCTTCGATCTGCGGGCCAAGAAGCTGTTCCTGTTCGGGCCGGAGCGGATGGCGCTCTCACTCGACCGGCTTGCGCACTACTGCGGTACGCCGGCGGAGTCGTTCGAGCGGCACGTCATCTTCACCAACTACGCGATCCACGTCGAGGCGTTCCGGGAACGGTTCTCCGACGCCGAAGGACCCGCCCGGGCAGGCTCACAGATGCCGGCCTGGCATTGCAGAACCCCGGAGGGCGACGGGGTCAGCCTGGTCAACATCGGGGTCGGGCCGTCCAACGCGAAGACCCTCACCGACCACCTCGCCGTCCTGCGTCCGGACACGATGATGATGATCGGACACTGCGGCGGGCTGCGAAATCACCAGGAGTTGGGCGACTTCGTGCTGGCTACCTCCTACCTGCGGGCCGATCACGTCCTCGACGACGTCCTGCCGACCACGGTGCCGGTCATCCCCAATCACCGGCTGAACGCCTTTCTGCTGCACGCGCTGGAGGAGCGCGACGCCCGATATCGCACCGGCGTGGTCTATACGACGGACAACCGCAACTGGGAGTTCAACCAACGGACGGCACTGAACAACATCCGTACGGCGCGTTGTGTTGCCGTGGACATGGAGTCAGCGACCATCGCCGCCAACGGATTTCGCTATCGGATCCCTAATGCCACCCTGCTGTGCGTATCCGACAAGCCACTGCATGCCTCGCCGAAGCTGTCCGCAAGTGCGCAGAGTTTCTACGAGGCGAGCAAGCGCGAGCACCTCGCGATCGCCCTGACCTGCCTCGACCGGGTACGCGCGGAGCACCCCGACGGCCTGCCCAGTCAGGACCTCCGCGCCCCCGACGAGCCGCTGTTCGGGGTCGACGGCACCGGCTGAGCCGATGACTGGGGCTGCTGGCCAGGCCTGACCCGGGACTCAGGACCAGGGCGTCACCGGCCGTTCGCGCTTGACCCCGTCCGCGATCAGATCGGTCTTCTCGTCGAAGAAACAGACCAGATCGACCAGAGCTGTGGCGTCGGGCAGCGGCGCTGGGTAGGACCAGGCCAGGTCCTCGATCACCCGATCGCCTACGTCGACCGACCAGTAGCTGGCCTGACCCTTGTAGGCACATGTCGTCCGCTTCGACGTCGGATGCAGGGTGGCCCCTACGTCGTCAGGAGGCAGGTAGTAGCGCACCGGCAGCCCGGTCTCGAACACGATCAGCGGACGATCGGAGTCCGCGAGCACCGTCCCATCCAGTTCCACTCTTATCCGGCGGGAACTCTGGCGCATATCGATGCGGCTGAACGGATCCCGAGGGTGGGAGACGATCTTCTCGTCCTCCTCGAGCCATTCGTCGAATCCGTCGAAGTCGAGGTTCACGTAGCCGCTCAGGTCAGGGTCGGACAGCTCGAAGGCCACGGCCCGTCTGGTCTGGGTCGCGGTGCGCAGGTCCAACGCCCGACCTTCGGTGCTGTGCAGCTGAAAGGGGATCTCGGGAGTCAGCACAGGAATCCGAGCGAGGTCGGGCATGTGGTAGCCGGCCTCCTCGGAGGCTCCTTCGGCCTGCTGCTCGGCGGGCAGCAGCTCTGCCCGCACGTCCTCGCGCGGGACGGCGTAGGACGGCACTACCCGCCGCGGCTCCCAGATCAGGACCGCTCGCAAGCTGTCCACCACCGGGCTTCCAGCGATCAGCGCCCGGACCCTCTTCGCCGTCGGCTCGAAGCGCAACTCCCCTAGTCCGCTCATCATTGCCTTCATCATTCGTGTTCCCATGGGCCAAGCCTTCCGTGAGCGCCACCGTCGCACCAGAGAGTTAGCCCTACCGCTAGTCTGACCCGGTTCACAGCCGCGCTCGATAGGCGACTTATCGCTTCGGTCAGCCCTTCCACGGAGGTCGTCGTTCCGGTGTCCCGCCAGCCCCGAATGCTTCCCGTGCTGGGCACGCTCGCCATTGCCACGGTCGCCACCCTGACCGGCTGCAGCGCCGGTCAGGTGACGCAGACCTCCACCCAGGTCGCCACGGTCCAGGGCTCCTCGGCCGACATCGGCGATCTCGCGCTGCGTGACATCCGCATCGTCTACCCCTCCGGCGGTACCTACGCCGAGGGAGGCACGGCCGAGTTGGTGCTCGTCGTGACCAATCAGGGGCTGTCCGAGGACACCCTGATCGACGTCACCGGAGAGTTCTTCGACTCTGCCACCGTCCCCAGCGATGACCCGCAGCCCACAGCCTCCGCTGGCGCGTCGGCCACTCCAACCGAGGAGGAGCCGGCCGAGGCCAGCCTCGAGTCACCTGTCCCGGCTCAGGGGATCCTGCAGTTCGGAACGAGCGACTCTCCCTCGATCGAGTTGACCGACCTGACCGAGGAGATCTCCGTCGCCGAGGTCTTCCTGATCACTTTCGTCTTCGAGGGGGCCGGCGAGGTCACCGTCGAGGTGCCGGTGGCCAACCCGACCAGGGAGATCGACCGCGGAGAAGGCTTCGACTTCCATACCGAGGAAGAGGGCTAGGCCCGACGGTTCCGGGCACGTCCAGGATCGGGCACGGTGACGTGTGTGGATGAGATCACCGAGGAACTGGCGATCCAGTACGCCGTGGTCCGCAGGGAGTTCATCCGGGCCACCGATGACCAGATCGTCGAACGGATGCTGGACCGACTCAACGAGCAGCAGCAACTCGAACTTGCATCCCAGGCGCTGTCCTACAGCGATCAGCCGGGCAGTCGCCGTGACCTTGCTCGGTTGGCCGTACGGAACTTCGTCCGAGCTTGGGAAGGCGACCCGGACGCGCCCTAGACCACCCCTAGACCGGCCGTCCCCGATTCCGGGACGTTATGCGCATAACGTGCAAGATCGGGCCGCGATTCCGGGACGTTATGCGCATAACGTGCAAGATCGGGGCCGGATTCCGGGACGTTATGCGCATAACGTGCAAGATCGGGGCCGGATTCCGGGGCGTCCTGCACGAAGTTTGTCGGTGGATCGCCGTAGCGTGCCGGCTGTGGCCGCATCCTCCGCTCGCGCCGCCCGTCCCGCGTACAAGTGCGTGGAGTGCGGGTACGTCCCCCCGCGCTGGCTCGGGCGCTGTCCGGAGTGCCAGAGCTGGGGCTCGGTGGAGCAGGCCGGATCCGCAGCGAGCGTGCGTGCTTCTACCGTGGCCGGCCCCGTGACGACCGCGGCCACCCCGGTCACCGCCCTGTCGATCCTGCCGGCCGCAGCGCAGCCGACCGGCGTCGGCGAACTCGACCGGGTCCTCGGCGGCGGCCTGGTTCCCGGCGTGGTCGTGCTGCTTGCCGGGGAGCCGGGCGTCGGGAAGTCCACACTGCTGCTCGAGGTCGCCAAGCAATGGACCGCCGACGGCAAGGGACGCGCGCTCGTGGTCTCCGGTGAGGAGTCGGTCGGCCAGATCCGGTTGCGGGCCGAGCGGATCGGGGCTCGCCACGACGAACTGTTCCTGGCCGCGGAGAACGAGCTCGCCGCGGCCCTGGGTCAGGTAGAAGCGGTGGAACCGACCCTGCTGATCATCGACTCGGTGCAGACGATCCGGTGCGGCGCCACCGACGGCACTGACGGCGGCGTCAGTCAGGTTCGTACGGTCGCCTCGGCGCTGTCCGCAGTGGCCAAACGACGCAATCTCCCCACGATCCTGGTCGGCCACGTCACCAAGGACGGCAGCGTCGCTGGGCCGCGCACCCTGGAGCATCTGGTTGACGTCGTGCTCAACTTCGAGGGTGAGCGGCATTCCGCCCTGCGATTGCTGCGGGCCACCAAGAACCGGTTCGGCAACGCCGAGGAGGTCGGCTGCTTCGCCCTCGAGGAGACCGGCATCGTCGGGGTGCCTGATCCGTCGGCGATGTTCGTCTCCAGCCACCGCGCCCCTGTCCCCGGAACGTGTCTGACCGTCGCCATGGAGGGCACCCGACCCCTGGTCGCCGAGGTACAGGCCCTGGTCAATGAGACGTCCGGTCCGGCCCGGCGGGCGGTCAGCGGTTTGGACAGTTCCCGGGTTGCCTTGGTCCAGGCAGTCGTCGAACGCCACGCCGGGCTGCGCCTGTCCGACCGTGACCTGTTCGCGGCCACCGTCGGTGGGGTTCGGATAACCGAGCCGGCCGCGGATCTGGCCATCGCGTTGGCGATCGCCTCGGCCCGGCTGGACAAGGCGCTGCCCGGCCGGGTGATCGCGATCGGCGAGGTTGGTCTGTCCGGTGAGCTCCGGCGGGTACGCGGACTGGCACGTCGGATCGCCGAGGCCACCCGGCTGGGTTACTCCACGATCCTCGTACCACCCGACAGCGCGGTACCACCCGACAGAGCCGGACCGACCGGCTCCGGCAGGTCCAGCGGCGGTGCGGACGTACGCGAGGCTGCGACTCTCGGTGTCGCGCTGAGCGCCCTGCTCGGTTGAGTCGGGCTCGGGCGCCCGGTCAGGCGGCGGCACGGCACCTATGCTGGCCGTAACGCGACGCGTCCCGAGCAGTGATCCATGCTGGAACTCACGCGCCAGGACTGACATGCAACGACTCACGCCCGCTGACCGACCCCGAGCTTGACGCAGTGATCGAGGAGGACTCGTGCCGCCTCCGGTCGACACCGACCCCGATGGCGCGATGCGCATCACCCTTGCCCTGATCGCACCGGGTACTGCCTTGCGCGAGGGGATGGAACGCATCCTGGCCGGTAACACCGGTGCGCTGATCGTGCTCGGGAACGACAAGGTCGTTCAGTCCATGAGCACCGGCGGCTTCCCGATGGACGTCGAGTTCGCCGCCACCCGGATGCGCGAGTTGGCAAAGATGGACGGCGCAGTGATCCTGTCGGCCGACCTGAGCCGGATCGTACGAGCCGGCGTGCACCTGATGCCCGACTCGTCCATCGCCACCGAAGAGTCCGGGACCCGGCACCGTACGGCCGAGCGGGTCGCGATCCAGACCGGGCTGCCGGTGATCTCGGTCAGTCAGTCGATGCGGATCATCAGCGTGTACGTCGCCGGGCGCCGGCACACCCTGGAGCACCCGACGACCGTGCTCTCCCGCGCCAACCAGGCGCTGGCCACCTTGGAGCGGTACAAGCTGCGCCTGGACGAGGTGGCCGGAACCCTGCTGACGCTCGAGATCGAGGATCTCGTCACCGTCCGCGACGCGATGAGCGTCAGCCAACGGTTGGAGATGGTGCGCCGAATCGCCGACGAGATCCAGGGCTACGTCATGCAGCTCGGCACGGACGGGCGGCTGCTCTCGCTGCAGCTCGACGAACTACTCGGCGGCATCGAGGACGACCGGGAACTGCTTGCCCGCGACTACCTTCCGACCAGTCGCAAACCGCGCAAGGCGCAGGACGTGCTGGTCGAGTTGCAGGAGCTCTCCTCGACCGACCTGCTCGATCTCACCGAGATGGCCCGGGCCTTCGGGTTCGGCCTGGCACCGGAGACCCTGGACAATCCGATCAGCCCCCGCGGCTACCGGTTGCTGAACAAGGTGCCGCGCCTTCCACCGGCGATCATCAACCGCCTGGTCGATCACTTCGGCGCGCTGCAGAAGCTGCTCGCGGCGACCATCGAGGAGCTGCAAACCGTAGACGGTGTGGGCGAGGCCCGCGCGCGCAGCATCCGGGAAGGGCTGTCCCGGCTGGCCGAGAACAGCATCCTCGACCGCTACGTCTAGACCCATCCGCACGTTATGCGCATAACGTCCC
>Ga0136617_10001243_pt1 | contig 22451 bp, 22 predicted proteins | sample AntDrymUQ3222106_2_FD_129672 | JGI IMG/M metagenome (GOLD analysis project Ga0136617, IMG submission 129672) | Polar desert sand microbial communities from Dry Valleys, Antarctica - metaG UQ322 (21.06) | ecosystem: Environmental > Terrestrial > Soil > Desert | place: Antarctica: Dry Valley...
GCCTCGGCTACAGGCTCGTCGTCACCGTCTGGGAGACGATCCCGCTGCGGAGCACCTACCGCACCGCCCGCGGCGCCCGGTATCGAGCCGAGACCCTCGGCGAGGTCGACCTCTACCTCGCGGCCACCGAGCGGGCGCGCGAGTGCCTGCTCCTGGAGGACGTGCCGGCCGGGCGCATCGAGGTCTGCCCGCCGGGAGTGGATCTGGAGCGCTTTTCCTCTGGCGCGCGCGACAGCGCGCGCGAGCAGGTCGTGATCTCGCCGGGCCGGCTCGTGTGGGAGAAGGGCCACCAGGACGTCCTGCGCGCGCTCGCGGCGCTCGAGCGCGGGCTCGTCGGGGAGCCGCAGCGCGCTCGCCTGCTCGTCGTCGGTGCCGGCCCCGAGCGCGGTCGGCTCGAGCGGTACGCGGCCGACCTCGGCCTCGCCGACCGGGTCGAGTTCCGCTCCGTTCCGTACGAGCGGATGCCGGAGGTCTTCGCGGAAGCCTCGTGCATGGTGCTCGCGAGTCTCCCCATCCCGCTCTGGGAGGAGCAGTTCGGGATGGTGCTCGCCGAGGCGATGGCGGCCGGCCTGCCGATCATCGCGAGCGCGTCGGGCGCGATTCCGGAGGTGGTCGCTCGCAGCGGCGCACTGTTTGCGCCCGGCGACTGGATGGGCCTGGCACGGGCGCTCGCCGCGGGGCCGCTCCGTCGCCCGTCCGGAGCACACGCGCGCCACGACCCCGAACTCGTCGAGCGCTACAGCAGTCGCGAGGCGGCGGAGCGGCTGGCGGGTTTCTACGAGCGGCTCCTGACCTCCCGGTAGACCTCCGTGTGCAGGCGCGCGCTCTCCGCCCAGGTGAACCTGGCGGCGCGCTCGAGGCCGGCGGCGACGAGTCGCTCCGGATCGTCCAGCAGGGCCGAGATCGTTGCGGCGATGTCCTCCGGCTCGGTTGGGTCGAAGGTGCGCGCCGCCTCGCCGCAGACCTCCTCCAGCGGCGGGATCCGCGACACCGCGACGGGGCAGCCGCACGCCATCGCCTCGAGCGGGGGCGCGCCGAACCCCTCGTAGAGGCTCGGAAAGACGAGCGCCGAGGCGCGGCGGAGCAGTAAGGCGAGCTCCTCCGGGGGGACGAGCCCCTTGACCTCGACGCCGGGGGGGACGGGCCGGTCCCCGTGCCCGCCGCCGGTGAGGACGAGTCCGAGCTCGGGCCGCTCGCGCCGGAGGAGCGCGAAGGCCTCGAAGAGTCGCGCATGGTTCTTGTGCGGCCAGGGCCGGGCCGGGTAGAGGAGGAACGGCTCTCGCGGCTCTTCCCCCGGGGTGAAGCGGCGGTGGTCGATGCCGTGGTGGATCACCCGAACTCGCTCCGGGCGCAGCCCGAGCCGCTCCACGGCCCGGTCTCGGACGAATGCGCTCGGAACGACGACGAGTTGCGCCCGTCGGGCGGAGCGGTCGTAGGCGACCTTCCGCAGCAGCCCCTCGATGCGAGGGAACAGTTCCGGATGGTCGATGTGGAGCACGTCGTGGAGCGTGATCGCGAACGGTGCGTCGGCCTCCGGAAGGGCGATCGTCAGGGGGTAATGCATCGCCTCGAGCCGGCCGAAGCGGCGCCGGATCGGGCCGGGTCGCACCCCGGCGAGCGCCATCGCGAGGGCTCGCTGACGGAGTGTCCGCGCACGCCGGTACTCCTCCACGACGACCGTGCGCAGCCCGGCCCCCGCATCCGGGGCCACCGGCGGGACGAACGCGACGAGGTCGTCCGGGCTGCGCTCGGCGAGCGCAGCCGTCAAGGAGCGGACATAGGTCTCCGTCCCTCCCAGCTCGCCCGGGACGAGCGTCAGCAGGCTGATGCCGACCATGGCTCTTCACACGAGCGTCGCCGAGACATCGACCGCAAGTATCCCATGTGCTACTTTTTGTGCGTCATGGAGCGTGTCGGCGTCCGCGAGCTGCGGCAGAACCTCAGCGTCTACCTGCGTCGCGTCAGGCGCGGCGAAGCGCTCGAGGTGACAGAGCGCGGCCAGCCGGTCGCCCGGCTCCAGCCGATCGTGGCCGAGGACGACCCCGTAGCTCGCCTGGAGGCGCGCGGGCTGGTCGTCCGTCGTGGCAGAGGCAACCTCGCGCACCTCCCTGCGCCGTCGAGGCTGGTGGACGCCCACCGCCCCGTGAGCGAAGTCCTGGAAGAGCTTCGCGAGGATCGGGTCTGATCTACGTCGACTCCTCGGCGCTCGTGAAGCTCGTCATCGAGGAGCCCGAGAGCAGCTGTCTGCGTGACCTTCTCGGACGAGACTCGCACCAGCTCGCGAGCGCGATCGTCGAGGTGGAGGTCGTCCGGGCGGTCCGGCGGGTCGCGCCGGAGCTCGTCCCCGACGCGCGGCGGGTGGTCGCGCAGCTTGACGTGGTCGAAGCCGGCGAGGTCGTCCGCGCGCGAGCCGCACTGCTCGATCCGCTCACGCTCCGTTCGCTGGATGCGATCCATCTCGCCACGGCGCTGGAGGCCTCCGAAGAGCTTGATGGTCTCGTCACCTACGACAGCCGTCTGGCCGCGGCCGCGGAGACGTTCGGACTCGCTGTGCTGGCGCCTTCCTAGGTCGGCAGAAGGCGCCGGTAGAATGCGCCGATGAACGGGGAGCAGCCAAAAAACGGCCAGGATGCAGGGATTTCGAGTCCGGCCGAGGTCGACGTCGCCGCCCTCTTCGCCCAGCTGCGGGAAGAGGTGAAGCGCGTGGGGCCACGGTCGAGGGCCGGGTCGGGCGCCTCGACGGTCCGTCTCAACGCCCGCGCCGTCGCCGAGCGGCTCTGGCCCGTCACGGCCGACCGCCCCGCCGACCGCCGGCGCGACCCGCGCGGCGCACTTCTGCGCCCGGTGAAGCTCGTCCTCGGACGGCTACAGCGGCCCTACGTCGAGCCGGTCTTCGCCGACCAGCGAGGGTTCAACGACGCGGTTCTCAAGCTGATCGACGACCTCGAGGAACGGGTCGACCGGCTCGAGGCAGCCGCACGCCGACCTCCGACATGAGAATCGCGGTCTGCGCGCCGCAGGTGCCCTTCACCCGCGGCGGCGCCGAGATCTTCGCCGACCGGCTCGTGGCCGAGCTGCGCGGGCGCGACCACGAAGCCGACCTCGTCACCGTGCCGTTCAAGTGGTACCCCGGCAGCCGGGTGCTGACCCAGGCGTTCCTCTGGCGACTCCTCGACCTCGAGCAGGCCGACGGGCGCGCGATCGACCTCGTCGTCGCGACGAAGTTCCCCTCCTACGCCGTCCGCCACCCGAACAAGGTCGTCTGGCTCCTGCACCAGTTCCGGCAGGCCTACGACCTCGATCGCACCGAGCTCGGCCAGTTCGATGAGTCGCCCGAGGATCGAGCGACGCGGCGCGCCGTGCACCGGCTCGACGAGACGGCGCTCGGCGAGGCGCGGAAGGTGTTTGCGACCTCCCGCAACGTCGCCGACAGGCTCGAGCGTGCGCTCGGCCTGAAGGCGGAAGTCCTTCCGCACCCGCCGCAGGAGCTCGCCTACCGCTGCGAGCGCTCCGACGACTTCATCCTCTCGGTGAACCGGCTCGACCGCGCCAAGCGCATCGATCTCCTCCTCGACGCGGTGGCGACCGACGCCTCACTGCGCTGCATCGTCGTCGGCGACGGGCCGGATCGCGGCCGCCTCGAGGGGATGGCGCGCGAGCGTGGGCTCGACGGGCGCGCCGAGTTCGCGGGGCGGGTCGGCGACGAGGAGCTGGTGGCGCTCTACGCCCGGTGCCTCGTCGTCTATTACGCGCCGGTGGACGAGGACTTCGGGATGGTGCCCTACGAGGCCTTCCTGTCGGGAAAGCCGGTCCTGACCACGACCGACGCCGGAGGGCCGCTCGAGATCGTCTCCGATCGCCGTACGGGGCTGGTGTGCGAGCCGAGCGCAGCCGCGCTCGCCGAGGCGTGCGGATGGTTGCGCGCGCATCCCGAGCAGGCCCGGGAGTGGGGGCAGGCGGGCAAGGCGGTGGCTCAGCGCGTTACCTGGGAGAGCGCCGTCGACCGACTGCTCGCCGCTCCGGCGTGAGGGTCGCCTACTACTCGCCGCTCCCGCCGGAGCGCTCCGGTATCGCCGACTACTCTGCGCTCCTCCTGCCCGCACTGCGCCGGCGTCTCGACATCGAGGTGGTGAAGCGGGGGCGCCGCCGACCCCCCCGAAGAACCGACATCGCCCTCTACCACGTCGGCAACGATCCCGAGGTGCACGGCTGGATCGTCGAGGCGCTCCGTCGCTGGCCGGGCGTCGTCGTCCTGCACGAGTTCGTGCTCCACCACCTGATCGCCGGCCTCACGCTCGGCCGCGGCGACGTCGCCACCTACCTGGCCGCGATGGAGCGGGAGGGCGGGCTCGCGGCGCGCCTGCTCGCCCACGGGGTCGTCGAGCGCAGCGTCCCGCCCCTCTGGGAGAACCGGCCCGAGGACTTCCCGCTCACCGGGATCGTCCTCGATGCCGTCCGCGACCGCGGCGTGATCGTGCACTCGCGCACGGTCGAGGAGCGAGCGCGGGCCGCCGGCTACGACGGGCCGCTCTGGCGCATTCCCCACCCCGCCTGGCCCGATCCCGAGGCTCCGCCGGCCGAGCTCGGGGGCGAGCCGCTGATCGGCTGCCTCGGCAACCTGAACGCGAGCAAGCGCATCCCCCAGCTGCTCGAAGCCTTTGCGCGCCTGCGCGAGAGCCGGCCGGGGGCGAGGCTCCTCCTCGCCGGCGCCGTCTCGAGCCGCTTCGAGCTGGAGCCGCGGCTCCAGCGGCTCGGCCTCGCGGGCGACGGCTCGGTGCTGCGGGAGGACTACGTCGACGAACGCCGGCTCTGGTCGTTGCTCGCCCGCTGCGACATCTGCGTGGCCCTGCGCGCGCCCACGATGGGTGAGACGTCCGGCATCGCGCTCCGTGCGCTCTCGCTCGGGCGGCCGCTCGTCGTCAGCGACGTCGGCTGGTTCTCGGAGCTGCCGGACGGCGTCGCGCTCAAGGTGCCCGTCGACGAGCTGGAGGTCGAGACGCTCACGGCGGCGCTCGAGCTGCTCGCCTCCGACGAGGCCGCCCGGTCGGCGCTCGGCCGCGCGGCGCGGGACCATGCGAAGCGCGAGCATGACCTCGGGCGGGTCGCCGACGCCTACGCCACAGCGCTCGAGGCGGCCGCGGGAGGCGAAGCGGTGCGCGATGCGGTCGTCGGCGAGGTCGCCCGGGCAGCCGCCGCCGTCGGCCTCGAGCCCGGAGGCCCGGAGGCGCTCGAGCTGGGCACGCGCCTGCGCGAGGCCCGGATCGGTGAGTAGCGCGGTGGCCGCGCGGCCGCGTCCGTCGGGGCTTGCGGCCGTCCGGGCCGTTCCCGCCTGGGCGTGGCTGGCGGGGCTCGTCGTCGCCTCCGCGCTCGTCCGCTACGCGTTCGCGCGGCGCATGGTCGCACCCTGGATCTTCGTCGACGAGCTCGTCTACTCCGAGCTCGCGAAGAGCTTCGCCGACTCCGGGAGGTTCGAGATCCGGGAGCACGCGGTCGGTGCTGCCTACGGCGTCGTGTACCCGATCCTGCTCAGCCCGGCCTACCGGCTCTTCGACGCCGTTCCCGACGCCTACGCGGCGGCGAAGGTCGTCAACGCCGCCGTCATGTCGCTCGCCGCCGTGCCAGCCTACCTCCTCGCGCGGCGGGTGCTCTCGCCCGTCTTTGCCCTCGTCGTAGCCGGGCTGACCCTGCTCGTGCCCTCGATGTTCTACGTCGGCACGCTCATGACCGAGAACGCCTTTTACGGGCTCTTCCTGCTCGCGGCGCTCGCGCTCGTGCGGGTGCTCGAGCGGCCGACCGTCCTGCGCTCGCTCGCGCTCCTCGCGGTGGTCGGCGTCGCCTTTCTCACGCGCGCGCAGGCGATCGCCCTCCTGCCGGCGATCGTGACCGCGCCGCTCGGGCTCGCGCTGCTTCGCCGCCGCGCCGCTGTCCTTCGCGCCTTCGTCCCTCTCTACGCCACCCTGCTGCTGGGGCTCGTGGCGCTGCTCGGCGCGGTGCTCGCCTCCGGACGCTCTCCCCGCGACCTCCTCGGCGCCTACCGGGCGACGAGCCAGCGTGACTACGACGCAGGCGAGGCGGCGCGGTGGCTCCTCTACCACGTCGCGGAGCTCGACCTCTACGTCGGGGTCGCGCCCTTCGCTGCCTTCCTCCTCCTGCTCCTGTCCCCGAGCCGGCTGCGGGCGTGCGACGGCGCGTTCCTCGCCGCTGCCACCGCGCTCACGGCCTGGCTTGCCGTGCAGGTGGCGATCTTCGCCTCGCAGCCGTCCGTTCAGCGCGTCGAGGAGCGGAACCTCTTCTACGTCGCCCCGCTCTTCGCGATCGCGCTCCTGCTCTGGATCGAGCGCGGCCTACCGCGCGGACGCCTGGCTCTTGGCGTGTGTGCCGTCGCGGCGATCCTGCCCGCGCTCCTGCCCTACGAGCGCTTGATCGCCGCCCCCGCCGTCTCGGACACCCTCGCGCTGCTGCCGCTCTGGTCGCTGCACGAGGCTGCGACCATCCCGCTCGACCGGATCTGGGTGGTGGTGCTGCTCGGAGCGGCCGTGATCGCCGCGCTCGTCCTCGTCGTTCCCCGGCGGCTGGCGCTCGTCCTGCCCGCGCTCGTCGCGGCGCTGGCGCTCGTCGCGGTGCGCCCGATCGAGGCGCGCACGCGAGAGGCCTCGGTCGGCGCGCTCTTCCAGGGGATCACGACGGGCCGGCGGGACTGGATCGACCGGGCCGTCGGCCGCGACGCCCACGTGGCGGCGCTCTGGTCGGCGCCCCGCGACGACTTTGCGTTCACCGTGTGGGAGAACGAGTTCTTCAACCGCAGCGTCGGCGAGGTCCTCACGCTCCGCGGGGCGCTGACGGGTGCGCTGGCCCAGACGCCCCTCGTGCTCGAGCGGCGAACGGGACTCTTCCTCGACCCCGCGGGGGAGCAGCTCGATCCGCCCTACGCGCTCGTCGACGACTCCGTACTGCTGGCCGGCCGGATCGTCGCCCGCGACGCGCGCAAGGGGCTCTCCGTCGTGGCCGTCGATCCGCCGCTCGGCCTCTCGGCTCGGGCGGAGGGCGTCTATCCGGACACCTGGTCGGGCTCCCGCGTCACGTACACCCGCTACCGGTGTTACGGCGGGCTGCTCGTCGTCACGCTCGAGAGCGACGCTGCGCTCTTGCGGAGGCCGCAGACCGTCGCGGCCCTCGGTGGGCCGTCGATCCGCGTCCGACCGGGGCGGACGGCCCGCCTGCACGTGCTGATGCGACCGTCGGGCACTCGCTGTGAAGTCCGCTTCACGGTCAGCCCGACCGCCGTTCCGGGGGGCGGCGACACGCGGCGCCTCGGCATCCACTTCCGGCGCTTCGACTTCCTGCCGAGGTGAGGATCGTCTGGGATGTGAGCCCGCTCTCACACCCGCTGACCGGCGTCGGCAACTACCTGCGCGGCTCGCTCGCCGGGCTCGCCGAAGCCGCCGCCGGACGGCACGAGATCGTCGCCTTCGCGCCCACGAGCCCCGAGGGCCTGCGCCGCATCCCGGCCGTGCTCGCCGGCCTCCCGCTGGAGCGGCGGCTCCTCTTCCTGCCCTTCGCGCACGGCTGGCGGACGGCCTGGAGTCGCCTCGGCCGGCCCGCGCTCGAGCGCTTCCTGGGCGGCTTCGACGCCCTCCACTTCAGCGACTGGATGTACCCGCCCCAGCGCGCCGGGCTTCGTTCGACGACGATTCACGACCTCGTGCCGCTGCACCATCCCGAGTGGGTGACCCCGCGCACCCTGAGCATGCACGGCTCCAAGTACCGGAACGCCGCCCGCACCTGCGACCTCGTCTTCGTCAACTCGACCTACACCGGACGGGACGTGGCCGCCACGTTGGGCGTGCCCGAGGAGCGCATCCGGGTGGCTCCGCCGGGCGTCGAGCCCTGCTTCCGTGCGGACGGGGAGCGCGCCGACCTCGGCCGGCCCTACGTCCTCACCGCCGCCACGCTCGAGCCCCGTAAGAACCTCGACACGCTCGTGGCCGCGCACGGGTTGCTCGACGGCGGGCTCGCGCTCGCGGTGGCGGGTGGGGAGGGCTGGGGCGAGCGGCCGCGGCTCGAAGGCTCGGGGGTTCTTCCGCTCGGGTACGTCACGAACGTGCGGCTGGCCGCGCTCTACCGGGGCGCCTCCGTGTTCGTCTACCCGTCCCGGTTCGAGGGCTTCGGCATCCCGATCGTCGAGGCGATGGCGAGCGGCACCCCGGTCGTCGCCTCCTCGCACCCGTCGATGGACGAGGCGAGCGGCGAGGCGGCGGTGCGCTTCGATCCCGACAGCCCCGAGGAGCTCGCGGCCGCGGTCGGGCGGGCACTCGAGGAGCGCGACGAGCGCGTGCGACTCGGTCTGGAGCATGCCGCTCGGTTCACCTGGAGCCGAACGGGTCGGATCTTCCTCGAGAGCTTCGAGGCCGCTGCGTGAGGGTCGGCGTCGATGTCTCACCGCTCGTGCAGACGCGGGCGGGGACGGCCCGCTACGTCAACGGCCTCGTGCCCGAGCTCGAGCTCCTGCCTGACCTCGAGCTGCGCCGGCTCGGCTTCGGCGGGCCGGGCCGGGCGGCCGCGCTCGTCCGCGACACGGCCTGGTACAACGCCCTCCTGCCGGCCCAGGCCCGACGGTACCGGCTCGACGTGCTTCACTGCACGACCTTCCGTGCGCCGCTGCGCTCCCCCGTACCCGTCGTCATCACCGTGCACGACCTGGCGCTCCTGCGCTTCCCGGAGTTCTTCACGGCCTGGACGCGCCTCTACGGCGTCGCCGCGCTGAAGCCCGTGCTGCGCGCGGCGCGACGGATCGTGGCTGTGTCGGAGTTCACGAGGCGGGACGTGGTCGAGCTGGTGGGAGTTCCGCCCGAGCGCGTGGCCGTCGCTCCGAACGCCACCTCCTCCACCTTCCGGGCGGAGGGCGCGCGGGAGAGTGGCGACTACGTCTTCGCCCTCGGCACGCTCGAGCCGCGCAAGAACCTGCCGCGGCTGATCGAGGCGACGCGGCGGCTCGGCGTCGAGCTGCGCGTCGTGGGCGCGCGCGGGTGGGGCGGCGTGGAGGTCGGGGGAACCGGCGTGCGCTGGCTCGGCGAGCTGCCGGACGAGGAGGTCGCGAGGCTCTACCGCGGCGCGCTCTGCTTCGCCTACCCGTCGCTCTGGGAGGGCTTCGGGATGCCCGTGCTCGAGGCGATGCAGTGCGGGACGCCGGTCGTCACGTCCGCCGGCTCGGCGATGGAGGAGGTCGCGGGCGAGGCAGCGGAGCTCGTCGACCCGCTCGATCCCGGCGCGATCGCCGCGGGAATCGAGCGGGCGATTGCCCGGCGGGGAGAGCTGGTGCCGCTCGGGCTCGAGCGCGCGCGCAGCTACACCTGGAGGGCGGCGGCGGAGGCCACCGCAGCGGTGTATCGGGAAGCGGCCGCGTGACACTCGTCGTCGTCGATGCGGACGTCCTCGGGCGGCAACGCACGGGGGACGAGGCCTACGTCGAGAACCTGCTGCGAGCGCTACCGGCGCACAGCGAGGGGCTTCGGATCGCCGCCGTGACGCGGCATTCCGAGCTCGTCCCGCCCGGGGTGGAGGCGATCCCGCTTCCGGCGCGCTCTCAGGAAATCCGGATGGCCTGGTCGCTGCCGCGGCTGCTGCGGCGGCTCAGGCCCGCGCTCGTGCACTTCCAGCATGCGTTGCCCTTCGCGTGCTCGTGCCCCGCTGTCGTCACGATCCACGACCTCTCCTTCGAGCGCGAGGGCTCGCTGATGGGGCGGAAGGACCGGCTCGTCTTCCGGACGGTGGTGCCGCGCGCGGCGCGCCGGGCCGCTCGCATCCTCACCGTCTCCGAGCGGACGAAGCGCGACCTGATGGAGCTCTACGGGGTGCCGCCGGAGCGGATCGTCGTCACCCCGAACGGTGTCGATGCCGCCTTCGGTCCCGGCAACGGCCGGCGCTCGTATCTCCTGTTCGTGGGTGCCGTCCAGGCGCGCAAGGATCCTCTCGCAGCCATGGCTGCCGCGGATGAAGTGGGGCTTCCGCTCGTCGTGGCCGGACCCGAGAAGGAGCCGGCGCTCGCCCGCGAGCTCGAGCGCCGCGGCGCGCGCCTGCGCGGCTACGTCGAGAAGGCCGAGCTCGCGGAGCTCTACCGCGGCGCGGCTTGCCTCCTGCTGCCTTCCCGTTTCGAGGGTTTCGGGCTGCCCGTGCTCGAGGCGATGGCGAGCGGGACGCCGGTCGTCGCGGCGCGCGAGCCGGCCCTCCAGGAGGTCGGTGGGGACGCAGCCGTGTACGCCGAGCCGGGCGGTCTTGCGGAAGCCGTACGGTGCGCGCTCGCCGACCCGGATCGCCTCGCCGCCGCCGGGCTCGAGCGCGCGCGCGCGTTCAGCTGGGACGAGACCGCCCGGCGCACCGCGGCCGTCTACCGTGAGGTGCTCGGCCTGTGACGGTCTCGGCAGTCCAGCGTGGGGGAAGCCATGGTTCCCCCACGAGCCCCCTCCTTGGTCAGGTGGTCTCGTGACAGTTTCGGCAGTCGTCGTCTCGCACGGCCACGCGGAGGAGCTCCGCGTCCTCCTGCCGGCGCTCCTGCCGCAGGTGGACGAACTGGTGGTGGTCGCGAACGTACCGGGCAGCGTGCCGGAGCTGCCTCCCGAGGTTCGCGTCGTCGAGAACGGGGAGCCTCAGGGCTTCGCCGGGAACGCGAACCGGGGCTTCGCGGCGACGGGCGGGGCGTTCGTCGTGCTCGCGAACCCGGATGCCGTTCCGGAGCCGGGTGCGGTGCCCCGGCTCGTGCGGTTCGCAGAGGCCCATCCGCGCTGTGGGATCGCCGGCCCGCAGTTCCGCTACCCCGACGGCTCCTGGCAACCTTCGCGCCGGCGCTTTCCGACCGTGGGCGGCACGCTCGTCCGCCGGACACCGCTGCGGCGCCTGTTCCCGCCCTTCGAGCACCAGCGGGCCCACTACCACCTCGACGAGCGGCCGACGGAGCCGGTCCAGGCCGACTGGATGCTCGGCGGTTTTCTGCTGCTGCGGCGGGTGATGCTCGCCGAGCTCGGCGGCTTCGACCCGGGCTTCCGGATGTACGGCGAAGACATCGACATTTGCTATCGGGCGGCGCAGGCGGGCTGGGAGCGCTGGTACGTCCCGGCGGCGGTCATCCGCCATGACTACGACGCGCTGACCGACCGGCGTTTTCTCACTCGGCGGACGCTGTGGCACTGGGGTGGGATGCTGCGATTCGTGCGGAAGCATCCGGAGCGGCTGCGGGCGCTGCGCTGAGGGCTCACTGCCAGTGAGGATCTCATACTCAAGGGATGAGTAAGCGACTCCAGGTCGTGGTCACCGACGAAGAGTTGGGTGAGATTCAGCAGAGCGCGCCGCAGGCTGGTCTGACCGCGTCCGAGTGGGTTCGGCAATCACTGCGCCAGGCTCGACGAGCTTCGGCCGCCGGTGATCCGGCGCGAAAGCTGGCAGTTATTCGCGCCGCCGCGGAGCACGAGTTTCCGACCGCAGAGATCGCCGACATGCTGGCCCAGATCCAGTCCGGCTATCGCGAGCGCCTCAAGCCGTGATCCTGGTCGACTCCAACGTGCCGATGTACCTCGTGGGGGCGCCTCATCGAACAAGAGGCGTGCCCAACAGCTGCTGGAGACTGCCGTGGCGGCCGGTGAGCGAAGTGCTCAGGAGATCATGCACCGCTACTCGGCAATCGCGCGGCTCGACGCCGTGCAGCCCGCGTTCGACGCCCTGCTCGGAGTCGTCGAAGAGGTCTTCCCGATCGAGCTTGGGGACATCCAACAGGCGAAGGAGATTCTGCTCGGAAGACTGACTTCGTCCGCGTGCGACGCGCTGCACGTCGCTGTCATGCAGCGACGCGGCGCGACGCGTCTCCGGAGCTTCGATGCCGACTTCGATCGGTATCCGGGCGCGACCCGGCTCGGTTGACCGAGTCGCTGCTGAGCCCGAACAGTTCGGCGGCTGCCGCGCTTCAGTGCTCGAGGCCGTCGGCCAGCTCGTTCGCGTGAGCGACGACCAACTCCTCCCGGAAGTCGGCGTCCCCGCGCCGCGGCCAGATGGGCGAAGCGCTTTTCCGGCCGCGCAGGCCAGACCGATGAGCGTTCCGACCCCGCTTGCGGTGGGGCCTGTGTCGATACTCCGAGACTTACGGCACGCCGACAGGCCCTGGAGCCAGGGGCATCAGGAGCGTCTGCTGGACGCGCTTGCTCACGCCGAGACCAATAGCGCGGTTCAGAACGCTTCGAGCGTGGCGCTCCGCCTACCCTCGAACTCGAACAGGCGGAGGAGTCCGATACCGACGATGAGGTAGACGGCGCCGATCCCGGCCTCCGTGAGGAGCAGGTCGGACACTTCGCCTATCGTTCGCCCGTCCGCGATCCCGCGTGCCGCCTGAATGCCGTGGGTGAGCGGGATGCCGGAGCTGATCGCCCGGATCCACCCCGGCAGGCGGTCGAGCGGCACGTTGGCGCCCGAGACGAGCAGCATCGACCCGGCGATAACGTCCGCGAAGAGGCTGACGTTCCGTCCGCGCAGCCCGAGCGAGCCGAGGCAGAGTCCGAGCGCCGTGGCGCCGAACGATGAGATGAGAGCGACGACGACGAGCGCCGCAAGCGTGGTCGCCGGGAGCCGGACGCCGAGGATGAGCGAGCAGATCGCAAACGACATGGCGGCGACGACGATGCCGGTGAGGATCGAGGGCAGCGCTCGCCCCAGGAAGAGGGCGAGGCGGCTCGCGGGGGAGGCCAGGAGGGCAGTGAGCGTCTGCGACCTGCGCTCGCCCGCGACCGCGTGACCCATCCCGAACATTCCCGTCACCGCGATCGCGAGGAAGGCGTTGCCGATCAGGAAGAACTCGTCCGACTCGACTCCCGCGAACCGGCCGAGGTAGGCGAAGAAGAGGATCTCGAACACCGGGTAGCCGATCATGTGCGGGAAGAAGACCCAGGGGCTGATCCAGTTGAAGAGCGCCCGGTAGCTCGTGACGCCGCCGACGAAGAGCACGCGCAGCGCGTTCACGTCAGCTGCAACGTCCCGTTCCGGCGCGCGAGGCGTTCGAACCCGCGCAGGCAGGCCGTCGCCGCGACGAGGTAGATTGCGCTGAGGAGGAGGCACATCGCGATGTCCGGCCAGGGCGTCCTTCCGAGCGCTGCCTCCTGGATCGCCCTGAAGCCCCAGGTGGGCGCGAGGAACCACGACACCGGCCCGACCCAGTCGGGAAGCACCGAGAGCGGCACCAGCAGGCCGGCCGCGATCCAGACCGGGTACTGCATGGCGATCCCGAGCGCGAACGCTGCCCGGTAGAAGACAAACGTCGCCGCCATGATCAGGCCGAGCATCCCGATCGCCAGCACGCAAGCGGGGATCGCGACCACGAAGGCGAGCGGCTGCTCGATCGCCAGCGGCACTTCGAAGAAGAGCGTTCCCCAGGCGAGCGTCGCGAGCAGCGCATAGGCGCCAACGACGCCGCTTGCGATCGTGATCGGCGCGATCACCGCGGCGAACGGCACAGGGGCTGCTACCAGCAGCTCGAGCGTCCCCTGCCAGCGCTGGTGCTCGAGCGCACCGCTCGAGCCGATCACGACGAGCGACCACATGAGCATCACCGCAGCGCCGAGCGAGGCGCTGAGCAGCAGGCTCGGGTCGTTCTTCGCGTCCAGCAGGTAGTACGCGATCGAGGCGTACAGGATCGGCCACAGGAGGACACCGCTGACGTCGAACGGGTTCTTCGTGAACTGGAGGACGTGGATACGGATACCGCTGAAGAACGCCCGGATCACGCTGACCCCACGAGCTCGACGTAGGCGTCCTCGAGGGTCGGCTCCCTCGTCACGACCTTGCCGACGGCCGAGCCCTCGAGCTCGCGCAGGAGGCTCGGCACGAGCTCCGCTCCGGTCGCGGACTGCACGAGCACGACCTGCGCCTGGTCGCGGGCCTCGACGGCGACGCGGGTGACGCCCACGACCGAGCGGAGGCGATCGATCGTGGCCTCTGGGACGCCGAACGTCTCGATCTCGACGATCGTGCGATCGGCGACCGCCGCCTTGAGGTCGGCCGGCGTTCCGGTCGCGACGAACGCACCCCCCGCGATCACCGCAAGGCGGCCGCACAGGGCGTCTGCTTCGAACATGTAGTGCGTCGTCAGGAGGATCGTCTTTCCCGCTTGTCGCAGGCCCGCGATCGTCTCCCGGATCTCGCGTGCTCCGATGGGGTCGAGGCCGATCGTCGGCTCGTCCAGGAAAAGGATCTCGGGGTCGTGGAGAAGGCCGCGCGCGATGTGCAGGCGCTGGCGCATGCCGCGGGAGTAGGTCTCGACCCGCTCGCGCTCGCGTCCGGTCAGGCCCACGAGCTCGACGAGCTCCGCGATTCGCCGGCGCTTGTCCGCGCTCGGCACGCGGTAGAGGTCGGCGAAGTACTGGAGATTGTGGATTGCCGAGAGGCGATCGTAGAGTCCGCGTTCGCCTCCGAACACGTAGCCGATCCGCCCGCGCACCTTCTGCGCCTCGCGGGCCGGGTCGAATCCGAGCACCCGGGCCGAGCCCGACGACGGCAGGAGCAGCGTGGTCAGGATCTTGATCGTGGTCGTCTTGCCGGCTCCGTTCGGGCCGAGCAGCCCGAAGAGCTCGCCGCGTTCGACCTCGAAGCTGATTCCCTTGAGCGCCTCGACCACGGTGGTGGTGCGCCGGAACACTCCCTTGCGCGATCGGTAGGTGCGAGTCAGTTCCTCGACCTCGATCGCAGCCACGTCAGTCGACCGAGCCCGGCTTGAACGCGAACTCGATCTGAGCGCCCAGCTCGCGCGCATCACCGTTCGCCGGGTCGAGCTGCTGCGGCACGAAGACCGGGTCGACCGCGACCTCCACGCGGAACGGCGGCGGCGGGGTCGGGATGTGCAGCAGACACGGCACGTGACCGCGGATCGAGCACGTCCGGACCTGGGTCTCGCGGCCGATGTGCGCCTGCTGGTCGAGCTTCTTGATCACCACGGGCCCGACGGTGACGCGGACGTTGCCGGTGATATCGACCCCTCCGCGGCTGAGCCGGACGTCGACGATCCCCGCCCTGCGGCCTGTGAACTGGTTGAAGGCGCTCCCCTGCGCCATCCAGCCGTCGCTGTAGATCCCCGTCCTCGACTCGCGCAGCCGAAGCGGCCCGTCGAGCTCGACCACCTTCATCTGGCCTCGCGCCGCCACGACTCTCCCGGACAGCGTCACCCCGGGCTCGGCGACGGCGTAGCGCGTCCCGGGGCTCGGTGAGAGGACGCCGCGCGGCGTCGCGAGATTTGGAGACCGCGACGGGCCGGGGCCCGGCGCCGTCCCTTCGAGCGTCCACACCTGCGTGATCGACCGGTTCCAGAACTCATGCTGGTGGACGCCCGTTGGATCCTTCACCTGCCGCCCGAGGTAGACGGTCGGCACTCCGCCGGTCGCGCGGTCGACCCAGTCGGGGGGCTTGGGGAAGTTCGCGATGAAGAGCCGCCCGATCGCTCGCGAGCCGTCGCTTGCGCCGAGCTGGCCGGTGACGTTCCAGGCCAGGACGAGCAGCACGCCTGCCGCCACGAGCCCGGAACGGGCGAGCCGCGGCCCGCGCCGCGCGGAAGCGGCCGCGACGAGGAGGACAACCACCACGAGGACGCCGCGCATGACCCACTCGAGCGTCGGAATCGGCCACTCCCACCAGCGGTTCCCGAGGGCGAGGATCGAGAATCCCGGCGCCTCGAAGTAGGGGTAGTCGAGCTTGAACGGCGTCCGCTCGAGCAGCAGGGCGACGAACGCGGCCGCCAGCACGAGGGCGGCGGGCCGAAGCCGTCTCCGCTCGAGCCAGAGGGCCGTCGCGACGAAGAAGAGCGGCGCCAGGTAGATGAGGTTGCGCTCGGCCACGATCAGGCTGAAGTGCGCCGACAGGTACGCAGCCTTGATCGCGGTGTAGAAGCCGAATGCGACGAGGCTGACGGCGAAGACGATCACGAAGGTGGTCTCTGCGGGCCTCCGGCCCTCGCCGCGCGGCCGGGCGAGCACCGCCAGGCCGACGACGACCGGGAGCACTCCGAGCCCGATCGTCAGGGCGCCTCCGGCCCAGAGCCCGTACTCGAGCATCCTGTCCTGGAGGTGCCGGGTCGATTCCTGCCAGCTTCCGGACTGGTGGCCGACGAACTCGTTCAGCACGACCGCGACGCCGACCACGAGTGCGAGGGTGCCGGCCTTGTCCGCGAGTGACCAGTGCTTGCGCCAGCGCCGAGCGGTGTCCCCACGCCAGGCCACCACGAACGCCGAGAGCACGAGGACGACGGGCACGACGGCGAGCTGCCCGCGAACCAGGGGCGCGAGCACGGCCGCGACGACCGCGCCGGCGATCCAGCGCGGCCGCCGCGTGAGGAGAGCCTTCACTCCCAGGAAGAGCGCCAGCGTCGAGACGAGGTAGGCGAGCGGCTCCTGGATCAGCAGGGCCGAGTACATGAACGCGGGAATCGCGACGGTGCCGGCGGCGGCGAAGAGCGCCGGCCGCGGGCCCACGAGGAGGCGCGCGAGCGCGTACGCCGGAAAGGCCGCCGCCGACATGGCGACGACGCCGATGACCTTCGCAAACGTGTATGCGAGCTGCGCATCGTCGATGAGCCATGCGGGCGCGATCGCGAGCACGTAGAGCGAGTCGAGCCCCTGCGACTCACCGCGGATCGCCGGTCCGCTCCCCTCGGCGATCGAGCGTGACAGCTGGGTGTACTTCAGCTCGTCGGTGAAGAGCCAGGGGGCCTCGAGCGCCCACGCCTGCCAGGCGTAGAGCAGGCAGGCCCAGGAGAAGACCGTGACGAGCGGCAGGACCGAGAGCAGGGTGGTTCCCCACGCTCGGCCCGACAACCGGGCCGCCGTCGCAGTCGCGGCGCTCACTTCGCCGAGGCGCTGAGCACGGCCTCGGGCGCGAGATCGGTCTCGCGCCGCACGAAGCGGCAAGGCACGCCCTCGCGCGCGCAGGCCTCGACGACGGCATCGAGGCGTTCCCGCGGGGCGGCCGGGATGGTGACGAGCACGCTGTCCGGACGGACGCGCCCGAGCACCTCCTCGATCCCGGCGGAGCCGCCGAGCACCGGCGCTCCCTGCAGCCGCCGCCCGCGCAGGCGCGGATCGTCGTCGAGGAAGCCGACGACGTACTCGCCGGGCGTCTCCCGCAGTTCGCGGAGCAGGCTGCGCCCGACGCGGCCGGCGCCCACGATCAGCGTGCCGTGGCGCCGACCCCGGCTGCGGAGCGACTCGAGCACCGAGTCGAGCGCCCGCTCGCCGAAGCGCGAGGCGCCGACGAGGAGCGCACACAGGAGCGCGTCGATCACGAAAATGCTGAGCGGGAAGTCGCCCCACGAGCGCGTCGCCGCCAGGAAGCCGAATGCGACCACCCCGGAGAGGGCGACCGCGACGACGACCGCGGCCGCGTCGCGCGCCCCCGCGTAGCGCCAGACGCCCCGGTAGAGCCCGAACGGGATGAAGGCCGCGTAGCGGGCGAAGAGCACCACGGGCAGCGAGACGAGGAAGAGATGGCGCTGGTTGATCGTGCCGCTGCCCTCCACGACGAGGAGGTACGCGCCGAGGAATGCGGCTGCGACGAGCGCCCCGTCGACGACGACCTCGACGAGCCGGCGCCGGTGCACGACGAGCCAGGAGCCGCTCTCCGAGGCTGTCCCGCCGCTGCGGTCGACGTCTCCGAGGAAACTCGCGAACTGCACGAGCGCGGCGAACGTGAGGAGCACGCCGAGCGCCGTCACCCGGAAGTTGTCGAGCACATTGTAGGCGAGACTCGTCGCGCCGAGCGCCGCGGAGAGGAGGGCCAGGAGCGCGAGCGCCCGCCCCTCCGAGAGCCCCTGGTAGACGAGCCGGTGGGAGGTGTGGTCGCGGCCGCCCTGATGGACGGGGCGGCCCTCGAGCAGGCGCACCACGGTCACGAGCGCGGTGTCGAAGATCGGCACGGCGAGGATCATGATCGGCACTGCGAACGTGGCGACGGTCGTCCCGGCGACCTCGTAGCTCGCGTAGAGGCCGAGCGCCGCCAGCAGGAAGCCGAGCACCTGGCTGCCCGAGTCGCCCATGAAGATCAGCGCCTTGCGTCCCGGGCGGACGTTGAAGGGAAGGAAGCCCGCGCACGCGAGGCCGACCGCGATCGAGAGGACGAGCACCGTCACGTCGGCGTCGACCCAGCGCGCGTCGAGGGCGAAGAAGAAGCAGGCGATCGCCGCGAGCGAGGCCGCCAGGCCGTCCATGTTGTCGAGCAGGTTGAAGGCGTTCGTCATGCCCACGAGCCAGAGCACGCCCAGGCCGAGCGCGAGCACGTCGTTGTCGACGACCTCGACCTCGAGCCCGCACGCGAGGACGACTCCGGCCGCCGCGAACTGGGCGGCGAGCTTGGGCGGCGCGCCGAAGGAGAAGAGGTCGTCGAGGACTCCCGCGCCGAACAGGATCGCGGCGCCGGCGAGCATCCCGAGCAGCTCGCGCTTGGGCTCGAGCGCTCCGACCGCGAGCGCCGCTCCGACGCCGACGACGATGCCGGCGAAGATGCCGATGCCCCCGAGCGTGGGGGTGGCCGTCGTGTGCCAGCGGTCGCTGCGCGGTGCGGCGAGGATCCGCCGGGTGAGGCCGCTCCGCAGGAGCAGCCAGAGGACCGCGGCGCTCACGGGAAACGCCAGCAGAGCGGCTGCGATTCTCATCTCCGCCTCACGGCGAAGGAGGCTAATGCAGGGCTGTTAAGCACGTGTTCGGGCGGTGTGTGACCGACGGCGCCGCTCGTAGACTAGTCACCGCTCGTGACGATCTACGCAGATCTCCTGCGCTACCGCGATCTCTTCGGAAACCTCTTCCGGCGGGACTTCCAGGCTCGCTACAAGGGCTCGGCACTCGGAGTGATTTGGTCGCTTGCGAACCCACTCCTGCTCATGGCGATCTACGTGCTCGTCTTCTCGCTGCTCTGGCGGGTGACGGACGACGTGCCGCACTACCCGCTGTACCTGCTCACGGGCCTCGCCGCCTGGATCTTCTTCTCGACCTCCCTGCAGGCGGCGGCGCGGAGCATGCTCGACAACGCGAGCCTGATCCGCAAGACGCGCTTCCCGCGCCAGCTCGTCCCGCTCTCGGCGGTGGCGACGCAGCTCGTGACGTTCGGAGTGATGCTCGCCGTGCTCCTCGTCCTCAACATGGCGGTGATCCCGGAGGTGCGCGACACGGCGCTCCTTGCGATCCCGCTCGCGCTCGTCTTCGCAGCGCTCGTCGGGGGGCTGGCCGTCGCGGTAGCCGCCGCGAATGTCGTCTTCCGCGACGTGGAGCATCTGATCGGCGCCATTCTCCTGCCCTGGTTCTTCCTCACGCCCGTGCTCTATCGCTTCGAGCAGTTCCTCGGCGCCGACCAAGGGTGGATCGTCGATCTGCTGCGCTACGGAAACCCGATCACACCGCCGATCGAGGCGATCCGCGCGCCGCTCTGGGAGGGGCGGCTGCCCCGGCTCGCGGACGTCGTCTACCTCTGCGTCGCAGCGGTTCTCGCGCTCGCGCTCGGTGCCTGGGTGTTCACCCGCGTCGACGACCGGATCGCGGTCGAGCTCTGAGGGCGATCCGGCCGTCGTAGAGCCAGGGCTCGCCGTAGAGCCGGTCCGCGGGCGGCTCGAGAGCGGGCAGGCCTGCGACGTCCGGCGCCCAGGTGGGCTCGACCTCGCGCACCACCGAAGGGCAGAGGAGCGGGTGCGGGAAGTGGGGCATGCGGCCGCTCCCGGGTGCCCAGGGAGCGAGCTGGGCGGAGAGCGACCGCCGGGCGATCACGCCGCCGAGGGGTTCGACCGAGCCGCCCACGAAGGCGTATCCGCTTGCGTGGGCGTCGAGAACGCGCCGCGACCAGTCAGGCGCGGGCAGGCAGCCGGGCGCGAGGTAGGCGACCGCCTCCGCCTCTTCCGCTGGGACGAGCGGCTCCTCGAGCGCCGCAAGGGCTCGCTCGGTCTCGCTGTCACGTTCCGGGACTCGAATCGCGAGTCGCCGCTCGATGCGCTCCTCGACGTCGACCTCGAGCTCGAGTGCCGTTCCGCCGAGCTCGGCGAACCAGAAGCGCCCCTCGTCCACGGGGTCGAGGGCGAGCCGGTAGCGCCCGGGCGGGAGAGCGCCGCGAACGGCGAGGTCGAGCTCGACGCGCTCGCCCGGAGCAAGGCTGTCGCCGGGCAGGGCCGTCCGCAGGCCATCCCAGACGATCGGGTTACCGCGCTCGTCGAGCCAGTGGTACCCGACGTAGATGCCGTCGCGGGGGCGCGACTCCCACCTCGCCGAGCCGGCGTTCTCGAGCGCGACGCGAACCCGTCCGACGGCGCCGGCCCGTAACGGCTCGGCCTCGTGGGCGAGCCAGCGCACGGAGAGCGGGCCGGCCGGAACGGGGTGCTCGCCGACGCGCTCCACTCTGCGGAGTCTGACGGAGAGGCTCGGCGAGTACCCTGGGCGCATGGCCGAGCCTCTCCTCGTGCGCGCGGCGCGGCGCGAGCCCGTCGAGCGGACGCCCGTCTGGTTCATGCGCCAGGCGGGGCGCTCCCTGTCGGAGTACCGCGAGATCCGCAAGCGCTACGGCCTCTTCGAGGTCTGCCGGCAGCCCGAGCTCTGCGCCGAGGTGACGCTCCAGCCCGTTCACCGCCACGGTGTCGACGCCGCCGTCATGTTCGCCGACATCATGCTGCCCGTGCTCGGCATGGGGGTCGACGTCGACCTGGTCGAGAACGTCGGCCCGGTCGTGGCCCGGCCGATCGAGACGATGGCCGACGTCGAGCGCCTCGTCGCGCCCGAGCCGGAGGAGTCGGTGCCGTTCATCCTCGATGCGGTGCGGCTGACCCGGGCCGAGCTGCGCCCGGACCAGGCCGTCGTCGGCTTCTGCGGCGGCCCCTTCACCGTCGCGGGCTATCTGATCGAGGGCAAGCCGAGCCGCGACTTCCTCAAGGTCAAGCGGATGATGTACGCGCAGCCGGGGGTCTGGCATGCGCTCATGGATCGGCTCGCGGACGCTTTTGCCCGCTACGTCGCGGGCAAGGTGCGCGCCGGCGCGGACGTGATCCAGCTCTTCGACTCGTGGGTGGGCGCCCTGTCGCCGGCCGACTACGCGGAGTTCGTGGCTCCCTACTCGGCGCGGATCCTGGCCGCCGTCGAGGCGCCGACGATCCACTTCGGCACGGGCACGGCCACCCTGCTCGGCGCGATGGCGGAGGCCGGCGGGGATGTGATCGGACTCGACTGGCGGATCCCGCTCGACCGGGGCTGGGACGTGGTCGGCGAGGAGCGCGGCGTGCAGGGGAACCTCGATCCCTCGCTCCTGCTCGGGCCGTGGAACAGGGTCGAGAAGGGCGCGCTCGGCGTGCTCGCGGCTGCCGGGGGGCGGCCGGGACACATTTTCAACCTCGGTCACGGCGTCCTGCCGGAGACCGATCCGGGCGATCTCGGCCGGCTCGTGCGGCTCGTCCACGAGCGGACAGCGACTGTCCGGGCCTGAGGAACTCCAAGCGCTTGGCGATGCTTGGAGTTGGCCTGGAGTTCAGAGGCGAGGGTGCCCTGGAAAGCTACGGCGCGGGTCGATCGTTCGGCTAGCGTCCCTCACATGAATGACGTCGCCGTCATCGTGATGGCCTACGGGAGCCCCGAGCATCTCGAGGACGTCCCCGCCTATTACGCCGACATCCGCGGCGGCCGCCCGATCCGGCCCGAGCTGCTCGCGGATCTCGTCGAGCGCTACCGGCGGCTCGGGATCGAGGACGGCTCGCCGCTGAACGCGATCACCGAGGAGACCAGGGCGGCGCTCGAGTGCGAGCTCGGCCTTCCGGTGTTCACCGGGATGCGCCACTGGACGCCCCGCATCGCAGAGGCCGTCGACCGCGCACTCGCGGATGGAGCTCGGACACTCGTCGGGCTCGTGCTAGCGCCGCACTTCTCTCGCATGTCGATCGGCACCTACCGGCGCCTGTTCGAGGAGGCCGCCGGTGGGCGGGCCGAGCTCGTCTTCGTCGAGAGCTGGGGCGAGGAGCCCGGCTTCGTCGAGTTGCTCGCCGATCGCATCCGAGGCGCCGCCCACGTCGTCTTCACGGCCCATTCGCTCCCGGCCCGCATCCTCGACGAGGGCGACCCGTACAGGGATCAGCTGCTCGGCAGCGCGGCAGCGATCGCCGAGGTCGCCGAGATCGAGGACTGGTCGTTCTCCTTCCAGAGCGAGTCGGCGACCGGCGAACCGTGGCTCGGCCCCGACATTCTCGACCACCTCGACGCCCTCCACTCGCGCGGGGTGAGGCGCGTGCTCGTCTGTCCGATCGGCTTCGTGTCCGACCACCTCGAGATCCGCTGGGACATCGACACGGAGGCGCAGGAGAAGGCCGCCGAGCTCGGACTGGAGCTCGAGCGCATCGAGATGCCGAACGCCGAGCCGCGCTTCGTGCGCGTGCTCGCCGGCATCGTCCGGCGGGCTCTGCCGGTACCGTCGGTGACGTGAGC
>Ga0136617_10001244_pt1 | contig 22423 bp, 13 predicted proteins | sample AntDrymUQ3222106_2_FD_129672 | JGI IMG/M metagenome (GOLD analysis project Ga0136617, IMG submission 129672) | Polar desert sand microbial communities from Dry Valleys, Antarctica - metaG UQ322 (21.06) | ecosystem: Environmental > Terrestrial > Soil > Desert | place: Antarctica: Dry Valley...
GCCTGACTCTGTGCAGACCTTGCGCGAGAACTAGAAAGATGAGCAACATGCCAAGACCGGTGAACATGAGCGCCTGCCTCCGGTACGTCGATAGCATGCGCACGGATTCCGCGCGCAGGTCGATCCAGTGCACAGTGGGCGCGGATAGCGCAGCGACCCGGTGCGCAACGGCTGTCGGATCGCCGACCTCGCGCAACGGAACGACGACGTGCCAGCGCTCGCCGTCGCGGCGCACCAGCGATTCGGTCTTGAACCCGAGCGCCGTACCCGCCAATGTCTCAAGCGTCACCGGCGGCAAAGTGCGCGCCTCTTCGATCGCCTGGAGAAAGGGCGCGAAGGTCGTTGGAACAAACGGCAATCCCTCCAGCGCCTCGCGTAAATTCGTTGCGAGGCGCGAAGGTGGCGGCAATGCCGCCTGGCGCTCCTTCTGCGTTGCGCGGCTCGGCAACAGACGAGTCGCCAGATCGAACCCGCGGAGCAGTCCTTCCTCCACCCATCGGCGCAGGTCCACCTGCAGTGCCTCGGTCGCTCGCAGCGCATCGTCCTGCGTCGCGCCGCTGACGATTAGCATATAGCGGACGTCCGGCGCGCCCAGCGCGCCACGCAGCTCGCGATCCCGCTGTTTAAGCGATGCCGGCAGTGGATTCATGCTGGCGATGTCGTCATCCCACGATGGCTTGTTCCACGCGAAAGCGACGACGACTGCGAGGAGCAGCAGAGCAAGTACACGTCGCAGCCACGGATGCACGCGAACGCGTTCGACGGATGCCGCCGACTGCGGCACGGCAACCGCGCGCAACGGGACGACCGGTGCCCACTTGGGCAGTGCCCAGTACGTCATTGCTCCGGCCACGAGAATGCCGACGATGGTCAGCAGGCCAAGCTGCGCGAGCCCGGGAAAATCCGCGAACAACAATGCCAGCGACCCGCACGCAGTGGTCAGCACGGCCATCCGCAAGGTTGGCGCGAGCCGAGTCCGCGCGGAAGGCACGGTCTCGCCGGGCCGCAGTTGCGTAAACAAAAAACTCGGATAATCGACCGCTTCTCCCAATAGCGTGGCGCCGAAACCCAAGGTGATGCCATGCACGCTTCCGAACGCCAGGTGTACGGCAACGACGCCGGCGAGAAGCCCGGTGGCCGCGGGCACTACGCACAAGAATACGGTCGGTAGCGAGCGATACATCCACAGGAGGATGCCGACGATCAACACGATGGAAATCGTCGAAAGCCGCGCGGCATCGGCAGCGATCAGTGTGCGGCTTTCCAATGCGAGTGCGCCCGGACTCGAGAAGCGCAGTTGTGCGGTCGTGCCGCGACTCGCGTCGGAGAATGCGCCGGAAAGTGCGGCCACCGCCACTTGCTGGCCCTCGAGATCCGAACCGGCGGCGCGTGTTTGCGCGACGAGCAGCGCGGCACTCGCATCCTGGTTGAACCACACACCATGCACGCGCCGCGGTTGGGCAGGAGCGTCAAGTGTGGCGAGGAGGTGCAATGTCTCGCCGGTCGGATCGGATTGCAGCCAACGTTTTTCCAGCACACCTGCGCCCCCGGCAATGCCCTCCAGGCGTTCCTCGAGCGCAGCGCGCAACGCCGCCGTCTCAAAATGCCGCGGCTCGACGCGATCGGAAAGCACGTAGCGATAGCGTTCGAGCAATTCGAGCTCGCGTCGGCCCATGCCACCACCATTGGCGACATAGCGAAACGCCGGATCTTCCGTCAGCCGACGCGCAAGCTCGCGGCTCGTCTCCGCCAAGCGCTGCGGCGTGTCTTGCGCGATCTCGATCAATAACAGACGGCTCGTCACGCCTTCGCGCAGCTCCTGGCTGAATATCCGCTGCGTCTCGGTCATTCCCTTGGGCAGGAACGCCGAAAAATCGGCATCGACGCTCCCCGCCGTGACGAGATAAATGCTGAGCGCCGCGACGAACAGAGACCAACCGGCGAGGCTCGCCGCGCGTGGGCTCATCGCGGCGCGGCGGGTGGTTTCGCGTCGATCGGCGTTATGGTCATGACCGAGCGGTCGCCACCGACTTCCTCGATCTCGATGGCGGTCACACGAGCCTGCGCCCCCTCGATCTCGATGCGCTTGACCAATGCCGCGAAGTCGCGGTCGCGCGGGGTCATCTCCAGTTTCCAACGCGCTTTATCTCCACTGACGCGCGAGCGAAAATGGCGGTCGAGCGTTTCCGCATCGCCGGCGAGCGTGGCGCGAATACTGGCCACCCACGCGCCGGCCGCCGGTTGACTTGCTAGATCGACTGCGCGCTTGCCGCGTTTGGTCTCGATCGTCAGATCGTTGGCGACAATTTCGACCCGCTCGTAAAACGGCGATTCGACGCGCATCTCGAGGCGGTCGGGACGGACGTACTGCAGCACGCCTCTTCGGATGAGTGGTGCGGTCAACGATGAAACGTGCTTGATTTCCTCGAACGCAACACTGCTCGCTTCCACGCGCCGAAGCATGTCGGTCAGTTCCTGCAAATCGAAGGCAAGCACAAGCTGCGGTGCGAGCAACAGGGCAAGGGCGAGACGCGCCAGACTCCTGCAATCTGCGCGCGTTGCGGCGTGCGCCGCCGTGCCCGACATCGGCTCAGCGCGATTGCGCGTCACGCCAGAAATCAAAAAAATTGAACCAGTTATACGGCGCATCGCGACATTGGCGCTCGAGCCATTGCGCATAACGCTGGGCATGCGCAGCCAGCTTTGCCTCGTCGTTGCGCGCGCGCAATGCGATGCGCTCAGCGAACGGCTCGAAGCGAACGCGGTAATGGTTGTCGCCGCAAGCGACGGCGGAGAAAAGCAGCACAGGCACCTTCAGCAGCGCAGCCATCTGGTACGGCCCGCCGGGGAAGAGCGCTGCATCTCCTAGAAACTCGCACGGCAGCAGTTTGTCGCCCGCGACCACGCGGTCCGCGAGCAGCCCCACGATCTCGCCTCGCGCGAGCGCTTCCGAAACCTTCAGCATCGTTTGCGGCTGTCCCAGCGTGATGATCTGTTGCGGGAGATCGTCGTTCAGCGCACCCAGGACGCCGTTCAATTTTGCGGCATTCCGCTCGTGCATCAACACGCGGACCACCACCGGGCTCTCCGCGCGGCCGAGGACACGCAGCACGTCGAAGCTGCCGAAATGCGCCCCCAGCAGCAGGCAGCCGCGCCGGCGCGCCAGCGTTTGGCGGACGAGTTCGATACCTTCGACGTCGACTTCGAATCGATCAGCGCGACCGGACAGGAAATAGACGCGATCGAGAATCGTTGCGGCGAAACAGTGGTAGTGCGCGAACACCTCGCGCACGCCGGGCGAGCGGCCAAGCACACGGCGCAGATAATCGTACGATGCACGGCGCGACTGTTTCGAGAACGTCAGAAAATAGCCGCAGATTGGATACAGCAGCGCCCGCCCCACCGGGCGTCCGAGCGTCAAGGTCAGCTTGACGATCAGACGCATCAGTGTCCGGCTCCCCCTCTCTCGCTGCGCCAGCCACAGCGGATGCGTCGTCACGCCGGCTCCGTGCTCATCGAACAGAGGAAGCGGCCGATTACCGCGTTGCGCCCGGCAGCATCGATTGCGAAACGAGCGATCGGCGCGTCGGCCAGGTCGACCTTGATGTCCAGCGGCTCGCCAGGCGCCACTTGCGCCAAGAACTTGACTTGCGGACAAGCGTTCACCTCATAGCCATTGCGCGCGAGCAGCGTTTCAATCAATTCCAGCAGCACCACGCCAGGAACGATCGGATGCCCGGGAAAATGGCCGGGCAACGTTGGATGTCCGGACGAAATGCTGGTCCGCAGCAGCAGTGGAGCGACGGCGGCGCGGGACTTTGCAGGCTCGCGCCCTGAGGCCAGCAACACGAGCAGATCGGCGTGCGGCAATTTGCCATTCGCGTCGCGCGGCAACGCTGCGACGATCAGCAGCGGCCGCGGCAGGAACGCTGGGTCCACCGACCGCGCGAGGAATGCGCGCACCGAAGCCGCGGAGAGTCCCGGCGCTACGACCGCCCCCGCGAGCCGGGACGCATCGGGGGCCGCCAAGAACATGACGCCGTCGCGCACGCCGGGAATCTGCAGCAATTCGCGCGTGAGACCGGAGAGTGAGGCGCGCTTGCCCGCGATCTTGACCATGTCGTCATCGCGCCCCAGCAGCTCGAAGCGGCCGCTGCCGTCACGGTCTAACGGCACGTCCGGTCGCAACCGATCGGTGAGGGTCAGCCCGTTCGGTAGATGCCCGCCGGAGACGTTGGTTGCACCCTCGGCGAGGGTGGCAAAAGCAATCCCGGCGGCCGGCGTGAAGTATGTGGATTGCGCAGGCCGGCGCGTCGCCAGAATGCCGCCTTCGGTGCAGCCATAAATTTCTTCGACCGGTACCTCCCAATCGCGCTCGATGGCCTGCGCCAGCGCGGGGTCGAGGGGCATCGTCGCCGAGATGATGCGAGCAAGTCCCGGCACCGAAGTCAGCTCTCGATGAAACGCGTGCAACTGCAGTGGCGTCGTCATCAACCAGACCTGGTCAACTCCAAGTGACGCTGCCGTGCGCAGCGCGTGCGCAAGATCGGCAGGCAACGCCGGCCTCGCCTCGAGCACCGGTCTCCCCGATTGCATCGGCAGCATGCACGTCGTTTCAAACCCGAACATATGTTGCGGAGGAACGGTGCCGAGGATCGCCACCCTCGGTGGCGGAGCGCCGAACGAGCGCATAAACGTCTCGGCTCCCCGCCACAATTCGCCCCACTGTTTGGCATGCGGCTTCGGCGCGTGCGTCGAACCCGACGTGAACAGAATCGCTGCCGTTTGCGCCGCCGCAATGGCTGGCGGCGGCCATGCGATTGCATCACCAGTTACGTCGAGTTGCGGTGAAACGGCGCACCACGCCCGGTCCGTTGTTTGATCGCTCTGGGCGATCGTATCGATCAGGCAATAGCTATCGGGATACGCGCCCAGAAGCTGTTCGAGCGTACGGGCAAGCCGCGTCGAAGGCAGGATGAGCGTTTGCCCGGCGAGCAGCGCCGCAGCGCTCGCCAGCAGAAAACCGGTCGTGCTTTCACACAAATTGAATGCGTATCGTGCTACAGGGACGCGCGCCGACAGCGCGATCGCCGCTGCGCAGAACACTTGCGCCGACAGCGGCCGGCCATCGTGCCAAGCAAGCGTCTTTTCCGGGCTGAACCCGCACAGCAGGGGCAACTCCGCAGTGCTCATTTTCCGGCGGTCATTCTCGGGTGCTCATTGTTTGGCACGCAAGGCAGCTCGCACCATCGCCAACTGCCGCAGTGGCGATACGTAATGTCGATCCGGAAGACGATGGCGGCGATACAGGTATTCGAGAGCAAACAGCAGCGCAATGCACAAATAGCTTCCCACTGCGGTGAACCAGGCCCATGCAGCGTGCGCGCCAATTGCGAGCAGCGCGCCTGAGATCACCGCCATCACGACAAAAAATACCGTCCATACCCATGTCAGTTGCCGCGTGTACGTAACAACTTCGACGGACATCGGCTGGTCCCCCCACCGGGCGAACCGCGTAATCAGTGCCTCGCGACCCGGCGCCAACGTGCGCGCGAAAAACCATGCCAACAGCAGATTGATCAGGATGGGTAGCAGAAAAAACAGCGCTGTCCCTTGCGGAACAAGAGCGGCAAGCAAACAAAGCGCAGCCAGGGCGAAAATGCCGGCGATCCGTCTCTTTCCGGACAGCGCGCGCGCACAGACGTACAGCAACGCACACCCCATGAGCAGCAACGCCAGATAGCGTTGTTCGCCGACATGCGCGACGTACACGAGAAACGGATAGGCGATCATCGCGACCGCCGCCGCAGCGCCGCCAAGCCAGTTTGCCGGCGGATGCGCAGCGGGCACCGGCAATTGACTGTCGTTAGCGCCAGCGCTATTGCGTGCGGTGTTCCGCGACATGGTTCGAGAGCGCCCGCAACGACGCAAAGACGTTCTTGCTTTCCACATCGTCGGAGCGCAGCTCCACGCCGTAGCGCGTCGAAACGGCAACCGCGATTTCCAGCATGTCGATCGAATCGAGGCCGTATTCGTCGCCGTAAAGCGGCGCCATAGGATCGATGTCCTCCGGCCGCACTTCGAGCGATAGGGCCTGGACGATCAACTCGGCGATTTCGCGTTCCAATTCGTTCATGGCGATCAGCCGAAAACTATCGAGCTCGGAGTTCCCCGAGACCGCGCGAGCAGACTGTGGAAATGCCGCCCTTGCGGGGCGGTGTCCGACCGGCTAGTGCGCTAGATTGCCGCGAGTTCGTTGCGGATGCTGCGATCGAGGTTTTCGATCCAGCCATGATAATTTTTGTGGATTTGCCCGTTTTGATAATCGAGATTGCTGCTGTCCTTGTACAGGATGCTATAGGTCTTCGCGTTGTAGCGCACGCCTATCACGGCTGCGTGCCGGCGCAGATCCAAGCGACCGGTGATAAGGCCGGGATCGCTTGCCGTCATCTGCCAGCCCAGCGACCTGCCGGCTCGCATGATGGCGTCCCTGACCTGCGTTGTACTCAACTGTTTCCCGCGGGAAACCACTACCGGCGCATCGGTCACATCGACGATTGGTCGCGTCGACGCACAGCCCGCCGCCAGGAGTAGTACGCCCAACGCCATTAGCGCGTGTTGGTAACGCATCGCGGCGCCTCCCATTCAGTCGTTGCACGATCGCTTAAAAAGCGTGCAAATTGTAACATGGTGATTCCGCGATCACTCGCGCATCGCCGGCCATCGGCGGCTACGTTCCCGAGGCAAGAGAAGTGTCCGCCGTCCGTTTTCTAGCTGCGCATTGCGCATCTTCCAAAGGCAGAAACAACTATGGCGCTTGCAGCCAGGGAGCAACGACCTTCGCATCCCGGAGTCATCGTTCGCCACCAAGAGCGAGTAGGCAGTACCACCGCCCGAGGACGAGCGAGCCCCCGTGTACCGCGCAGAACACGAACGCGCGAGATGCTTCCCGCTACTTCGCGGTATGCCAGACGTTGTTGACACCGTCGCCGGTCTTGTCACCGGGCTTTGTATCCTTGTTCCAGGTGTACAGCGGCTTTCCCTTGTACGCCCATTGCTTGGTGCCATCGTCGCGGGTGACGACGGTCCAATCGCCAGTGGCTTTGGCGTCGCCGGTCGCCGTCAGCGGCGGCCAGTTGGTGGCGCACGGGCCATTGCAGGTGCTCTTGTCCCCGGTGTCCCGGTCGAACGTATAGAGCGTCATCCCAGCGGCGTTGGTGAGCGTGCCGTCGGCGGCGGTTTTCGCGGGCGCTTGTTGCGCGCCGGCGATGAACGACACGGCAAAGGTCGCCGCAAGCAATGTGGCGGAGCAGAACGAGCGGTACTTGGCGATCATTTGGTTTCTCCTTTGCAAGCGCTTACTTGAATGGAACGTTACCCAAGCGCGGTCGCAGAAATGCGACCGCATCGGCCGAGGGCCGAAAGACTACAACAAAATCAGCGTGGCAAGTCCCAGGAAAATGAAAAATCCCCCCGAATCCGTGACGGCGGTGATCAACACGGACGAGCCGAGCGCCGGGTCGCGTCGCAGTTTGAGCATGGTCATCGGAATGAGGACTCCCATCAACGCGGCGAGCACCAGGTTCAACGTCATGGCGAGCACCATGACCAAGCCCAGCGCCACGTCTTTATACAGCAAGGTCGCGACAACGCCCATCACGCCGCCCCAGATGAGTCCATTGAGCAGCGCCACCGAGATCTCCTTGTGGATCAGCTTCTGCGCATGCTCGCGCGCAAGCTGGCCCAGCGCAACCGCGCGCACGATCATCGTCGTCGTCTGGTTACCCGAATTGCCTCCGATGCCGGCGACAATCGGCATCAGCGCAGCCAACGCGACCAGCTGTTCGATCGAGTTCTCGAATACGCCGATGACGCGCGACGCGATGAATGCCGTGACCAGATTCACCGCCAGCCATGCCCAGCGATTGTGAAACGACTTCCACACCGACGCGAAAACGTCTTCTTCTTCGCGCAGACCAGCTTGTGCGAGCACTTCGTCCTCACCGCGTGCCCTGACGAAGTCGAGAATTTCGTCAACGGTCACCCGGCCCACCAGCCGATCGTTGGTATCGACAACCGGTGCGGAGACCAGATCGTAACGCTCGAATGCGGATGCCGCTTCGTTAGCCTTTTCGTGCTGCTGCAGTTTGACGACCGGCGGATGCATCACTGTTTCCACGAGCACGTCGGGCTCGGTGACAATGAGTTTATTGACGGGCAGCACACCCAATAGCCGTTCCTCGCGGTCGACGACGAAGATTTGGTCGGTCTGCGACGGCAGCTCGTCGAAACGACGCAGATAACGGAGGACGACTTCCAAGGTGACGTCGGGCCGCACCTGCACATCTTCGAAATCCATCAGCGCGCCGACCATATCGTCTTCGAAGGACATCGCCGCGCGCAACTCTTCGCGTTCATCAACGGGCAGGCTCTGGAATACGTCATCCATCACCTCCTGCGGGAGATCGGGCGCGAGTGCGGCGATCTCGTCGGTCTCGAGCGTTTCCGCCGCAGCGACCAACTCCTCGGTGTCCATCGAGGAGATCAGCGATTCGCGAACCGCGTCCGAGACCTCGAGCAGGATCTCGCCGTCACGCGACGCGCGGACCAAATCCCAGATATAAAGCCGCTCGTCGAGGGGTAGTGCCTCGAGGATGAACGCAATGTCGGCCGGATGCAGCCGGTCGAGACGGCGCTGCAAGTGCGCCTTGTTCTCTTTGGTGACGAGGCTCTCGGCGAGCTCGCCCGATCCAGTGCCGTCGCCTAACGGGGCGTGTTCGAGTTGATCAAAGACCAGTCCCTCGACGAGGCGATTCTTCCGCAGCAGCGCCGTGATTTCCGCGAGCGCATCCTGCACGCGTCTCCGCGCTTCAGGGCGATCTGCCGCCGGGTCGGCAATTTTCGCGTCGACAATCTCGGACATGGGCGCACGACGGATGATTCGAACACTGAGGACCGTCCGCATTGTAACCGCGGGAAAACGGTGGGAGCGCGAGTTTTCGCGTCGCGTCAGTACGATGGCGCTCCGGTCCGGACCCTTACGGTGGAGCCACGTCGCTTAAAGACCGACGAACTTACGGGACTTCGGCTGCCGGCATCCGGGCGATGATGATCCCGGTTTTTTTGCGCAGCCCGGGCGCACCCGGATTGCGCTCGTAGAAACGCGGGTTCGGCGCCATCGCCGCGAGGCGCGCCGCCTGCTCGGGGGAGAGTCGGGCTGCGGACACGCCGAAGTAACGCTGCGCTGCGGCTTCCGCGCCAAAGACACCCGTGCCCCACTCGATGACATTCAGATAGATCTCGAGAATTCGCTGTTTGGATAACAGCGCTTCGAGCATCAAGGTGATCACGGCTTCCTCGCCCTTGCGCCAGTAACTCTTAACGGGCGACAAGAAAAGATTCTTGGCGAGTTGCTGCGTGATCGTCGAGCCGCCGGCGACAACGCGGCCAAGCTTTTGATTCTTTTCCAGAGCGACCTGGATTCCGTCCCAGTCAAAGCCTTCGTGCTCGATGAATTTTGCGTCTTCAGCGGCGATCATCGCGCGTTTTAAGCTGGGCGAAATTCGTTCGTACGGCACCCACGTATATTTTCGTTCCGCGCCGGGAGTCTTGGCCCGTACTTCATCCATCCGGTATGACATGAACGATGTTTCGCCGATCGGATGATCGCGCCACCAAAGAATACATGCGGCAAACCACAGGTGCACGAGCACGATGAACGTAGCCAGCGCCGCCAGCGTCCATACCAACCACTTCACGATGCCAACACGACGGTGCGCGTAGCGCACAGAACTCAGCGGGAAAGGCGGCGAGCGACGTTAGTTCGCAACGAGCGCGTAACCCTTGGTAAAAGTCCAGGTCCGCGTGATGTGCAGAATATCGGTATCGCGTCTGATATCCGGCGGAAACGACGCGAACGGACCGGACATCTCGACGATTTTCTTTGCGGCAGCGTCGAGTATCCGGCTGCCCGACGTGCGATTGACCTCGACGTTCTCGACACTGCCATCGCTGCGGATCGAGACGGTGAGCAATAGGCTTCCATACACGCGCTGCTGACGCGCGGCCTCAGGGTAGTTGAGATTGCCGACGCGCTCGATCTTGAGCCGCCAATCCTCGATATAGCGTGCGAAGCGGTACTCCTCCGCACGCGCGCCGACAAAGCGCCGCTTCGGCCGCTGTTGGTACACGTCCATGTCCTTCGCGATCTGCGCTTCCAGTCGCATCGCTTCAAGTGTGCGCTGCATAAGCTCGCTAGCGGTTGGCAATTCCGTCGGCTCGGTGGCCTCGATCGGTTTCGGCTGCGCCGGCACGACTGGTACGGACTGCAACTGCGTCAAGAGTTCCTGCGTGTCGTGCTCCAGCTTTTCCACACTTTGCGTCGCGACCGTGACTTGCTGTTCGGGGTTGCTCCTCGGCAAGACAGGTAGCGGTGTCTTCGCTCTTCGGGGGGCATCGGTGTTACCGCCGCCGTCGAGATTCGCCTGCGCCAGGATGTCCGCCTTCGTGGGTTTGGCCTGTGTTTTGGCGTTGACGAGCGCCACTTCCAGCGGCGGTCCCTTGTCGCTCAAGTGACGCAGATCGAAAGGACGGAAATGGATCGTGAGGGCCACCGCATGCACGAACAACGAAACACTGATCGCGATTCCGACCAAACGGTCATGCCGCGGCGAGGCAAGCGCCTCAGGCGGGATACGGGCGGGAGGCAGCGCGCCGGCGTGCAACAAAAGTGCCGTGCGCGAGGGGGCCCGTGGCGCCGGCGGGTCCAGCGGCCGGATCAACGCCGCGACGATCTTCGGCTTAAGCGCGCGCACCGGCGATATCTTCTTGAGGGGCGGAGAATCCGGCGTAGTGCGGCGAATTGCCGGCATGGCGATCACCCGCGGCCGTTTGGGTGTCGCGGGAACTACTTCGGCTTGCTTCGGCGGTACGGCACGTGACGGCAAATCCGACGCCTTGCGGGAAAGAGAACCGCTTCTATTATAACGCGTTTCATGCCGATGTCATGGCGCCCGCCTCCCCGGACGGTTCCAGGCGAAGGAGTTGTTGCAAACGCGGCCGGCTCGAGGACGCCGGCAGTCCACATAATCAGGGAAAGAGCAAAATGTACCGCGCCAAGATTTGGTCTGATCCGGGTTAGTTACTCTCGTATCACCCCCGATCGCAAGCGGTGCCGCCGGTGATCATGTCACCCCCGCAAAACGACACTCCAGCGTGGCATTCAGCAGATCGATCCGTCCGATGGCCACGCGCACCGGCGTATCCGCCGGTTGCGACGGCAGATCGGCAAGACGCTGAATCAACGGCAGGCCATCGAAGCGCACCAGATTTTCCCGGATGACCGACGCGGTCGTTTCGGTCACGCCCTCCTGCAGCAACCAGCGCAGGCACCAGTAGTGCTCCATTCGCGTCTGAAACTCAGCGTACTGACTGTACGTCGCTTCGAAATCCGAGAGCACGGCGAAGAGTTCAGCATCGATTTCGGTGTAGGGGAAGCCTTCCTCGGCTAGGAGCGCGAGCAATTGGCGCTGATTGACGAGATCGCTGTAGCGCCGCAACGGGGAGCTCGCCCACAGATAATGCATGAGACCCAACCCTTGATGTTCTCCGGGCCGCGTGCTCATCTTCACCTTGCCTCCGGCCTGCACGCGATACAGGCCGGCAGCGCCGCGCTCCGCGAGCAGGCGCCCCCATGAGTTGTTGACGTGGATCATCAGTTCGGCAATCAGCTTGTCCAGCGGACTCCCGCGCGCGCGCGGCCGGATCTTCACAAAACCGTCGGGGCCACCGTCCCAATCGACATCGAAGCTGAAATCGATGCGATTGACGTCGTTCTTGCCGCGCTGCGCCGACAGGTGCTGCGCGAATCTCCATAACGCGCGAAGCTCAGGCGTCCACGGCGGATCGGCAGGTGACGGCACATCGTTTGCGAAAGCGTCCGGGATGGCATCGAGCCGCAGATTCACCGCGATCGGTACGCGATTCACCCGCGTTTCTTGCCGTACGGCAGCCCCCGCAGGGGTTGTCTCCACGTATAGCGACAGCGCCGGTGGTGCCGCGCCTTCGCGCAACGTAAACGCTTTGATGGCCTCCTCTGGCAGCATCGTCAACTTGCGGCCCGGCATGTATACGGTAGACAGGCGCTCGCGCGCGATCGCATCGAGCACACTGCCTCGCGGTACGCCCAGAGCCGGGCATGCGATATGGACGCCGATTTCCAGATTGCCGTTCTTGAGTTCGCGCACCGAGAAGGCGTCGTCGATCTCGGTGGTCGTCGCGTCGTCGATCGAAAACGCGCGCACCGGCGCTAGGGCGAGATCAGGAATGTCGGGCAGCGTCCCCCATGCGGGAAATGCGGTGCCGTTACGAAACGCCTCCGCGAGGAATCGGTGGAAGTGATAGTCGTGCGTCGAGGGAATCGCGCCGCAGCGGGCAAGCAATTCCACCGCGCTCACCTTGTTTGCATCGGCCGCGGCAGCAAGCGCTTTCCACTCCAGAGCATTCTTGTCGGGCTGATAGAGAAGCATCGTCAACTTGGGCTCGAATTCCGCCGGCAGACGATGCGCGCTGAGATCCGCGATCCACGTGGCGATCTGTTCCCGTTCGCGCTGCTTGCGATCGAGCGACGCAAGCGCCGCGCGCAACGCATCCGCCGGCGCTTTGCGGTATCTCCCTTTCCCTTTCTTGTAGAAATGCATCGGCGATGCATGCAGCAGCATCGCGACTGCCGCAGCCTGCGCCGGCGTAGGCGGGCGGCCGTAGTATTCGCGTGCGAGGTCGTCGAATCGGAACTCGCTCTCGCTGACGACCTCCCACAGGAACGTGGCGTCGAGCTCGGAGGAGAGCTTGTGCCCCTCGCTCATTGCTTCCCCCGCGCCAGGCGCCGCAAAGCGCAACAGGACGTTGCCGGCCTTGATCTTCACGCGCCGGCCTGAAACCGTGTCGATTTGCAGCGACGAATCGTTATCGGCGAGAACCGCGCCAGCGCGCAGCTGGCCATCGTCCTCGAACAGGACATTCATAGAAGCGAAAGAGATTGACCGAAGCGGCCGAAATGTCCGGGGTCTAAATTACCCCGGCCTGGGCCCGTTTGCATAAGGGGTCCGCGGCCGTTTCTACTTGCACCGCGGGATTCGCTGGCCGATTATAGCCGGGCGGGATAGCTGCGAATTGCGCGGGGGCGCCGCCATGCGGCATAGTCGAGCAAATACGAACGCAAAAAAGGCAAAGCGATGGAATACCGGCGATTGGGAAAGAGCGGTCTCGAAGCATCCGCTGTATGTCTGGGCACGATGATGTTTGGCGATCGCACGGACGCCGCGACGGCGCAGCGCATCGTTGGGCATGCGCTCGAACATGGCGTGAACTTCATCGACACGGCAGACGTGTATGCGAAGGGTGCGTCCGAGAAGATCACCGGTGAGGCCATTCGCGCACACCGCCACCGCTTTATTCTCGCGACCAAAGTGGCCAACAGCATGGGAAACGATGGGCCCGCGACCAACCAGGCTGGCCTCTCGCGCAGGTGGATCATGCGCGCGTGCGACGGGAGCCTCGCCCGCCTTGGTACCGACCACATCGATATCTACTACCTGCACTACGACGACACCGCAACGCCGCTCGCTGAGACGATCGCCGCGCTGGGTGACTTGATGCGCGCAGGCAAGATCCGCTATTTCGGCGTGTCGAATTTCCGCGCGTGGCGGATTGCCGAAGTCATGCACTGGTGCGACCGCTTGGGCGTGCCGCAACCGATTGTCTGTCAACCCTATTACAACCTGCTGAACCGGATGCCGGAAGTTGAGATCTTGCCCGCGTGCGCTCACTATGGCATCGGGGTCGCCTCCTATTCGCCGCTCGCGCGCGGCGTTCTCACCGGCAAATACGCGCCCGGAGGAACACCCCCGGAGGGGTCGCGCGGCGCACGCGGCGACAAGCGCATGCAGGAGACCGAGTTCCGCGAGGAATCCTTCGCGATTGCGCAAAAACTCGCGACGCACGCGCAGGCAACCGGCCGCACCTTGGCGCAATTCGCGCTGGCGTGGTTGCTCGCCAATCGCATCGTGTCCTCGATCATCGCCGGTCCGCGCACGAGCGAGCAATGGAGCGATTACGTCGGCGCGATCGGCTCGACGTGGACTGCCGACGACGAAGCGCTCGTCGATTCGCTGGTGCGGCCCGGGCATCCATCGACACCGGGCTATACCGATCCGCGTTATCCCTTCTTTGGACGCGATTTGGCGCTGCCGCAAGAGTTAAGTTAATTCGCGTCCCAAGCCGGTTCCGGGAAGCTGCACGGCGCTCGCCCGAGAGCCGGCCGATGCGCGATGACCAGCCCCAGCACACTCACTCGCGCCCTCCACTCAGGTGGAAGCAATGTGCTGCGTCGCGTTGCCGGGCGCTCCTCGGTCGCGCGGCGACGGGCCCTCCGGGCCTGGGCTGCGCCCACCGCGCTCACTCGCGCCTCGTTTCAACGCTCGTTCGCGATTCCGTGCGGCACGTGCCCCGACGGCACATGGCGCGCGGCGGATTCCACGTGCCGCGTCTGGTCATCGAAATAGAAGTCCGGCTCGAATTCGCGCAGGAAAGGCCCTTTCTCCAGCCCGCCCAGGAACATTGCCTCGTCGACGTTGATGTTCCAGTCCATCAACGTGCGAATCGCGCGTTCGTGCGCAGGCGTGCTGCGCGCGGTGACCAGCGCGGTGCGCAGCCGCATCGCAACTTTATCGAGATCGTCGGCCTGTTGCAGCCGGTGCAGCGCTTCTAGGAGCGGCTTGAACGGTCCCGGCGGCAGCGGCCTCGAAGCGTGTTCGGCTTCGTGCGTCTGGAACGCGTCGAGCCCATGTTCCTTGTAGACACGTTCGGCCTCGTCGGCGAACAGCACGGCGTCCCCGTCGAAGGCGATGCGCACTTCGTCCGGATGCGAATCGGAGCGGTTCGATTGCGTATAGACCAGCGCCGCCGGAAAACCCGCATTCAGTGCGCGGCGGACGTCGTCGTCGTTGGCCGAGAGAAAGAGGTTGGCGTTGAGCGGGCCCAAGTAAGAGAACGGCGCGCGACCGCGTGTGAACACGCCGCGCTCGATTTGCAAATCCGCGCCCTTGACCGACCGGAACACGCGCAGCCCGGAAACAGGATCATTGCGCGACAGAATGACCACTTCGACCCGGCGCGTTGCGTCGGCGTTGAATCCAAGCAGCTTGCGTACCAGCGTATAGGCAACTCCGGGCTTCGCGGGACGCTCCAGGCGCTCGAGCTGGAGCCGCATGTAAGCGCGATCGTCCGCGGTTTCGAAGACCCGGTTCTCTTCCTCGAAGTCGAACAGTGCGCGCGAGCTGATGGCGACGACGAGTTGCTCGGGCTTCGCGGAGGGCATGCAAAAAGTATACGCCGCGTTGCCTTCGCTTCGCTTCTAATCCAGTCTATTGCTTCTAGTCCCCGCGCTCCTCGCTCTCCACTGCGAGCTCGACCGTTGCCGGCGCGCCGAGCGCGATCTCGACCTGATGTTCGCGGCGATCATCGATGAGCCGCAGCGCGGCGCCCGGTTGCAGCGCACCGTCGACGGTGACCCTGGTTGCACCATCGGAGGACGCCATGCGCAGCACCTTGATGCGATACGAAGTCGCGCGGTAGCGATAGTCGACGGTAAACACTTTCCAGTCGGCGGGAAAATGCGGCGCGAAGCGCAGCTGGTCAACGTCGAGGGAGAGTCCCAGCAATGATTCAATGATCAACCGGTACATCCAACCCGCCGAGCCCGTGTACCACGTCCACCCGCCGCGGCCCACGTGCGGCGGCACCGCGTAGACGTCGGCCGCAACCACGTACGGTTCGACCTTGTATGTTTGCACTTGCTTGGGCGATCCGCCGTGGCTGGTCGGCAGAATCATTTTAGTGAGTTCCCACGCGCGCTCGCCGTCGCCCAGCGCGGCGTACGCCATTGCCGCCCAGATTGCGCCGTGCGTGTACTGTCCGCCATTCTCGCGCACACCGGGCACGTAGCCTTTGATGTAGCCCGGATCGAGATTCGACTTATCGAACGGTGGGTCCAGGAGTTGCACCAGCCGGTCTCTGCGGCGTACGAGACGTTCACCAACCGCCTTCATCGCGGCACGCGATCGCTCCGGGTTCGCCGCCCCGGACAGCACTGACCAGCTTTGCGCGACCGAGTCGATCTGGCATTCCGGATTGCTCGAAGAACCGAGCGGCAAGCCATCGTCAAAGTATGCGCGGCGATACCACTCGCCATCCCAGCCGTGCCGCTCGACGTTCACACGCAGTTGCTCCGCCTCGCTGGTACAGCGATCGGCGAATGCGGAATCATCGTGCAGCCGCGCGACCTGCGCGAACCGCATCAACACCGAGTGCAGGAAGAACGCGAGCCACACGGACTCTCCGGTGCCGCGGAAGCCGACGAGATTCATGCCGTCGTTCCAGTCGCCGGAACCCATCAGCGGCAATCCGTGCGCACCGAAACGAAGGCCTCGTAAAATGGCTCGCACGCAATGCTGGTACAGGCTGGCCGAGTCGCCGGACTGGAACGGCAGGTCGTAGTACGAATCTTCTTCGGCGCCGACCGCGCGGCCTTCGACAAAATGCACGGGCTCATGCAGGACGCCGGTGTCGCCCGTTGCCTGAACGTAGCGTGAGACCGCGAGCGGCAGCCACAGAAAATCGTCGGAGCAATGCGTGCGTACACCTCTTCCGGTCGGCGGATGCCACCAGTGCTGGACATCGCCTTCGGGAAATTGCCGTGATGCGGCGAGCAGCAAGTGGTCGCGCACGAGGCCCGGCTCGGCGTAGATCAACGCCATTACGTCCTGCAACTGATCGCGAAAGCCGAACGCGCCGCCCGATTGGTAATAGCCGCTGCGCGCCCATAGCCGGCACGCTTGCGTCTGGTACACAAGCCATCCATTGGCGAGCACATCGAGCGTACGGTCGGGCGTGGTAATCTGCACCGCGCTCAAGGTCTGCGACCAGTATTGCCGGACGGTGGCGAGCGCTGCGCGCGCGCCGCTCGGTTTGCCGAAACGTTGGACCAGGTTCGCTGCGTCGTCGGTGCTGCGGCCCACCCCAAGGCGAAAGACAATCTCCCGCTCCTCTTTCTCGGCAAGGTGGAACGCGACCTGCAGGGTGCCGCACGGATCCATCGCCGCGCCGACCTTGCCCGAGAGCCTGGAGCGGGCCAGTGCCGCGGGGTTCTTAAGCGTGCCGTTGCGCCCGATGAACTCGCCGCGGTCGCCGCTCACCGAGCGCGCGTTGCCATCGTCGGTGTGGAAGAAGGCGATCCGATCGGAGAACTCCGCATTGTAGGAATTACGGGCGAAGAGTGCGCCGCAATTGGCGTCGATTTCGGTGACGATATGCATCGTCGATTTCGGACGCAGGTCGCCCAGCACCCATTCCACGTAACCGGTCACGGAAATCCGGCGTTCGCGCCCGGACTCGTTGCGCACTCGCAGCGCCCAAAACTTGATCGGTGCATCCAGCGCAACGTAGACCCACAGCTCGGTGCGGATCCCGTTTTCAACGTGCTCGAACACGCTGTAGCCAAATCCGTGGCGAACCGTGTACGGCGTCGCAGCGCGACACGGCAGCGGCGTGGCCGACCAGTAGTGGCCCGTCTCTTCGTCCCGCAAATAGATCGCTTCGCCGCTGGGATCGCCGACCGGATCGTTGTGCCACGGCGTCAGACGAAACTCGTGAGCGTTGTCGCTCCACGTATAGCCCAGCGAGCTCTCTGAAACGATCGTGCCGAACTGCGGATTGGCCAGCACATTGGCCCACGGCGCAGGCGTTGTGTACCCGCGTCCCGTTGTGATGACGTATTCCTTGCCGTCGGGCGTGAAGCCACCCAGTCCGTTGTCGACGATGAGATCGCGCCGCAGCGTTTCTGTTGCCGTCGCGGCTTCCGGCCGCCTGGTGCGGCTGGCCTCGAAGCGGGGTATCGCCGGCTCCTTGGGCCGGCGTGTGCTGATCTGCTCGGCCAGCGAGCCGCGGCTGTCCGAGAGCACGACTCGAGCGACCGCTTGGAACAGAACGCGGTCCTCGTTGGTGAGTTGCTCCGCGTGCTGGACGAAGATTCCGCCCGGTCGATCCATGACGTGCGTTTCGATCCTTGCGGAAATGAGCCCCATGATCCGGTCGTGCAGCAACTGGCGATAACCCGCGAATTCCTCGATCCAGATGACGAGATCGACGCCCAAGCCTTTCAAACGCCAATAGGCATGCGCCTGTACCAGCTGCCGCACCAGCTCGATATTGGACGGGTCTTCCACGCGCAGCAGAACAATGGGCAAATCGCCGGAGATTGCATGGCTCCAAAGCCCCGACTGGCCGCGCCGGTTCTTCACCAGGATGCTCGCGTCAGCGCGCAGCGACGGATTGGCGAACAGTACCGAGCTGGCGAGCCGCCCATACAACTGCGCATCGGCCTCCGTCGCATTGATTTGCCGCAGCACCACCTGACTGTGCGTCCAGGCGAGATCGAAGACGCGATCCGCCAAGCGCCGGTCCTGGTATTTTTCGGTCAAGGTCAGGCATTCGTCGCGCGTGGCCGCGACGCCGAATACCATATCGACGGTGGCGGTCTGTTCAGGCTCGAGCGTAATGCGCGTGCGAATGGCAACGATCGGGTCGAGAACCGACCCTTGGCTATTGCTGAGCGCGGCTCCACGCAGCGCCTGCGGCTCGCCGAGGGTATTGCCGCGGCCGATGAACACGCCGCGGTCGGTTTCATAAGAGATCGCGTCGGCGGTGGCGTCGTGGATCGCCATCCGATGAAACATCCACGGCATTCGTTCGGCCTTCGAGCGCGGGCGGCGTGTGCACAGGATCGCCTGCGTACGCGCAACAATCTCGGTCTGCACAAACAGGTTGGCAAACGCCGGATGCAACGCGTCGGCCGCGGAGGGGCCGAGCACCACTTCCGCGTAGCTCGTAAGCTCGATTGCGCGGCGCGTACGGCCGCGATTCGTGATGTGAAGGCGGCGCAGCTCGATATCGTCTTCCGGCGAAACGACGACCTCGAGATGCGTGGCGAATTCGTGGTCGCGGCGACGAAATTCGGCGCGCGCCTCGGTGAAAATCGCCTCGAAGTTGCCGCCGGGTTTGCGGGTCGGTTGAAACGCAGCCGACCAAAATTCTAAAGTCTCGACGTCGCGCAAATAGCAGAAGGTCCCGCGATGGTCGCGCGTGGTGTCTTCGGTCCATCGCGTAACGTCGATATCCTTCCAGCGGCTGTATCCGCCGCCGGCGTTGGTGACGGCCACGTGGTAGCGCCCGTTCGACAGCAACTGCACTTCGGGTTTGAGCGTATCGGGCGTCGTAATCACCCGGACCGGCATCGCGGATTCGCCCAACGCAGAGTGAACGTCGGAGAGTGGCGCAGTGTGCGCAACGAACGCCGCGGCACGCGGGATGCGCTCCTGCAATAGCAACATCGTCGCGGCAAACGCGGGATCGGATGCGAATCGCCGTTGCATTCGGCCGTCAAGCAGCAGCGAGGCGAGCGCGAGAAAGGTCATCCCCTGATGATGGGCCATGAACGAGCGGACAACGGCGCTCGACTGTCCGCGCGGCAAGCGCGACGGCGTGAAATCGATTGCCTCGTAAAACCCGAACTTGCCGACATAGCCATCGGCGGCCAAACGCTCCAGATTGCGGCAGGCGTCCTCCGGCGCCACCAGCAACGCGAGCGCAGAGGCGTACGGCGCGATGACCAGATCGTCGGCGAGCCCGCGTTTCAATCCCAGGCCAGGCACGCCGAACGCGCGATACTGATAATTGAGCCGTACGTCGACGGTGTTGTATCCGGACTCCGAGATACCCCACGGCACGCCGCGATACCGGCCGTATCCGATCTGCCGTTCCACTGCGGCTCGGCACGTGCTGTGCAGGAGCGTGCTTTCATACGTCGGCATGACCAGCAGCGGCATCAGGTATTCAAACATCGAGCCACTCCAGGAGATGAGGCTCGGCTCACCCGGTCCACCGGTCAGCAAGCGGGAAAGCGCAAACCATGCCTCCTGCGGCAGCCGCCCTTGCGCAATGGCGACAAACGTCGTCAAGCGCGCTTCTGACGCCAGCAGGTCGTAATAGCTTGCGTCGCGCCGCCGCTCGCCGACGTTGTAACCGATGGCCAGCAAGTGCCGCGACTTGTCGTAGAGAAACTCGTATTCCATCTGCGCAAGCTCGTTCAATCGCTCCGCCAATCGCGAAAGTTGCGCCAATCGTTGCCGGGCGCGGAGGCTGCCTTCGCGGACCAGCGGCGCAACGGTTGCGAGCCACGCCGCCTCTGCAATTGCGGGCAACCCCGATGCATGCGCAATGGCCGAGGAAGATCCGGCGTCGACCTTGGCGAGTTCGCGCAACGTCGGCGCGCTACTGATGCCCACGATATCGGCGGGCGCCGCCAAAGGCTCCGTTAGCGAGAGCCAGGGTGCGAGCATCGTCAGGTCGTTCTGCGCATCCGTGCACTGGCGCGCCAACGCACCGGCCCACCACTGCGCGTCGCTCTCTGGTGTTTCCGGAAACGACGCGGCGAGGCTCGACGCTCGAGTGGTGAGCCCGGTGAGACAGCGTCGTACGTCCGCGAGCGATGCTGGCCGAATGGCGAGCGCCGCAGCGAGTTCATTACCGAATTCTTCAACTTCCGGCAGCGCTGCCGGGTCCGCCACCTCCTTCAGTACGCGCCACGTGTCGCTCAATCCTTCGAGCAGACGCTTGGATGCGATCGAATCGTTCGCAATCGCGAGCAAACCTGCCCGCAACGTCAGCGCATGCGCCGCCAGATTGCCGCTGTCCACGCTCGACACGTAATTCGGCAGCAGCGGCTCGAGCGTCTGCGTGTCATACCAGTTATAGAAATGGCCGCGATGCCGTTTCAGTGCCGACATCGTATCCAGCGCGCGCTCGGTTCGCTCGATCAGTTGTCCGGCCGGGATATAGCCAAAATCGTAAGCGGAAAGATTGGCCAGAAGTGCTATGCCCATGTTGGTGGGCGACGTACGGTGCGCGATGGCCGGCGCAGGATGCTCCTGAAAATTGTCCGGCGGCAACCAGTTGTCCTTGGGTCCGACGAACATCTCGAAGAATGCCCAGGTTTTGCGCGCCAGCATCCGCATGAACACCGTTTGCGCAGAGGTAATGTCGACCCCGCGCAATAGCAACGGTTGCGAGACCCACCAGGCAATGAACGGAGATAGCATCCAGAGCGCAAGCACCGGCAGCGCCACCGCGAGCGATGGCGGCGCAAACGCGACGATGCCCACCAAGGCACCCACCGCTGTCGCCGGCGCCACCCACATCGCGCGCCACAATGAAGAGAGATCGGCGCGGCTGCTGCGCGCCACCTCGCTCGATGCTTTCCATTCGAGCAGACGGCGGTGCGTGAACAGCAGGCGCCCCGTCGTGCGCAAAATCGCATCGAGGCTGAAGTACGTCTCGAACGGCAGCCACGTCAAGGTCAATCCAGCCTGGGCGAAACCGCGGAGCGCCGAGCGTGCAGTCGCCGCGATGTGTTGGATGAGCGGAACTTCCGCGGGCTTGCCAAAAAGCTCAATCGCCGCCGCGAGTAAGGCGGGCATGATCAGAATCGCGACGACGACCAGCGTCCACAGCCATGCCGGCGCCAGTACCGTCCAGCCGAGCAATAGGAGCAAGGTCAAGGCGGCCGGCGTCAAGCTGCGGCGCAGATTGTCGAAAATCTTCCAGCGCGATAGCGCCGAGAGTGGATTTTTCTGCCGACCGACGCCCGATCCCGGAACGCTCGGCAGCAGCCAACGGGCAAGTTGCCAATCACCGCGAATCCATCGGTGGCGGCGCTCGACATCCTCCATGAACCGCGCCGGGTAGTCCTCGTAGAGCTCGACGTCGCTGACCAATCCGGCGCGCGCGAGACAACCTTCCAGCAAGTCATGACTCAGAATGCGATTTTCTGGGAAGCGACCGGAGAGCGAACGCTCGAACGCATCGATGTCGTAAATACCCTTACCGATGAACGAGCCTTCACCGAACCCATCCTGATACACATCCGACACCGCGCGGGTATAGGGATCAACACCCGGTTCCCCGCCCCACACCTGCGCGTAGCGCGAACGATTGATCCCTGGCAACGTCGTCGCAATCCGCGGCTGCAGGATTCCGTACCCTTCGCAGACGATCTGCGTCACCGGATCGTGCCAGGGACGATTGAGAGGATGCGCCATGACGCTTACTAGCTCGCGCGCGGATTCGCGCGGCAGTTGCGTATCCGTGTCGAGGGTGATGACGTACTTGACGCTGGCCAGCGCGTCGGTGCGGCCGGCGACGAGGGCGAAGCGATGCGGCGAGCCGTCGCGCAGCAGCGCATTGAGCTCCCCGAGCTTGCCGCGCTTGCGTTCGTAGCCCATCCAGAGGCGATCGTGCGCGTTCCAGCGAC
>Ga0136617_10001245_pt1 | contig 22423 bp, 19 predicted proteins | sample AntDrymUQ3222106_2_FD_129672 | JGI IMG/M metagenome (GOLD analysis project Ga0136617, IMG submission 129672) | Polar desert sand microbial communities from Dry Valleys, Antarctica - metaG UQ322 (21.06) | ecosystem: Environmental > Terrestrial > Soil > Desert | place: Antarctica: Dry Valley...
CCGGTTCGCCACCGCCTCGACCCTGCCGCTGGTTCTCGACTCCACGGAGATCGCGGTCATCGAGGCTGGCCTGGAGCGGCTCGGCGGCCGGGCCGTCATCAACTCGGTAAACTACGAGGACGGCGATGGGCCGGAGTCACGGATCGCCCGGGTGATGCCGATGGTGCGCGAGCACGGCGCTGCCGTCATCGCGCTGTGCATCGACGAGGAGGGCCAGGCCCGTACCAAAGACTGGAAGGTACGCGTCGCTGACCGGCTGATCGAGGACCTGACCACCAACTGGGGCATGCAGGTCGAGGACATCATTATCGACGCGCTGACCTTCCCGATCTCGACCGGCCAGGAAGAAACCCGCCGCGACGCGTTGGAGACGATCGAAGCCATAGGCGAGATCAAGCGACGCCACCCCACCGTGCAGACCACGCTAGGGCTCTCCAACGTCTCCTTCGGCCTCAACCCGGCCGGCCGCCACGTGCTCAACTCGGTCTTCCTGCACGAGTGCGTCAACGCCGGCCTCGACTCCGCCATCGTCCATCCCTCGCGCATCCTGCCGATGAACCGGATCCCGGACCGGCAGCGCGAGGTGGCGCTGGACATGATCTATGACAGGAGGAGTCCGCAGTCCGATGGCCGTAAGGCCTACGACCCGCTGCAGGAATACCTCAAGCTCTTCGAAGGCGTTGAGGCCACCGATGCCCGGGCCACCCGCGCGGCCGAGCTGGCCCAGCTGCCGCTGTCCGAGCGGCTCGTACGGCGCATCGTCGACGGTGAGCGCAACGGGCTGGAAGCCGATCTCGACGCCGCCCTGGAAACGCGGCCGGCACTGGAGATCATCAACGACACCTTGCTCGCCGGTATGAAGATCGTCGGTGACCTGTTCGGGTCCGGCGAGATGCAGCTGCCGTTCGTCCTGCAGTCCGCCGAGGTGATGAAGACCGCGGTGGCCTACCTCGAACCGCACATCGAGCGCGCCGACGAGGAGGGCAAGGGCAAGATCGTTCTCGCGACGGTGCGAGGCGACGTCCATGACATCGGCAAGAACCTGGTCGACATCATCTTGTCCAACAACGGCTACGACGTCGTCAACATCGGCATCAAGCAGCCGATCTCCTCGATCCTCGACGCGGCGCAGGAACACAGCGTCGACGTGATCGGGATGTCCGGCCTGCTCGTGAAGTCCACAGTGATCATGAAAGAGAACCTCCAGGAGATGAACTCCAGGGGAATCGCGCAGCGGTGGCCGGTGCTGCTCGGCGGCGCGGCGCTGACCAGGGCTTACGTCGAGCGTGACCTGGCAGAGGTGTTCGATGGCGACGTCCGCTATGCCCGCGATGCATTTGAGGGACTGCGGCTGATGGACGCGCTGGTCACGGCCAAGCGCACCGGGGGCACCGCGCAGCTGTCCGCGGTGGAGCAGGCCAAGGCCGACGAGCGCAAGGCCCGGCACGCGCGGTCGCAGCGGATCGCCGAGCAGCGCCGGGCGGCGGCCGCCATCGATGAAGCAGAGGAGCCATCCGCAGCACGCTCCGATGTGGCCACTGACGTGCCGATTCCCGTACCCCCCTTCTGTGGTGACCGGGTGGTCCGGGGGATCGCGCTGGCCGAGTACTCCGCTCTGCTCGACGAGCGAGCAACGTTCATGGGCCAGTGGGGCCTGCGCGGATCACGAGGTGGCAAGGGCCCCACGTACGAAGAACTGGTCGAGACCGACGGCCGGCCCCGGCTGCGCTACTGGCTCGACCGGCTGCAGACCGACGGCGTGTTGGAAGCGGCCGTGGCCTACGGCTACTACCCGTGTGTCTCCAAAGGCGACGACCTGATCATCCTGAGCGACGACGGCGCCGAACAGTGCCGCTTCACCTTCCCGCGCCAGCGCCGCGATCGGCGGCTGTGCCTGGCTGACTTCTTCCGCCCGGAGGAGTCCGGCGAGCGCGACGTCATCGCGTTCCAGGTCGTCACGATGGGGTCGAGCATCGGGGCCTACACCGCCAAGCTGTTCGAGGCCAACGCTTATCGCGATTACCTCGAAGTACACGGCCTGTCCGTGCAGCTCACCGAGGCGCTGGCTGAGTTCTGGCACAAACGGGTCCGGTCTGAGCTGACCCTGCCCACCGGCGAGACCGCAGCGGCGGACGACCCTGATGATGTCGAGGCCTTCTTCAAGCTCGGTTACCGCGGCGCTCGTTACTCATTCGGCTACGGCGCGTGCCCCAAGATCGAGGATCAGGACAAGATCATCGCCCTGGTCAAGCCGGAACGGATCGGCGTGACCCTGTCGGAGGAGTTCCAGCTGCATCCGGAGCAGTCCACGTCGGCCCTGGTCGTGCATCACCCCGAGGCCAAGTACTTCAACACCTGACGGTCCGTCGAGATAGGCAGACGCGGCGCCCAGCTTCACTCAATGTGTTGTCGACCCTTGAGGTTCGCACCGGTGCCGCTATCACCCTGCAGCAGCTCCCGCATTGCCGGCGGATGCGCGGGTCGAAGGCATGGTGGATCTTCCCTACGACTACAGAATCTGCCACACCGACGACGGCTGCTCCGACTGGCACGCTCGGGTCCACTAAGCACCCGGGAATCAGCAGACAGTATTGATGTTCTCGTGACGGTGCCCAGGCGGGCTCGCTTGGCCACCGTCACGCTCTGCCCCTGGGCACCGCCAGGAAATCGCCTGACACTGGGGTCTAACCTCCCCAGAATGCGCCGCGCCTCAGGGGAGGTCACCCGCTACGCCGCCTTCACGGACACGCCGGCGGGTGGCAACCCCGCCGGCGTCATTCTGGATGCCAGCGCTCTGAGTGACGAGCGAATGCTGGCCATCGCCGTCGAGGTTGGCGACTCCGAAAGCGCATTCCTCACGCCAAGAACACCATCACCGAAGCCGACCCGCGAGTACGACGCGCGCTACTTCAGCGTCGAAGCCGAGGTCACGTTCTGCGGGCACGCGACCATCGCCTCCGCAATCGCGCTCGCCGAGCGCGACGGACCCGGGCCGCTGATCTTCCATACCCGGGCCGGTGAGGTGCCGGTCGAGACGCGCTTCGATGGCGACGGGCGACTCAGCGCGACCCTGACCAGCGTCGCGCCTGCGGTCCTGCCTGTTGACGCGGCCGACCTGCAGCGCGCGTTGGAGGCACTGCGGTGGGCGGCGGAGGATCTTGATCCGTCGCTTCCGCCACGCATCGGCTATGCGGGCGCACGCCATCTGATCCTGGCTGCGCGGACGCGCGAGCGGCTGGCCGAACTCGACTACGACTTCGAATCGCTCAAGGGGTTGATGCTCGAGAACGAACTGACCACCGTCGCCCTCGTCTGGCGCGAGGACGACCGAACTTTCCACGCCCGCAATCCTTTTCCAGTCGGCGGTGTGGTCGAGGACCCGGCGACGGGTGCCGCGGCGGCGGCCTTCGGCGGCTATCTGCGCGAGCTAGGCGCCGTTACCCCGCCGATCACCATTACCATCTATCAGGGTCAGGACATGGGCCGGCCGAGCCGGCTACGCGTCGACATCGACGACCAACGCCCTGGAATCGCCGTAACAGGGCGGGGCGTCGCCCTGTCGGGGTGAGTCGAACACGTCGCCAAGGGGGCTCCTTGGCGACGTGTTCGCCGGGCTCATTCCGCGGCGATCGCGCTCAGGACGTTGAGTCGCGAGCCGCGCCGCGCCGGCAGCCACGCCGCCAACACGCCGGCCAGGCCGGCGAGGACGACGAACACCACCATCCGCACCCATGGGAACTGCAGTTCCGTGACGCCCTCAGACTCCAGAGCCTGCTGGATCGCCACGCCGAATGCCGAACCGACCGCCAGGCCGAGCAGGCCACCGAAGACCGCGATGACGACCGCCTCGACCCTGATCATCCGCTTGACCTGCCGCCGGGACATGCCGATTGCTCTCAGCAGGCCCAGCTCACGGGTTCGCTCGATGACCGACAGCGCGAGCGTGTTCACGATGCCGAGCACCGCGATCAACACCGACAGGGTCAGCAGCACGTACAAGATCGTGACAACTTGGTCAATCTGAGCGGCCTGGCTCTGCACGAACTCCGACTGGTCCTGCACGTTGATGTTTGGGTAGGGCGTGGCAATCTCGTCGATCGCCGCGCGTGTCTCGGCCACGTTCGCGCCGTCGGAGAGCTTGACCAGGGCGGCGAACAGCGACTGGATAGTGAAGTCCTTGATCACCGTCTCGTCGAAGAGGTAGCCACCGACGATCTGGTTATCGGCGTACACGCCACCCACTTGGAAGGTTTGCTCGCCGCCCTTGCCGAACTGCACCGGGATGGTGTCGCCGGCCTTCACGCCCTTGTCCTTAGCGACCCCCTCCGAGATCAGCACAGTGCCGGGGGCCAGCGTCATCGAGCCGGAAGTGCGCTCCAGGTTGATCAGAGAACCGACCGCCGAAGGTGCAACAGCGGTCACGTACTCCACCTTCGATCCCAGCGTCGCTGGACCGTACGCGAGGCCGGTCGCCTGCTCGACCCCAGGCTGTTCGCGGAGCTTGTCGACGACCGAAGGGCTGAATCCGAGCTGACCCTCGGACGCCAAGACGAACTCCGCCCCCAGCGTCGCGTTGGCGACCTTCTCGATGCTCGCCTTGAGCGATGCTCCGAGCACGCTGACCGTGCTGACCAGGGCCAGCCCGATCATCAGCGCAGCTGCGGTGGAGGCCGTCCGGCGTGGGTTGCGCAGCGTGTTGGTACGGCCGAGCCGGCCGGGGATCCTTCGCTGGAACGGTGCCCCGAGGAACCCGGCCACCGGGCGGCTGACGATCGGCGACAGCATGGCGACGCCGATAAAGGACACCAGCGCGCCCCCGCCGAGGACCGTGAGCCCGCTTCCGGTCAGCCCGAGTCCCACCGCGACAGAGCCGAGGACGAGCACGACAGCACCGATGATCGTCTGCCAGCGCAGTGAGCGGTCTGGCGTGGCCGCGTCCCTAAGCGCGGCCATCGGGGAGACCGACGACGCCCGCCGGGCGGGGAAGACCGCCGCCACGGCCGTGACGATGATGCCGACAGCAAACGCGGCGACCACAGTGCGAGGTGCGAAGACGAGCGGTCCGCTGGGCAGGTCCGCACCTATCAGGGCGAACAAGCCCTGCAAGCCGATCGCCACCAGCACCCCGAGCCCTAGGCCGATCGCTGACGCGATCGCCCCGACGACCATGGCTTCGATCAGCACGCTGATGTTTACCTGGCGCTTGCTGGCACCGAGAGCCCGCAGCAGTGCGAGCTCACGGGTTCGCTGGGCCACCAGCATGCTGAATGTGTTGAAGATGATGAACGCGCCAACGAACAAGGCCACCGCGGCGAATACCAGCAGGAAGGTGCTGAAGAAGCCGATGCCCTCTTTGATGGCGCTGCTCTGCTCCTCGGAGAGCTTCTTGCCGGTGATCGCTTCGGCCTGAGCGGGCAGCACCTTGGCCACTCGGTCGCGCAGCACCGGCTGACTCACCCCCGGATCCGCGGCGATATCGATCTCGGTAAAGCCGTCGGGTATTCCGAGGACCTTGCGCGCCGCCTCGATCTGGAAGCCGATCATGGTTTCGCCACCGAGGGACGGCTTGCCACCCGGCTGCGCGAACACGCCGACGATCGTGTACTTGCTGGTGGGCTGCTGACTGAGTACGTCTGCCCTGTCACCGATCTTGTACCCGGAGGTCGTGGCCATTCCCTTGTTGATCACGATCTCATCGGGCGCCCTCGGCGCTCGGCCGCTGATCAGGTAGGCGCTGTTCAGCCGCTTCGAATCCACCCAGTTGAGCCCGAATTGAGGTACCCCGGAACCGCCGATTTGTTTGCCGTTCTTGCCGACCAGCACGGCGTAACCAAAGACGTACCCCGCTGCCTCCGAGACTCCATCGACTTTTCGGACCTCAGCGAGGACGGATTCAGCTACCGGTTCACGCGAGGAGTCGGCGCCCTGCGAGCCTTCGACCGTCACCGGACCGCGGACTGCGACGGCGACGTTCTTGTTGACCGTGTCGAACAGCGACTCGAAGGTCTTACCGAGCGTGTCGGTGAGCACCAGTGCCCCGGACACGAAGGACACGCCGAGCACGATGGCTATGGCCGAGAGGAGAAGGCGCAGCTTACGGGCGAGCAGGCTGCGCAGCGTCGCCCTTAGCATCAGGCACCCGCCATCGGGGCCACCGTGTCGAGGCGCTTCATCTTGTCCAGCACCCGCTCGGCCGTCGGCTCAGTCATCTGATCGACGATCTGGCCATCAGCGAGGAAGACCACCCGGTCGGCGTAGGAAGCCGCACCGGGGTCGTGGGTGACCATCACGACACTCTGACCAAGTTCGCGCACCGAGCTGCGCAGGAACGACAGCACCTCAGCGCCGCTGCGGGAATCGAGGTTTCCGGTCGGCTCGTCGGCGAACACCACGTCAGGGCGGGACAGCAGGGCGCGGGCACACGCCACGCGCTGTTGCTGGCCACCGGAGAGCTCCGCGGGCCGGTGGCCGAGCCGGTTGCGCAGCCCGATGGTGTCGACGACCGTGTCGAACCACTCGGCATCGGGCTTGCGCCCGGCGATGTCGAGCGGCAGCCGAATGTTCTCCTCGGCCGTCAGCGTCGGCAGCAGGTTGAACTGTTGGAAGACGAAGCCCACCCGGTCACGGCGAAGCTGCGTGAGCGCCTTGTCCTTGAGCGCGGTCAGGTTCGTGTCGCCGATCCACACCTCGCCCGAGGACACGTTGTCGAGCCCGGCTAGGCAGTGCATCAACGTCGACTTGCCGGAGCCGGACGGCCCCATGATCGCGCTGAACACGCCGACCGGGAAGTCGGCGGTCACACCGTCGAGAGCGATGACCCTGGTTTCTCCGGAGCCGTACACCTTGGTCAGTTGGACGGCTCGCGTCGCGGGCACCGTCGTGGGGGAGGCCTCTGCTGAAGTCATGCCGGCGACCCTACGGACCGGGATACCTCAACTCATCATCTTTCCGGCGCATCCGAGTGTCCTCCATTTGGAGTACGGGAACCCTGAGACCGGTCTCAGGGTGAGCTGGGGCGGATGAGACCGATCTCGTACGCGAGGACGACTGCCTGCACCCGGTCGCGCAGCGCGAGCTTGGCCAGGACGTGGCCGACGTGGGTCTTCACCGTGGTCTCGCTGACGAACAGTTCAGCCGCGATCTCGCTGTTGGACTTGCCCCGGGCCATGAGTACGAGCACCTCGCGCTCCCGGTCGGTCAGCGCGCTGAGGTCGGCCTGCGGTGTCGCGGCTGGGTCGGGCAGCCGGTCGGCGAATCGATCGAGCATCCGCCGCAGGATCCGCGGGGCCAGCACCGCTTCGCCGGCCGCCACGGTGCGCACCGCGGCGACCAGGTCATCGGGATGGACATCCTTCGACAGGAATCCACTGGCGCCGGCACGCAGCGCACCGAGCACGTACTCGTCCAGGTCGAAGGTCGTCAGCACGAGCACGCGCGCGGGCAGGCCCTCGGCAATCAGCCGGCGGGTGGCCTCCACGCCATCCATCCGCGGCATGCGGACATCCATCAGCACCACATCGGGCCGCAGTCGCCTCGTCAGATCCAGTGCCTCGACCCCGTCGCCGGCCTCGCCGACGACCGCCAAGTCAGGCTCAGCCTCAAGGATCATCCGGAATCCGGTGCGCAGAAGTGGCTGGTCGTCGACGAGCAACACCTGGGTGGTGCCGGTCACGGTCCGGCGCCCGAGGCTTCAAAGGGGAGCCGGGCCACGACGCGAAACCCGCCACCCGAGCGCGGGCCGGCCTGCAGCGACCCGCCGTAGAGCGCCACCCGCTCGCGCATTCCCATCAGGCCGTGGCCGGCAGCCCCGTTCGCTCCGAGCGTGGCAGTTTGCCCCCTGCCGTCGTCGTCCACCTGGACGACCAGCTCGTTGTCGGCGTAGCCGAGGCGGACGAGCGCCCGAGCTGGCCCCCCGTGCCGCAGCGAGTTGGTCAGCGCCTCTTGCACGATCCGGTACGCCGACAGGTCGACGCCCGGCGGCAGCGAGGTCGCCGATCCCTCGACGGTGACCTCCACCGGCAGACCGGCGTCTCGTACCTGCTGGACCAGCGTCGGCAGCATCTCGAGGCCGGGTTGCGGCGCGGGTGGGATCCCGCTCGGTTCCTCCTCGTCTTCCCGGAGCACGTCGAGCAGACGGCGCAGCTCCCGCAGCGTTGTCCGGGCGGTGGTCTCGATGGTGGCCAGCGTCTCATCAGCCCGCTCGGCCGCGTCGGCGCGGCCAAGAGAACGTCGAGCGCCGGCCGCCAGGACGCCCATGACGCTGACGTGGTGGGCGACCACGTCGTGCAGTTCACGAGCCAGCCGACGCCGCTCCTCGGCCACCGCCATATCCGCCAGAGCCTCACGCTCGGCCTCCGCGTGCGCGGCGCGTTCCTCCAGGGCGGCCGTGTAGGCACGACGGGTACGTACGTTGCGGCCGATTGAATAGGCCACCACCGTCGTCAGCGTGCTGGACAAGTAGGCGGCGAAGCCACCCGAGTGCGGCGCATCAGCAGCAATGAGGACGTAGAGCGCCGCCAGGGTGCCAACGGTGAACAGTGCCGCCACCTTGAGTTGACGATGCGCCGCGACGGTGTAGACGAAGAGCAAGGTCGCGACGCCGACGGTGGGCGATACGTACTCGAGCAGATAGAAGGCGACCGTCGCCGCAAGGGCTGTGAGCAGCGCCACCTCGGGCCAACGCCGGCGCACTGCCACTGGAGCGCCGGCGCCGATGACCAGCAGCACGGCAAGCGCATCAGGTGAGTCCGCAGCCGGGACGCTCTCATTGCTCGTATAGAGCCCGAGGACGCCAAGCCCAATGACCAGCACCGCCAGCACGCCATCGAGCAGCAAGGGACGGCTGCGCAGTCGTGCCAGTGCTGATCCGCTGCGGGACACCTGACCAAGGTAGCCAGCGGGACCGGGGCGCGAGGTCATCCCCGCGGGGGAACGTGGCTCCTCCCTGGGAACGATGCGAGGAGCGGAGCGAGATGGCAGCTAGTCGTCAGCCACCGGGGAGACATCCTCCACTGGGCTCGCCAGCAACCGCGGCGTGACCGGATAGGGCGGAGGGGTGCCACCGAAGGCCGGGCACAGACTCTTGAAGGTGCACCAGTCACAGAGCCGACTCGGGCTCGGCCGGAAGTCACGGGCCTCAGTGGCCCGAGCGATCGCCGCCCACAGTGCCTCGAGCGTGCGCTCGAAGCGCGCTAGCTCCAGCTCCTCTGGTGCGTACGTGAGCATGTCGCGATCGCCCAGATAGAGCAGCCGCAACTGCCGGGGCACGACACCGCGGGTGCGCCAGATGACCAGCGCGTAGAACTTCAGCTGGAACAGCGCCTTGCCCTCGAATGCCTCCCGAGGCGACGCTCCGGTCTTGTAGTCCACGACGCGAACCTCCCCGGAGGGGGCGACGTCGAGCCGGTCGACGAAGCCGCGCAGCCGTAGCCCGGAAGGCAGCACAACCTCGACAAGCTGCTCACGCTCGGCGGGCTCGATCCGGGTCGGATCTTCCAGCTCGAAATAGGCGGCCAGCAACGGGCGGGCAGACTCCAGCCAGGCCGCAAGCTCAGTCGGATCGGCGAACATCTCCGCGAGCTCCGGCTCCGCCTCGGTCAGGGCGAGCCACTGTGCACCGACCAGCGCCTCTGCTGCCGAGACGGTGCGCTCGCTCGCCGGCACGTCGAACAACCGCTCCAGCACACCGTGGACCAGGGAGCCGCGGACAGCGGCCGGGCTGGGCTCCTCTGGCAGCCGGTCGATTGACCGCAGCCGATAAAGCAAGGGGCAGGTCTTGAAGTCGGCAGCACGTGAGGGCGAGAGCGATCCGATCACGGGCTCCGACACCTCGATGGCGGGAATGCTCACGAACTCGACACTAAGCCAACGGTACGACACGGACGGCCAGCGACACGGCAAACGCACTCGTGTGCCCAACCGGTGCTCGTGCGCCCGTAGCATCGAGGCCGTGGCCGAGCCCTCCAAAGCGTCGCCGCAGCGCATTGCCGGTGGCGGCGTGCCGCTGGGCCGAGTGCTTGGCGTACCAGTGTTCATGTCGCCGAGCACCTTGCTCCTGGTGCTGTTCATCGCGTTGACGTACAGCCGGCCGAATCAGGCCAGCAGTGTTGACACGCCAACAGGCTATGCGGTGGCGGTGGCCTTCGCGCTGCTGCTTATCGGGTCGATCTTCCTGCACGAACTCGGCCACTGCGTGGTCAGCCAAGCCGTCGGGGTACGGGTCCGCTCCATCACGCTGTACATGCTCGGCGGCGTCACCACCACTGACGGTGACGCGCACGACCCGGGCAGGTCCTTCCTGATCACCATGGCCGGCCCCTTGGTGTCGCTGTTCCTCGCAGCCGGCGCCGCCGTGACGACACCGGTTTTTCCTGACGGCAGTATCGTTCGGGAGCTGGCAGTCAACCTGACCTGGGTCAACCTGATCGTGGCCGCCTTCAACATGTTGCCGGGCTTGCCCTTGGACGGCGGGCAGCTAGTGCGGGCCGGAGTGTGGCGGTTGAGTGGGAACCGTCCGCTGGCCACCAAGGTAGCGAGCTGGACCGGCCGCGGTCTCGCCGTGCTGCTGCTGTTGCTCGGCGTCGCGCTAACCAGTGTCGGTGGCCCTGGCAGCTACCTCAATCTGGTGTGGACAGCGCTGCTCGCGGCGTTCATCTGGGTGGGTGCCACCCAAGCCATCCGCAGCGCAGAGGTGATCGAGCGACTGCCCCGCCTGCACGCAGGTCGGATGGCTCGGCCGGCCGTCACCGTCCCGCCGGACCTGCCGCTGGCAGAGGCTCTCCGTCGCCTCGTCGAGCATGAAGCGGGTGGCATCGTGATCGTCGACAGCCGGGGCCGGCCTGAAGCCGTCGTCGTGGAGGAGGCCGTAAGCGCTACTCCAGAGCAGCGCCGTCCGTGGGTGACCGTCGGCGCGGTGGGTCGCTCGATCGCCGACGGGCTGACCCTGCGCGCCGACTTGATCGGCAACGACATCGTGTCGGCGATCCAGGCCAAACCGGCAACGGAGTACGTCGTTGTCGACGACGACGGAGGCCTGGTTGGCGTGCTGAGAGCGGCCGATGTCGCCGGCGTGCTGGCTCCGGCCGCTCGGTGAGCAGATTGCGCCGTACCGGCCCGTTCGTGCCAGGAGACCGGGTCCAGCTGACCGATCCGAAGGGTCGGTTGCACACGGTCCTGCTCGACCCGGGCAAACTCTTCCACACCCATCGTGGCGGGATCGCTCACGATGACTTGATTGGTCAGCCGGAGGGCGTTGTGGTCACGGCGACCAGCGGCACGCTGTATCTCGCCCTCCGCCCGCTGCTGTCCGACTACGTGCTCTCGATGCCCCGGGGTGCGCAGGTCGTCTATCCCAAGGATGCGGCCCAGATCGTGCACATGGGCGACGTCTTCCCGGGTGCCCACGTGCTCGAGGCCGGCGCCGGCTCCGGTGCCTTGACCTGCTCGTTGCTGCGGGCAGTCGGCGACAACGGCCGCGTGGTGTCCTACGAACGACGGCCGGAGTTCGCCGAGGTCGCCCGTACGAACGTCGAACGCTTCTTCGGGGGCCGGCATCCGGCATGGGAACTTAAGGTCGGCGACGCGGCCGCGGCCGACGAGCGAGACCTCGATCGCGTAGTGCTCGACATGCTCGCGCCGTGGGAGCTGCTCGACACGGTGTTCGCCGTGCTGCGCCCAGGAGGTGTGTTCGTCGGGTATGTGGCGGCAACCACGCAGTTATCCCGCTTGGTGGAGGCGCTGCGCGAACACGGGGGGTTCACCGAACCCTCCGCGTGGGAGTCGCTCGTCCGCCCCTGGCATGTCGTGGGGCTGGCCGTCCGCCCTGAGCATCGGATGGTCGGGCACACAGCGTTCCTGGTCAGCACCCGGCGACTGGCCGACGGCGTCGCCATGCCGCCGCGCCAGCGCAGGTCGGCGAAGTCCGCCGACGCTCCCTGAGCGCCGGCGAGGCGACCACAGCCTGGCCGGGCGACGTACAACTATCGGCAGCTTGGCGGCACTTCTCGGCGCTGCGAGCGCTATCAGCATCGGCGGGCGCGGGTAAGGTTGACAACGTGGGAGGAGGTGGACGCCGATGAGCAATCGAGACGACGCGGAGGGTCGCGCTGTGCGATACGAAAAGGAGGTCCACGACCTCACGACTCAGGTGTCCTTCCTCGAGGAGGAGGTGGCCGTCCTTCGTCGGCGTCTGACCGAGTCCCCGCGGCACGTGCGCATCCTCGAAGAGCGGCTGGCCGAGGCGCAGAGCAGCCTGTCCGGCATCTCCGGCCAAAACGACCGGCTCGTGTCAACTCTCAAGGAGGCGCGCGAGCAGATCATCGCCTTGAAGGAAGAGGTCGATCGGCTGGCCCAGCCGCCGAGCGGCTTCGGAGTGTTCCTGGGGCGGCACGACGACGGCACCGTCGATGTCTTCACCGGCGGGCGCAAGCTGCGGGTCACGGTGTCACCATCTGTGGAGACCGAAGAGCTGCGGCGGGGCCAGGAAGTCATGCTCAACGAGGCGCTCAACGTGGTGCGGGCGCTGGAGTTCGAGCGGGCCGGCGATGTGGTCATGCTCAAGGAGATACTTGAGGGTGGCGACCGGGCGCTGGTGATCTCACACGCCGACGAGGAGCGCATCGTGCACCTCGCCGACGTGCTGCTCGATCATCCCTTGCGGGTCGGGGACTCACTGCTCATCGAATCGCGCTCGTCGTATGCCTACGAGCGGATTCCGAAATCAGAGGTCGAGGAGCTCGTCCTCGAAGAGGTGCCCGACATCGACTACGAGTCGATCGGTGGTCTGGCCAACCAGATCGAGCAGATCCGTGATGCGGTCGAGCTGCCGTTCTTGCACGCCGAGCTGTTCCGCGAGCACGAGCTTCGCCCGCCAAAGGGGATCCTGCTCTACGGTCCGCCCGGCTGCGGCAAGACGCTGATCGCCAAGGCGGTCGCGAACTCCCTGGCCAAGAAGGTCGCCGCACAGTCCGGCAAGGAGCCTGGCGAGGGCAGCGCCAAGTCCTACTTCCTCAACATCAAGGGCCCCGAGCTGCTCAACAAGTACGTCGGCGAGACCGAGCGGCACATCCGCCTGGTGTTCCAGCGGGCTCGGGAAAAGGCCTCCGGGGGCACGCCGGTGATCGTGTTCTTCGACGAGATGGACTCGATCTTCCGTACTCGTGGCTCTGGTGTGTCCAGCGACGTCGAGAACACGATCGTGCCCCAGCTGCTGAGCGAGATCGACGGCGTCGAGGGCCTCGAGAACGTCATCGTGATCGGCGCCTCCAACCGCGAGGACATGATCGACCCCGCGATCCTGCGTCCCGGCCGGCTCGACGTCAAGATCAAGATCGAGCGGCCCGACGCCGAGGCGGCGCGCGACATCTTCTCGAAGTACATCACCTCCAGCCTGCCGATCCACGACGAGGATCTCGCCGAGAACGGCGGCAGCCGCGAGGCCACCGTCGCCGCGATGATCCAGCGCACCGTGGAGCGGATGTACACCGAGCGCGAGGAGAACCGGTTCCTCGAAGTGACCTACGCCAACGGCGACAAGGAGGTCCTGTACTTCAAGGACTTCAACTCCGGGGCCATGATCCAGAACATCGTCGACCGCGGCAAGAAGATGGCGATCAAGGACTTCTTGGAGCACGGCCGCAAGGGGTTGCGGATGCAGCACCTGCTGGCCGCCTGCGTCGACGAGTTCCGCGAGAACGAAGACCTGCCCAACACGACCAACCCCGACGACTGGGCCCGGATCTCGGGCAAGAAGGGCGAGCGCATCGTCTATATCCGCACCCTCGTCTCGGGCAAGGGCAGCGAGTCAGGGCGAGCGATCGACACCGTGACCAACACAGGCCAGTACCTCTGACCCGCTCCGGATACGTGACCGCGCGGCCGATATTCGCCTCCCTTTCATGATCCAGGGAGAGCTAGTCCGGCTGCCACCGGAGCAATCCGCCCTGGATCATGAAAAATGCCGCCTAGGCTTGAGCTCATGACGGCGCGCCGGGTGATGGGGACGGAGGTCGAGTACGGCATCTCGGTCCCGGCTCAGCCGGGCGCGAACCAGATGATCGCCTCGTCTCAGATCGTCAACGCCTACGGTTCGCGCTCGGGTCAGCCCCGCGACCGGCGACCGCGCTGGGATTTCGAGGAGGAGTCGCCGCTGCGTGATGCCCGCGGCTTCGATCTCGGGATGGGCTTGCCCGACGCCGCGGGTGAGCCCCTCGGTGACGACGAGCTCGGCCTGGCTAACGTCATCCTGACCAACGGGGCGCGTTTCTACGTCGACCATGCACACCCGGAGTTCTCCACACCCGAGGTGAGTAACCCGTACGACCTGGTCCGCTGGGACAAGGCGGGGGAGCGCGTGATGGCCGAGGCTGCCCACCGCGCTGCGGAGGTGCCAGGGTCGCTGCCCATCCAGCTGTACAAGAACAACACTGACAACAAGGGTGCCTCCTACGGCGCGCACGAGAACTACCTGATGCGGCGTGAGACGCCCTTCGCCGACATCGTGCGCAACCTGACACCGTTCTTCGTCTCCCGGCAGATCATGTGTGGGGCCGGTCGAGTCGGCATCGGGCAGGACGGCCGCGAGTCTGGTTTCCAACTCTCGCAGCGCGCCGATTTCTTCGAGGTCGAGGTGGGGCTCGAGACGACCTTGAAGCGGCCGATCATCAACACCCGCGACGAGCCACATGCCGATCCGGAGAAATACCGGCGGTTGCACGTGATCATCGGCGACGCCAACCTCGCCGAGGTCGCCACCTACCTCAAGATGGGCAGCACCGCACTCGTCCTGGCCATGATCGAGGACGGGTTCCTCGACGTGGACCTCTCCGTTGACAACCCGGTCAGCGCCCTGCGCGCCGTATCGCACGACCCGTCGCTCGCGCACCAGCTGCAACTGGGCACCGGACGCCGGCTGACCGCCATACAGCTTCAGATGGAGTACCTCGACCAGGCCCGCAAGTACGTCGAGGACCGCTACGGCGCGGACACCGACGACGTGACCGCCGACATACTGACCAGGTGGGAATCAGTCCTGTCTCGGCTGGAGATCGACCCGATGTCCTGCGCCCGCGAGCTCGACTGGGTCGCCAAGCTGCGGTTGCTCGAGGGCTATCGCGACCGCGACGGCCTTGACTGGGACTCGCCCCGCCTGCAATTGGTCGACCTGCAGTACTCCGACGTACGCCCCGACCGGGGTCTCTACAACCGGCTGGTGGCACGCGGCTCGATCGAGACACTGATCCCCGAGTCAGCCGTACGTGATGCGATGACCGAGCCACCTGAGGACACCCGGGCGTACTTCCGGGGGCGCTGCCTGAGCCGCTATCCGGCTCAGGTCGCGGCCGCCTCCTGGGACTCGGTGATCTTCGACCTCGGCCGAGAATCGCTGGTACGGGTGCCGACCCTGGAGCCGTTGCGAGGAACTCGCACGCACGTCGGAGACTTGATCGACCGGTGCGCCACTGCCGCCGACCTGGTCGATGCGCTTACCGTTGGGTCCTGACCAGGCGGGGTGTTTGGTCACACCCGCGAGGTACGTTGAGCACAAGACATGGAAGGAGCCAGCCGATGCCGACCCGAGAGACTGGTGGTGGGCAGTCCAAGGCCACCCGCAAGAACGAGGAAAACGACGAGGTCGAGGCCTCCGTCGCCCCCGAATCCGATGTCAAAGAACGCCACGAAAAGTTGACGGATGACGTCGACGACATGCTCGACGAAATTGACGGCGTGCTAGAGGAAAACTCAGAGGAGTTTGTGAGGTCATTCGTACAGAAAGGGGGCCAGTAAGTCCTTGAACTGAGCCCGCGAATAGTATGGACTCAGCCCGACTTTCCGCGACATAGAGCGATATTAAATGGCAATCGAAAGCCGTGCTCGTTGTGCCGATCGAGAGTGCCTCCCCTTCCTCGACGGTGCGGAAGGTTGCTGGTCGACGGGTGGCGCGGTTGGGATATCCGCCTCGGGTTCGGGTCCAGCTCGGGAGCACTCCGGTCGCTCGGTGCCTTCCTCACCCAGTGATTTTCGGGAACGTCCCCGTCCGGGGGCAGACGCAGGTTGTACGCGAGGGCCCGCGTCTACACGGACATTTGTGCGAACGTAGCCGGTCGGACCCGTCGCAGGGGCGCCCATGGAGATGATTGAGGTTGACGGCCTTCGCATCGCCTACGAACGCGCTGGTGATGGACCACCTCTGGTTCTCCTCCATGGCTATGTGGGGGACGGGCCGACGACGTGGCGGCGGCAGATTGAAGGGCTATCCGACGAGTTCACGGTCGTGGCCTGGGACGCACCTGGGGCGGGTCGATCATCCGATCCGCCGGAATCGTTTGGCATGGCCGGCTATGCCGACTGCCTGGCCGGATTCATCGACGGGCTCGGCCTAGAAACGCCGCACGTGGCCGGGCTGTCCTTCGGTGGTGCGCTTGCTCTCGATCTCTACCGCCGACACTCCGCCATCCCCGGGACGCTGATACTGGCGTCCGCATACGCCGGGTGGGCGGGCTCTCTACCTGCCGACGTCGTTGAGCAGCGCCTTCGACAGGCGCTTGTGTTGGCCAACTTGTCGCCCGATGAGTTCGTGAGTGCGCTGCTTCCGACGATGTTCTCCGAAGAGACGCCACGGGAGTCTGTCGATACGTTTGGCGCGACCATGCTGGCGTTCCATCCCGCCGGCTTCCGGGCCATGGCGCGTGCATCCGCCGAGGACGTGCGCGACGTGCTGCCGCACATCAGCGTCCCGACGCTGTTGCTATACGGCGACAAGGACGTGCGGGCACCCCTAACCGTCGCCGATGACCTCCACGCCGCGATCTCCGGCTCGACGCTTGTGGTCCTGCCCGGCACTGGGCATATCTGCAACATCGAAGCCCCTGAAGAGTTCAATGGGGCAGTCCGGAATTTCCTCCGCGACACGCGCAGCTGATCACTTAGTCCGCTCCGCTGCCTGGCCAGGCACAGCCTTCCACCCGCCGGCGTTCGGCGGCAGTACTCGGGACGGCCATGCTGGGACGGTCGCGAGCGCGCCTCGCAAGCCGATGAGGATGCTTGCTCCGACGCCGGTCATGATGCGTCGTTTGGGTCCGCGTCCCGTGAGTGCAGACCGCCGCCCACGCGGTTCACCCTGGACGCAGCGAGCGTGGCGGCTTCGCCGGGCTCACGACCCGACGAACCGCCGGATGATCGCGTCCACCATGGCAGGGTGGGTCTTGTGGGCGAAGTGGCCGTGCCCGTCGAGCACTCGCATCTCAGCATGGGTGATCGCGGCCGCAGCTTCATGGGTCGCCCTGATCACTGCGGAAAGGCTCTCGGAGCGCGAAAGCAGCAGTGTCGGAGCCATGATTCCGTCGAACTGGCCGGGTTGGTACACCCAGCTGTCCTCGACTCGGCACTCCCTGGGCACGGTGGGGGGCGGCGGCGAGGCGGACCGGCCACAGTGGGCTCGATCGCATCGAGTCGATTTCCTCCTCGGTCATCTCCAGGATCCCGACCAGCACCGCGACGATTGCCGCGTCCATGTCGCCCGCGGCCAGGGCGTCTTCGATGCCCTCGATGCAACCGGGCGGGTAGCTGAGGCCAGGGCTCGGTTCGTAGAGAACGAGATGGTTGACGTTGCTCGTGAGGGCGGCGCCGCCCATGGCGCAGTTGGCGCCGTAGGAATGGCCCCACAGCGCGACTGGGCCGCCGGTGCGACCGGCGACGGCGTCAACGACTGCGGCGACGTCCTCGAAATCCCGCTCGATAGCGTAGGGCGGTATCTCGCCGCTCGCGCCGAAGCCACGGCGATCCATCGAGAACGTGGTCAGGTTGTCTCGGAGCACTTCCACGAACGGGTCGAAGGTGGTGTGGTCGGCGATAGAACCGTGGACCATCACTAGCGGAGGTCCGCTCCCGTCGACCCACACGGCGAGCGGTATCCCATCGGCCGATCGGACGTCGAAACGGCTCGCCTGGCCTTCGGTGACGGTCGTGTTGCTCATCGCATCCTCTTGTGGTGGGTGACGCCGACGGGCCGATGCCGATTCGAGGGTCGTGCGCCGCTCGATCTCGCCGGCGAACACCGAGACCGCGTTGAAGAAGTCGTCGGGCTTCTCGATGTAGGTGACGTGACCGCATTCCTCGAGCGTGATGAAGCGGGCGTCGGGCAACGCCGCCGCCAGCCGGCGAGCGACGGACCGCAGCGATGGGTGGCTGGTGTCGCCGGCGATGACGAGGACCGGGACGGTGACTGCCGACAGGACTGTCGAAGTCACGTCGAGCGCCGGTGACCGGAGGTCGGTGAAGCCAATGTCGCCGTTGGCGCGGTAGCGGTCCTTGCTTGCCTCTTCGATAGCCGTCCACAGGCCCGGGCAGATCAGGGAGAAGAATGCATCGACGGCGACGGGTGGTCCGCCGGTCGTAGCGCACGCACGTGTAGCGGTCCGAGAAGCGCCGGGCCTGGTCGGCCCAGACCTCCGCGTCGCCGCACGTGCCGTGCACGAACAGCATCGCACCCCCCTGTCCCGTGCGCTCGTAGTAGAGGGTGGTGTCGTTGAGGTCGATCCTCGCCATGGCTGTCTCCTGGTCGCGGCCTCCTGCCGGGAGTATCACCGGTCGATCCCGCGGGGCATCGGGTGTTCGCCCCATCTCCGACGCCTTCAGTGCGACAGGAGGCCGTTCTCCATGGCGAACAGGGTCGCCCCCGCGCGGGTGGTGACCCCAGCCTTGGCGTAGATGTGCTCGATGTGGTGGCCCACCGTCTTGGGGGAGATGCCCAGCGTGGCTGCCACCGCCTTGTTGGCCTGCCCACGAGCTGATCAGGCGCAGCACATCGACCTCGCGCTCGGTGAGCCCGCTGGCGAGCCACCCTCGCCGGGCGGGTCGCCTGCCCGGCGGCGTCGAGCACGGCGTCGACCTCGACGCGACCGAAGCGGCCGGCGTCAACCTGGTCGAGCAGCTGCGACGCAGCGTCGGCCGGGGTGAGGGCCGGCCGGTGGGGCCGGTCCTCGCACATGGCGTGGTAGGCGTCGGCGGCGGCCAGCAGCCGCGCGCCCAGGGCGAGCTGGTCTCCCGAAGCACCGCGGTAGTACCCGGAGCCGTCGGCTCGCTCGTGGCGGCGTGCGGCGAGGTCGGCGAAGGGGGCAAGGAGCGGGCAGCGGTGCAGGACCCGTTCGCTGAGGTAGGCATGCAGCCGGGCCCGTTCCCACTGCTCGGAACTGAGCGGGCCGGGCCGGTCCCAGATTCCGCTCGGGATACCGACGCGCCCGACGTCGTGCACCAATGCGGCTCGACCAAGCATGATGGCATCCGCCTCTGACCTGCCAGCGGCCCTCGCGGCGGCGACCACGAGCCCGGCGACACCGGACGAGTGCCCCCGCAGGAACGCCGACTTCAGGTCGGCGAAGTCGGCCACCGCGGCGAGCGCACCGTCGAGCTTGTCAGGCTCGATCGTCAGCACCGGTGCCGGCTCGGCGTCGAGGACCCCCGCGCACGGGTCGTCGCCGATCTCGGCGAGCCAGCGTTCGCCGTTGCCGACGAGGGCATCCACAACGGCTGGGTCATAGCCGTGACCCCTCCGGTGGGCAAGCACATCGGCGGCTGCCCGCCAGCCGGCCCGACGCGCCCATAGCTCAACGTCCCGGGCGACTGTAACGACCCGGATCGCGACCGGCACTTCCTCGCCCGCGCGGCCAGCAGGGTAGCCTTTGCCGTCCCATCGCTCATACGCATGGGCCAGCGCCTGGCAGACCGCTTCGTCCATCCCGAGCCGAGCCGCCAAGCGGGCTGCCACCTCGCAGTGTCCCGACAGGCCGCGCTGGGCCATCCCCATATCAGCCATTGCCCGGCCCACGCGGCCCACGCGGCGGTGCAAGGGAAGCTCCTCCGCCAGATGGCTCACGAAGTAGCGGCATGCCCTCGCCCGGCTGAGCCATCAACATCGGTGCTATGGTGGCGCTAAAGGTCACCTCATCGCCGCCGGCCAGCGCCGCCGTCTCCGAGGCGTCGGACGTGCAGCCCCCGAACCGCAGCAGCGCCACGTAGTACACGCGTGATCGCGTCGCCGCATCCAGCCCGAGGGCCTCGGACGTGGCCAGTGACAGCCAGCACGTACGCAAGCCGTGCTCCATCGGCTGACCCGTGCCCAGGTCCGTCGCCAGCGACAAGGCAATGGTCAACTCCGCCAAACGTCCCCGACCGGGCCTGGTCAGCCACGGCACCAACTGTTGCATCTCCGGCGTTGGCGTGCGATGGGCCGCCTCCCTTCGAACGAGTCGGGGGTGCCCGCATGCTCGCCCGCTCCGATGTACCGAGCTTCGTTAGCGTTGGGAGGGTCAGTCCTCCGGTGAGTCATCGGTCAGCGCCGGATCCTGTTCCAATCTTCCTCACGGGCCGCTACCCACAACAGCCGCGACACCGGCGACGCTCGCGAGGGTAGGGTTTCGAACGTCATTTCGACATCAGCATTCAGGAGCCACATGCCGTCAGGACCCCAGCAGTGGAGCCGCCTCCCTGACCTGCTCGCCACGCACGGCTCGGGCTCGTTTAGCGAGTTTCTCGGCGTGGTCGCTCCTGAGCTCCTGCCCGGCCGGCGGCCCCTACCCCCCGGCTCGGCTGCCGGCCTGGCCCCGCATGGCACCACCATCGTCGCCGTCACATTTGTCGGCGGCGTTGTCATGGCCGGTGACCGCCGCGCCACGATGGGCAACGTCATCGCCCAGCGTGACATCGAGAAGGTCTTTCCCGCTGATTCGTTCTCCTGCGTGGGCATCGCCGGGACCGCGGGAATCGCCATCGAGGTCGTCCGGCTCTTCCAGGTCGAGCTCGAGCACTACGAGAAGATCGAGGGCAACACGCTGTCCCTCGACGGTAAGGCCAACCGCCTGGCGACCATGATTCGGGGCAACCTGGGCGCGGCGATGCAGGGGTTGGCTGTCGTCCCGCTGTTTGCCGGATACGACCTCGACGCCGAGGACCCCGCCACGGCCGGGCGCATCTTCTCCTATGACGTGACCGGCGGGAAGTACGAGGAAAGCTCCTTCCACTCCGTCGGTTCCGGATCGTCGTTTGCTCGCAGCGCGCTGAAGAAGCGCTACCAAGAGGGTGCGTCGGAGCAAGAGGCCATCCGGTTGGGCGTGGAGGCGCTGTACGACGCCGCCGACGACGACTCTGCGACCGGCGGTCCAGACATCACCCGGCGGATCTTTCCGGTCGTCGGCATCGTCACGGCCGACGGTTACCGCCGTGCCGACGACGACGAGATCGGCTCCCTGGTCGAAGCCATGTTGCAAGAACGGATGGTCAACCCGGGCGGGTGACCTTTCAGCAAGCCTGACCGGCAACGTCACCTCGACCGAAAGGCACGAATTCCCGTGGGGATGCAGTTCTACGCCTCGCCCGAGCAGATCATGCGCGATCGCTCGGAGTACGCGCGCAAGGGCATTGCCCGCGGTCGCAGCGTCGTCGTGCGGACCTACGCGGAGGGCGTGCTGTTCGTGGCCGAGAACCCCTCGTCCGCGTTGCACAAGGTGGCCGAGATCTACGACCGGATCGCCTTCGCCGCCGTCGGCAAGTACAACGAGTTCGAGAACCTGCGGGTCGCTGGCATCCGCCTCGCCGACCTGCGCGGTTACTCCTACGACCGGCGCGACGTGACCGGGCGTGGCCTCGCCAACGCCTACGCCCAGACCCTTGGCTCCATCTTCACCGAACAGTCCAAGCCGTACGAAGTCGAGATCTGTGTGGCGGAAGTGGGCGACACGCCCGCCGACGATCAGCTCTACAGGTTGACCTATGACGGCTCGGTCGGCGACGAACCGGGATTCGTGGCGATGGGTGGCCAGTCCGAGCAGATCGCCACCCGGCTGCGCGAAGGCCATCGCGAAGACCAGGACCTTGAGCACGCTCTGCACCTGGCGGTTGACGCCTTGGCCAACACCGGTACGGACAACAGTGCACCGCGCGAGATCACCGGAACCTCGCTTGAAGTCGCCGTTCTGGATCGGACCCGCAGCGGCCGCAGGTTCCGCAGGATCACCGGCACTCGGCTGGAGGAGCTGCTTGCCACGCAACCTGCCGCCGAGCCGCCGGCCGGCCGGGAGCCCAATCCTGCTGAGCCGACTCCCGCAGAGTCCCCCGTCGAGGAGCCAGGTTAGGGGCCGGCCGGCCCCTAACCTCCGCAACGCTGCTGAGGGAGCAATGCAGGCGCTTGGCTTGTGTATCTACGGCCAGCCGGTCTTCGCGTCCGCCATCGACACGATGCGTTCGCTGGTCGAACCTCGGGACCTGGTTGAGCGCGCCGATCAGCCTCCCGCTGATGCGTGGATCGACGGGACGGGCAAGCATGTCATCCCACTGCGGGTCCCGGTTGCAGACGGACGAGGAACGCAAAGTCGGCCCCCACCCTATCTGTGCTGGCGGGAGTGCCTGTTCAGCACCTCAGTTACGGAACGCC
>Ga0136617_10001246_pt1 | contig 22414 bp, 26 predicted proteins | sample AntDrymUQ3222106_2_FD_129672 | JGI IMG/M metagenome (GOLD analysis project Ga0136617, IMG submission 129672) | Polar desert sand microbial communities from Dry Valleys, Antarctica - metaG UQ322 (21.06) | ecosystem: Environmental > Terrestrial > Soil > Desert | place: Antarctica: Dry Valley...
GAGCGCGAGCGCGTCATCCGCCAGCAGCAGGAGGCGATCCGCGAGCTCTCCACGCCGGTGCTGCAGGTGCGCGAGCGGCTGCTCATCCTGCCGATCATCGGCGTGCTCGACTCCCAGCGCGCGCGCCAGCTCACCGAGCAGCTGCTGCGCGGGATCCGCTCCTACCGCGCCAAGGTGGTCGTGATCGACATCACCGGCGTCCCGACGATCGACTCGACGGTCGCCAACCACCTCGTCCAGACCGTCGAGGCCTCGCGACTGATGGGCGCCAGCGTGATCATCACCGGCCTCTCCTCCGACATCGCCCAGACGCTCGTCACGATCGGCGTCGACCTCTCCAAGGTCAACGCGGTCGGCGACCTTCAGGGCGGCATCGAGGAGGCCGAGCGGCTGCTGGGCTACGAGGTCACCAAGGGCGAGTACCTGCCCTCCGAGGTTCGCTAGTTGGCTGTCCCTATCCTCAAGCAGGGGCCGGTGCTGATCGCGTCGATCCAGACGGCGCTCACGGACACGGACGTCCTGCAGCTGCGCGAGGACGTGATGAGCCAGGTCACGCGTCACCGCTCGCGCGGGATCATCGTCGACGTCACGGCGCTCGACGTCATGGACTCGTTCGTCTCGCGCTCGCTGCGCGGGATCGCGCACATGACCCGCCTGCGCGGGGCCGAGACGGTGATCGTCGGGATCCAGCCGGAGGTCGCCTTCGCGATGGTGCAGCTCGGCATGCAGTTCGAGGACGTCCAGACCGCGCTCGACCTCGAAGAGGGGCTGGCGCTGCTGCGGACCCAGCTCCAGGAGCCGCTCGACGGTGCTGGCTGAGACGCGGATCGCGATCGAGTCCGACGCCGACGTCGTCACCGCCCGCCAGCGCGCCCGCGAGCTCGCGGGCGAGCTCGAGCTGAGCAGCACGGACCAGACGCTGCTCGCGACCGCGATCTCGGAGGTCGCGCGCAACATCACCCACTACGCGACCCGCGGGCGCGGCGAGGTCCGCCTGCGCGTCATCCGCCACGGCGACGGGCGTGAGGGCATCGAGGTCGTCGCGTCCGACGACGGGCCGGGGATCGTGGACCTCGAGCGGGCGCTGCAGGACGGCTACACGACCGGCGGCGGGCTCGGCCTCGGGCTCCCGGGCGCGCGCCGGCTGGTCGACGAGTTCGACATCCAGAGCGCGCCGAGCAGCGGCACCACGGTGACCTTGGTGATGTGGGGGCGCAACTCCGGCAGGACCGTGCGTGCCTGAGGAGCCGCCGTGGCCCGCCGCGCTCGAGCGCGGTGAAGCCGGCGCCCCGCTCGCGGGCGAGAGCCGTTCGGGCGACCTCGCCGTCTTCGCGCCCTACGAGGGCGGCGCCCTGGTCGCCGTGCTCGACGGTCTCGGGCACGGCGGAGCGGCGGCGGACGCGTCGGAGGCCGCCGCGGCGATCCTGTCCGAGCGCCCGGACGATCCTCCCGACCAGCTGCTCAAGCGCTGCCACGACGGCCTGCGCTCGACCCGCGGGGTGGTGGCGACGCTCGCGTGGTTCGACCTGGGCACCGGCGACCTCAGCTGGACCGGGATCGGCAACGTCGAGGGCCGGCTCGTGCGTGCCAACCGCGGGCGCGGGGACTCCGACGACTCCCCCACGCTGTTCGGCGGCGTGCTCGGGTGGTCGCTGCCGGCCGTGCGCGTCGTGCGAACCGAGCTCGCGCCCGGCGACTGCCTGGTGATGGCGACCGACGGGGTCGCCGCCGACTTCGGCTCGTCCCTGCTGCCGGGCGTTCCCGCAGAGCAGCAGGCGAAGCGCGTCCTGGCCTCGCACGCCCGCGGGTCCGACGACGCGCTCGTCGTCGCCGTGCGCTACCAGCCGTGAGCAGCATCCGGCCGTGCCGGGACGACGAGCGCCCCGCGATCCTCGCGATCGTCAACGCCGCCGCCGAGGCCTACCGCGGCGTCATCCCCGCGGACCGCTGGCGCGAGCCGTACATGCCGGCCGCGGCGCTCGACACGGAGATCGCCGCCGGGGTCGTGTTCTGGGGCTACGAGGCCGAGGGGGAGCTGCTCGGCGTCATGGGCATCCAGCCGGTCCGCGACGTCGAGCTGATCCGCCACGCCTACACCGCGCCCGCGAGTCAGGGCCGCGGCATCGGCGGCGCGCTGCTCGCGGATCTGATGGGCCGCAGCAGGCGACCGCTGCTCGTCGGCACGTGGGCCGCGGCCGAGTGGGCGATCCGCTTCTACGAGCGGCACGGCTTCGAGCGGATGTCGGATGCGCGGCGGACCGCGCTGCTTCGCGAGTACTGGTCGATCCCGGAGCGTCAGGTCGAGACGTCGGTGGTGCTGGTGGGGCCGCCGCGGTGAGCGGGGCGAACGTCAACGGCGGCTGGGTGGGAATGGGTTCGAGCGGGCGCGGCGGCCACTGTCCTGGATAGACATCGCTATGCGGGGTCAGGGCAGGACGGCAGACCGGAAACGCCCGTCCCACCCTTTCCTACCCAGCGCAGTTGCCGTTTCTACGCGCCCGAGGTCGCCGCGACGGTCGGCGACTGCGGCACGTCGCAGCTCGCACCGTCGTCGGTCCAGCAGCGCACGATGTCGCGCACGGACAGCACGCCGGTGGCCTCGCCGTCGTCGATGACGATCAGGTGGCGGAAGCCGCCGCGGACCATCGCGGCGGCGCCCTGCTCCAGCGACCAGTCGGGCCCGGCGAAGACGAGGTCGGCGGTCAGGTGGTCGGCCACCCGTTCCGTATCGGGGTCCTGACCCTCCCCGATCGAGTGCAGGATGTCGCGCTCGGTCAGGATGCCGAGCCCGGGCGCCTCGGGGTCGAGAACGACAGCGGCGCCGACGCTGCGCCGGGCCATCGCGGCCGCTGCCTGGCGCAGCGTGTGCCCCGGGCCGACGGTCAGCACCATCGTGCTCATGCCGTTCCGGACCTTCATCCAGCCACACCTCCGCACCTGCCGCTTGCAACGATTGCCGCAATCTAGCCGATTCGCCGGGGTGGCACAACGAGCGCGTATGCGCCAGCTGCCCGGTCTGGACCCTGCGACAGATCCAGTTGGCGCACCAGAGCGTATTCGCTATGTGACCACACAGCGCGCCAACACCGTTCGTCACCGGACGAGCCTGTTCCACGACGCCGTCGCGATCGTCGAGCAGGACTACGCCACGGATATCTCGCTCGACGACATCGCCCGCCGCGTCGCGTCCTCACGGCGCCAGTTGCAGCGCGCGTACGCCGAGATCGGCGGCACGACCTTCCGCGAGCACCTCACCCGGGTACGCATGGAGCGCGCCGCCGAGCTGCTCGAGCGCCGCAGCCTGACGGTGCGCGAGGTCGCCCATCGGGTCGGATACCGCCAACCGGCCCAGTTCGCGAAGGCATTCCGCCGCCACCGCGGGCTCGCCCCCTCCGCCTTCCGTTCCCGCGTCGGCGCCGGGCGTCACCCGGCGGCGCCGAGCGCGCTGGCACACGCCGCCTAGCCTCGCCCGACCGCGTCCCCTCCGCCGCGCCGGTTGCATAGGATGCCGCCCGCATGCGCGATGGAGATTCAGGCCGCAGCCACCTGCTGCCGCTGCTGGCGATCGGCGCGATCGCGACGGCCTGCGGCATCGCCCTCGGCCTGCTGATCGACTGGTTCCCGACCGCCGCCTCGGAGGAGTCGGGGCCGATCGACACGCTGTGGGACGTCCTGCTGATCGTCTCCGTGCCGATCTTCGTGCTCACCCAGACGTTCGTGCTCTACAGCGTCTGGCGCTTCCGCATGCGCCCGGGCGAGGAGCTCGAGGACGGGCCGCCGATCCACGGCAATACTCGGCTCGAGGTGATCTGGACCGCGATTCCCGCGATCATCCTCGTCGCGCTCTGCTCCTACGCCTACGTGGTGCTGCGCGACATCGAGACCGCCGAGGCGTCCGAGATGAAGGTCCGCGTCGTCGGCGAGCAGTTCACCTGGACCTTCTACTACCCCGGTGACGGCGGCAAGGAGGTCGCGTCGAACCAGCTCTACCTGCCCACGAACACGCAGGTCCGCTTCGACGTCCAGTCCAAGGACGTCCTGCACGACTTCTGGGTGCCGGCCTTCCGCCTGAAGATCGACGCGGTGCCCGGCATCACCACGCGCTTCCGCGTCAAGCCGGACAAGGCCGGGGTCTTCCCGGTCGTCTGCGCCGAGCTCTGCGGCCTCGGCCACTCCGTCATGCGCCAGAGCGCCCACGTCGTCGCGCCGGGTGTGTTCGACAAGTGGCTCGCCGACCTCCGCGCGAAGGGCCGCCCCGGCGGCGAGCAGCCCGGCGGCGAGGAGGCCACCGGCGAGGAGGCCGGCGGCGCGGCCCCCGACGGCAAGGCGCTGTTCACGAGCGTGCAGCCGTCCTGCGGCTCCTGCCACACGCTCTCCGACGCCTCCTCGACGGGCAGCATCGGCCCGAACCTCGACGAGACGCTCAAGGGCAAGGACGCCGCGTACATCCAGGCTGGGATCGAGGATCCGGGCGCCGAGGTCACGAAGGGCTTCCAGGACGGCATCATGCCCAACAACTACGGCGACACCCTCCAACCGGAGGAGATCAAGGCGCTGACCGATTACCTTGTAGAGGTCGCGACCAAGTGATGCGGACAGGAGGGTGATGGCAGCGAGGATGCGAGCTCCGGGGCTGACCCGCGCAGGGCTGTTCACGCTGCTCGGTGTGCTGTTCGCCGCCGTGCTGGTGACGCTCGTGCGCCTCGGCTACGGCTTCTCGAACCCGTTCGACGGTGCCGACGGCTGGGACGAGAAGTTCCAGAACGCCGTGCTGACCGTCGGGCTGATCGCCTCGCCGCTGTTCTTCCTCGTCGGCCTGGGCGCCTTCGACTACTGGTTCTACTGGGCGTCGGGCCGGCCGACCCGCGCCGAGGACCACAGCTCGCACGGCGCGTCGAGCTGGAAGGACTACTTCCGCGTCAACACCGATCACAAGGTGATCGGCATCCAGTACGTGTGCACGTCGTTCTTCTTCATGCTGATCGGCGGCCTGCTGGCGATGCTGGTGCGTGCCGAGCTCGCCGCCCCCGGCTCCCAGTTCGTCGACCCCAACGCCTACAACGGGCTCTTCAGCGTCCACGCGTCGCTGATGATCTTCCTGTTCATCATCCCCGTGTTCGCGGGCTTGGCGAACTACGTCCTGCCGCTGATGATCGGCGCGCCGGACATGGCGTTCCCGCGCCTGAACGCCCTCTCGTTCTGGATGCTGCCGCTGGGCGGGATCATGATGACGGCGTCCTTCCTGGCGCCGGGCGGGTCGTTCTCGACCGGCTGGACGGCCTATGCCCCGCTCTCCACGGAGGTGCCGATCGGGCAGCTGTTCTTCACGATCGGCGTGCAGTTCGCGGGCGCATCGTCGATCGCGACGGCCCTGAACTTCCTCGTGACGATCATCACGATGCGTGCGCCCGGCATGAGCTTCTGGCGCATGCCGCTGCTGGTGTGGGCGAACTTCTCGACCTCGCTGCTCGTCGTGATCGCCACGCCGTTCGTCGCCGCGTCGCAGTTCTTCGTGCTGCTCGACTACGCGCTGGGCTTCAACTTCTTCGAGGCCAGCAAGGCCGGGGACGTGCTCATGTACCAGCACGTCTTCTGGTTCTACTCGCACCCGGCGGTCTACATCATGATGCTGCCGGGCTTCGGGATCGTCTCGGAGATCCTCTCCGTCAAGGCCCGCAAGCCGATCTTCGGCTACCGGATGATGGCGTTCTCGCTGCTGGCGATCGTGCTGCTCGGTTTCACCGTGTGGGCGCACCACATGTTCGTCTCGGGCATGCAGAGCTGGATCCGGATCCCGATGATGGTCACCACCGCGATCATCGCCGTGCCGACGGGGATCAAGATCTTCTCGTGGCTGGCGACGCTGTGGCGTGGCGTGCTGCACGTCGATACGCCGATGCTGTTCGTGCTCGGGTTCCTGACGATGTTCTCGCTCGGCGGCATCTCGGGCGTGATGCTCGCGATGGTGCCGCTGACGATCCACGTCTCAGACACCTACTTCATCGTCGCCCACATCCACTACGTGCTGTTCGGCGGGTCGCTGTTCACGATCTACGCCGGTGTCTACTTCTGGTTCCCGAAGATGACGGGGCGGATGTACGACGAAACGCTGGGCAAGCTGCACTTCTGGCTGACCTTCGTCGGCTTCAATCTGACCTTCGGCCCGATGCACCTGATCGGCGTGCAGGGCATGCCGCGGCGCGTCGCCGACTACCCGGAGCAGTTCGCGGGCTGGAACCTGTTCATCTCGCTGGCGAGCTTCATGCTCGGTCTCTCGACGCTGATCTTCGTCTACAACATGGTCTCCTCATGGCGCGGTGGCGCCCGCGCGGACGCCAACCCGTGGCGCTCGCTCACGCTCGAGTGGCAGGTCTCCTCGCCGCCGCCGGTCTTCAACTTCGACCACGTCCCCACCGTCGTCGGCGGGCCCTACGAGTACGGCGTGCCGGGCGCGGTGCACGGGATCTTCCGCCCCGCCGGCGAGGAGGCCCTGCCCGAGGCAGAGCCGCAAGCCGTGCCCGCCGGTGAGCCCGGGAGGGAGGAGTAGCCATGGCCAACGTCCTCGTGCTCGCCAACGAGACGATCGGCGGCGCCGAGCTGCTCGACGCCATCCGCGAGCGCCACGAGGCCGGCGACGCGCGCTTCTTCGTCGTGGTGCCGCAGAGCAAGCCGCGCCACGGCAACGTGATCTACGACGAGGCCGTGCGAGACTCCGCGCAGGTGCGCGTCGACCTCGCGCTGGCCTTCATGCGCGAGGAGAAGATCGAGGGCGAGGGCGAGGTCGGCGACGCCGACCCGTTCAATGCCGCCATGGACGCGATCGGCCACTACGGGATCGACGAGATCATCATCTCCACCCTGCCCGCGACCACCTCTGGCTGGCTGCGCCGCGACCTGCCCGAGCGCCTCGAGCTCGAGACCGAGCTGCCCGTCCAGCACATCGTCGTGGACGTCGACTCCGAGGGCCTGCCGTTCGACGTCGCGCTCGTGCTGGCCAACCAGACCGCCGGCGGGGACGAGCTCGTCAAGCGCCTCGAGGAGCTCAACGAGGAGGGGCCGCACCGCTTCATCGTGGTCGTGCCGCAGGACTCGGGCGACGGCCGCGCCGTGCGCGCCGCGCGCGGGCGCCTGCGGCAGCTGCTCCAGTCGCTCGAGGACGACGGCATCGTGGCCGCGGGCATGATCGGCGACCCCGATCCCTACACCGCGGCCCGCAACGCGCTCACGTACTTCCACATCTCCGAGGTCGTGATCTCGACGCTGCCGTCCAACCGCTCCGACTGGATCGAGAAGGGCCTGGTCGAGAAGCTCGAGCGCGACAGCGGCAAGCCCGTGATGCACATCGAATCGAGCGCGGAGCCGGCCGAGGCCGGCGCCTGATGGAAGCCGCCTCGGTCACGCACGGCACCGGCTCGCACGGCTCGAACGTCGGCGTCCAGGACGAGCACGGCCACGGGCCGCCCGAGGCGCACCGCTCCTCGCGCGTCGAGCCGCAGCTGCTCGGCATGCTGCTGTTCATCATCTCCGAGGTGATGGTCTTCGGGGCCTTCTTCACGGCCTACTTCTTCATCCGGGTCGTGCAGGGCGCCGAGTGGCCCGCCCAGGGGGACGAGCTGCCGAAGCTGATCGCCGGCGTCAACACCGCGATCCTGCTGTCCTCGTCGTTCACGATGCACTGGGCGCTCGAGTCGGCCAAGGCCGGCAACCGCTTCGGCCTGCAGGCGGGCATCTTCACCACCCTCGGCCTCGGAGCGACGTTCCTCTTCATCCAGGTCAACGAGTACGTGCACATCGGGTTCGCGCCGCAGGACCATGCCCAGGGCTCGGTCTTCTACGGCCTCACCGGCCTGCACGGCGCGCACGTCGCCATCGGCCTGACGCTGCTCGCCTTCACGACGATCCGCGCGTTCCGGGGCCACTTCACGCCCGAGGAGCACCGCGGCGTCGAGGTGCCGGGCATCTACTGGCACTTCGTCGACGTGATGTGGATCGTCGTCTACACGACGGTCTACATCATCTAGCTCCGCTGTGCTGAACCCGCTCCGCTCCGAGGCGGAGGCGTTCCGCTTCCTGATCTACGTCGTCGTCGTGCTGGCCATCGTCGTCGGGTTGATCCTGCTCGGCCGCGCCCTGCTCTAGGCACACTTACGGCATGGCGATCGTCCTCTGGCTCGTCCTCCTGGAGGGGCTCTACCTGCGCGCGCTGCGGATCCTGCGCGGCCGCGGCGTGGCGGTGCCGCTCGCGCAGGTCCTCGCCTGGCACGGCGCGATGGCGCTCTGGATCGCCGGGCTGCTCAGCCCGATCGACGCCCTCGGCGACGACGGGCTCGCGTTCCACATGCTCCAGCACATCCTGATCGCCGACCTCGCAGCCCCGCTGATGCTGATCGGGCTGCGCAACCCGGTGCTCGCCTTCTTCCTGCCGCGCGATGTGCTCGTGCCGCTGGCGCGCTCACGACGCCTGCGCGGCGGCTTCCGCGTGCTGCGCCGGCCGCTGGTCGCGCTGCCCGTCTACGCGCTCGTGCTCTACGGCTGGCATATCGCGATCTTCTTCGAGGCGGCGGTCTCCTACCCGCTCGTGCACGCGCTCCAGCACGCCTCGTTCATCGCGATCGGCGTCCTGGTGTGGTGGTCGGTGCTGGAGCCCAAGCGACGCCGGCTGCGCGGCGAGCTCTGGAAGATCGGCCACATCCTCTCCGCGCGCTTCCTCGGGATGTTCCTCGGCATGAGCTTCGTCCTCATCCGCACGCCGATCTACACGGAGGTCTACGGCCGCGGCGAGCGAGCGTTCGGGCTGAGCCCGATCCACGATCAGCAGCTCGCCGGCGGGATGATGGTCGTGTTCGACATCCTGGTGATGGTGTTCGCCCTCGCGTTCTTCTTCCGGCGCGCGGGCGACCAGTACGACACGGACGAGCGCAAGGCGGACGCGCGCCGCGGTGCGGCCCTCACTTGACGGTGAGCTTGCCCTCCATGCCGCCCTGGCGATGGCCGGGGACGGAGCAGTAGAACGTGTACTCGCCGGCCTTCACGTCGGCGCTGACCTTCGACATGTCGCCGTTCTTGACCACGGGACCGATCTCGCTCACGCCGCTGCCCTCGAGCGCGATGTTGTGGTCGACCGAGGACTCGTTGACCGAGTCGATCTCGAGTCCGCCGGGGGGCGCCTCGGCTGAGCCGAACGTGTAGGCGAGGCCGCCCGAGGGGTCGGCCGGGATCTCCAGCTTGCCGCCCTTGGGCTTCGCGACCTTGTTGGACTTCTTGACGCCGACGGCGGCGAGCGCGCCCTTGTCCTCGCCCGCCTTGGCGACGGCGCCGGCGACGTAGGCGGCCACGTCCTGCGCGTCCTCGCCGGTGTAGAGCTTGGCCGGCATCTTCGGGGTGGCCTTGCCCGTGGCGGGGTCGGTCTGGTCGGTGCGGGCGGGCTGGAGGATCTGGCGGTAGACGACGCCGGCGAACGTGCTCTGGCCGAAGCCGTCCCGGCGGGCGCGCTGGAAGGCCTCGTCGAGGTTCGGGCCGCTCACGCCCGTGGTGCCTGCGCGCTTGAGCACGTGGCAGGACCCACACTTGGCGACGAAGTCCTGCTTGCCGGCGACGAGGTTGTCGCCGTCGTCCTTGAGCTGGCAGCCGGACACGCCCACGAGCAGCGCGGCAGCGGCGGCGACGGCGACTTTTCCTCTCCCCATGGGTCGCGGGATCGTACCGGTTCAGGGGGAGGGCAGACCCTCGAGGCGCCCCTGCGCGGCGGCGAGCATCGTGTTCGCCACGCCCTCCCACGAGTAGCGCTCGCGCGTGACGGCCACCATCGCCTCACGGGCGGCGGCCCGCAGCGCCGCCGGCGCCTCCAGCCAGCCGGTCAGCGCCGTGGCCAGGTCGGGCACCGCCTGCGGCCCAAGCGTGAAGGCCAGCAGCGGCCGCGCGGCCTCGGGCACGGCCTCCGCCAGCGTCTCGGCCACCTCGGCGAGCCCCGAGTGGCGCGCGACCACGGGCAGCGCGCCGCACGCGGCGGCCTCCGCGGCCACCATGCCGAACGCCTCCGGGAAGGTGCTCGGCACCACCATCGCCTCGGCGGCGGGCAGCAGGTCGGCCAGCTCGTCGTGCTCGAGCCGCCCGACCCAGGTCACGCGCGCCGGCAGCGCCGCGGCTGCCTCGAGGTAGGCCTGTGCAGCGGCCTCGTCGAGGCCGTCCAGGAACGCCTGCAGCAGCTCCAGCGGCTCCCCGTGCTCGCCGCGCGTGGCCCGCGCCGCCGCGAGGTCCCCGCGCGCGAGGTCGGCCGCGAGCTGTTCGAGCCCGGCGCGGAAGCCGCCGAAGCCGACCACCACGAGCCGGGCCGCCGGCACGCGGGCGAGCACGAGCGGCCACGCGGCGAGCAGCAGCTCGACGCCCTTGGAGGCGATCAGCTTGCCGACGAAGACCACGAGCCGGTCACCCTCGGGGTCGAGGCCCGCCAGGGCGTCGGCGGCGGCTTCGGGGTCGCGCGCGAAGGAGGAGCCCGCGGTGCCCGCCGGAGCCGCGCGGACGCGCTCGACGAGCGCCCCGAGCCCCGCACGTGCCGCCGCGGGCTCGCGCGGGCCGAACTGCTCGACGTCGACGCCCGGAGGCCCGAGCCGCGTGCGGCGCTCGAGCTCGGGGTCCTTCATCGTCTCCCACAGGCTCTCGGCCGTGTGGCGCGAGCCGACGAGCACAGCGCGCGCCGGCGCCAGGCCCTCGCGGGCGTACGGCAGGAAGCGCGGAGACGGCTTGACGGTGTACTCGAGCGCCGAGCCGTGGACCTTGACGGCGTACGGGACGTCGAGGCCGGCGAGCCCCCGCGCGAGCACCACCGGGCCCATCACCAGGTGGTTGGCGAGCGCGACCTCGGGCCTGGCGCGCTCGGCGACCTCGCGGACCGCGCCGACGTTGCGCTCGAGGTAGTCGGCGACCTCCGCGTCGGAGAGCTCGGGGAACGGCCGCGCCTCGATGCCGTCGTAGCGGTCGGCGACGTAGACGGGCAGCACGCCGCCGAGGGCGGGGCGGTAGACCGTGGCGCGCGCGGGCTCGCGGGACTTAATCAGGAGCTCGCCGCCGTCCCAGTCGCCCGCGGCGTCCACCCAGTCCTGCGCGAAGGGGTCGCGGTCCTGGCACAGCAGGTGGACCTCGTGGCCGGCGCGGACGAGCGCGGCGGCCAGGCGCGCGTTGTAGACGTTCGAGCCCGTGCCACCCAGCAGGTACCCGTGGAAGATCAGGATGCGCACGCGCGAACCCTAGTGGCGGCGAGGGAGCGCACCGCTGCTAGTCTGGCGCCCGATGGGCCAGAAGTACCGCCTTCGCACGCCCTCCACCGGCCGCGAGACCATCCTCGAGGCCGAGCCGGGGCGCACCTACGTCGACCGCGACTCGGGCGAGCCGCTGGAGGTGGTCGGCAAGGTTCTGCCGCTCGCCCCGTCAAAGTCTCAACTGCCATGGGCCACCGAGAACCTCCGCTTCTGCAACTGGTGCGACCAGCTCGCACAGAAGGACCTCAACGACTGCCCCGTCTGCGGCCGCCGCATGGCCGCACTCCCGCGCTGACCGCCTCCGCCGTGCGCCGGCTCCGCTCCGTCCTTCCGCTGCCCCTTCTCGGCCTTGCGCTGATCGCGCCGGGCTGCGGTGGCGACAGCGCCGTCGAGGAGGTCCCGGGCCCGCCGGCGACCCTGAGCGTCCCGCACCAGAAGGGCGCCGCCGACCCGGAGGACGCCACGCCGACCCCGACCCCAACGCCCACCGCGGGCGCCGAGGCGACCCCCACGCCGGCGGGCACGGGCAGCACCGGCGCGACCGGTGGCACGGGCACGAACACGGGCGCCGCGGCGACGCCGGCGCCCGCGACCCAGGACAGCCCGGCGGCCGACGAGGCGCCCGCCGCAGGGTCGCCGCCGGAGAAGTTCGAGCAGTTCTGCCAGGAGAACGCCGGCGCCTGCTGAGCGCGACGGATCAAGGGGCGTCGGCGCGAGGCCGATGCACCCGGGATGGCCGTCGTCTCCCCGTCCGACCAGGCTCAGCTGAACGCCGCGCATCGCCTCTCGGAGGCCTTGCTGGCCGCGCCCTGCCCCGAGACGGTCGGCGAAGCGCTGATGACGGCGCTGCAGGCCGCCCTCGCGCCCGGCCAGGTCCATCTCACCGAGGTCTCCCAGGACGGTGACGTCGGCGAGGGGATGGTCGGCGGCGCCCAGGACCAGACGTACCGCCAGTGGCTCGGCGGCCCCTCGCTGATCTCGCGCGTCATCGCCGCCGGCGCATCGCTGGCGGTGCTCGACGCGCCCGCGGACCCGTTGGTGCGCCAGGACCTGGTGGAGCGCTTCGGCGCCGCCTCGCTGCTCGGCGTGCCGCTGTGCTGGGGCGGCGAGGTCCGGTTCGTAGCGATCCTCATCGCGCACGAGCCGCGCGCCTTCGACGCGGACGAGATTCGGTTCGCCGAGACGCTCGCCAACCACGCGGCGGTTGCGTTCGCGCGGCTCGAGGTCGAGCGCAGCCGCGCCGCCAGGGCCGCGCACGACGCCGCCCTGACCCGCGCCGCGATCTCCCTCAACGCCTCGCTCGAGCTGGTGGAGGTGCTCGGGACGCTCAGCCGCGAGGCCGACCTCGCCGTCGGCGGCTCGATGGCCGGCGTCTACCTCGCCGACGGGTCCGGCGGCGGCGTGGCGACGGCGGGCCACAACACGCCCGATGACTGGGAGGGCCTCGTGATGCCGCGCGGCGACGGTATCGCGGGGCGCGTGCTGGAGACCGGGGTCGCGTTCGTCACCAACGCCTATCAGGAGGAGGTCGAGCTCCCGCCCCACCCCGCCCTGCGCAGGCTGAGGACCGCCGTCGGCGTGCCGATGGCCTGGAACGGCGAGCTCAAGGGCGCGCTGTCCGTCGGCTTCTCCGAGATGCGCCGCGTCACCGACGAGGACCTGCGCGCGCTCGAGGCGATCGCCGCGCTGGCCGTGGCCGCGTGCCGCAACGCGGAGGCCTACGAGCAGGCCAGCCACGCCGCCATCACCGACGCGCTCACCGGGCTGCTCAACCACGGCGCCCTGCACCTGCGGATGCGCGAGGAGATCTCGCGCGCGAGCCGCACTGGGGCGCCGCTGGCCTGTCTGCTGCTGGACCTCGACGACTTCAAGGCGATCAACGACGAGCTCGGCCACCAGGCGGGAGACGGCGTGCTGCGCGAGGTCGCCGCGGCGCTGCGCGGCCAGCTTCGCGACCACGACGTCGTCGCGCGCTACGGCGGTGACGAGTTCGTCGTGCTGCTGCCCGACACCGACGGCCCCGCCGGCCGGCTCGTGGCCGACCGGATCGCGGAGGCGCTGCCCGTCGCGTCCTCCATCGGGCTCTCGGAGTGGGAGGAGTCGCTGTCGGCCGACGAGTTGCTCGGTCGCGCCGACCGCGCGCTGCTGCTGGCCAAGCGCACGGGCAAGCGGCGCGTGGAGGTCGCGGGCGCCGACGTCGAGCGCGAGCTCGAGCTGATGGAGGCCCGAATCGGCTCCCCCGCGGCCACACTGCGCGAGTTCTGGGAGATGGTCGCCGGCGCCGAGTCCGCCCGTGACGCCCTGCTGACGCTGCCGACCTTCCTGCGCCGCATCACGGGTGCCGAGGAGGTCGCGCTCTACGAGCTCGAGGACAGCGGCAACGTCGTGCGCACCACCTTCACGCGCGAGCCCGGCGATCCGCGCGCGCAGACCTTCACCCGCCCACGGCTGGCGGCCGGCCCTGCGCTGGGCAAGCGGCTGGCGCTCGGCGCGATCACCCGGCGCTCTCTGGCGCTCCTGCTGGCCGCGTGCGACCTCGAGAGCAGCTCCGGCGATCGCGACACCCCGCCGGGGTCCTTCGCGGTCTTCCCGCTGCTGCACGCCAACTGCCCTCAGGGGCTGATCATGATGCGCGGGCCGCACGACCTGTCGCCCGAGCGGGTGCGGCTGATCGAGGGCCTGACGCGCCAGACCATGGCGATCTTCGGCGCCCATCCCGACAACGGCTCGCCCGCCGCGGTGCAGGCGCTCGCCGCCGCGATCGAGGCCCGCGACAACTACACGCACGCGCACTCCGAGCAGGTCGTCGCCCTCGCCGCCGACGTCGGGCGAGTGCTGGGCCTCTCCCCCGCCGAGGTCGAGGCGGTGCGCCACGGGGCGCTCCTGCACGACGTCGGCAAGCTGGCGATCCCGAACGAGATCCTCCACAAGCCCGGGCCGCTGACGGACGCCGAGTGGCTCGTGATGGCCGAGCACCCCGTCATCGGCGAGCGGATCCTCCGGCGCACCCCGGAGCTCGGCCACCTCGCGCCGATCGTGCGCCACGAGCACGAGCGCTGGGACGGCGGCGGCTACCCGGACGGGCTGGCCGACACGGCGATCCCGGTCGGCTCGCGGATCATTCTCGCCTGCGACGCCTACAACGCGATGATCACCACGCGCCCCTACCGCAGGGCGATGTCCCACGCGGCCGCGATCGCCGAGCTGCGCGACAAGGCGGGCACTCAGTTCGACCCGCAGGTCGTCGAGGCGCTGCTCGAGACCCTCGGCGCGGTCAGCGAGGCAGCTTCGGCGTCGTGACGAGCGTGGCGGTGTAGGTCAGCCGCGCCGTCCGGTAGAGGCAGCGGTACTGAGCGAGGTCGCGGAGGTCCAGCTGCGACGACTGGATCCCGGGCTCCTGGCAGTCGGCGCGCGCTCGGCTCGCGCGCCAGGACGTGTCGCCGCCCATGCCGAGCGCCAGCGCGGGCGCCCAGCTCGGCACGGTCAGCGCGATCAGGTAGCCCTTCTTGACGTTGAGCGCGCGACCGAGCGGGAACTGGACGGTCGTCCCGAACCACGGCTGGAGGTTCTGGACGGCGCTCTTGCCGGTCACGCGGCCGAACAGCCTGGTGCCGGTCTTGAGGACCGAGATGCCGGCCTGCGACGCGCCGCCGTAGTTCTCATTGAAGAAGCGGATCTGCCGCGGCCCCGGCGTGCCGAGCGTGATCGTCCAGGCGACGATCTTGCCGTCGGCGGGCGCCTTCATGAGCCCGCGCTGCGGCCCGACCTTGGCCTGGTATCCGGTCGTGCGCGAGACCGCCTGGCACGGGTTGGCCGGGCACGAGGGCGCGTTCTGCTGCGCCGTCTGGCCGATCTCGATGATCCGGGCCGACGCAGGAGCGGCGGGCACGGCGGCGAGCGCAGCCGTGACGAACGCGGCGAGGGCTCCCTTGTGGGTCGGGCGCATCCCGGCATTGAACACGACGGGGTCGCCCGGGTTGCGGGCCCCTCTCAGAGCTTGGCTACGTTGACCGCCTTCGGGCCCTTGTCGCCCTGCTCCTCCTCGTAGGAGACCTTCGTGCCTTCGGCGAGCGATCGATACCCGTCGCCCGTGATGCCACTGAAGTGGACGAACAGATCGCGCCCGCCCTCATCGGGCGTGATGAAGCCGAAGCCCTTGTCGTCGCTGAACCACTTGACCGTCCCGGTGCCCATTCGTGCTTCTACCTCGCTGGCTGACACCTCGACCGGCCAGGCGACCGGTCCTGACGCTGACAACGCTAACCGGACGGAGCGGTGCTGCGCAAGGTCAGATTTCCTGTCACCGGAGCGTCCGGGGCGGTGTCGCGGCAGCCGAGCGGCTGCGGGCAGCGGCGGGCCCGCGTGACCGCCTCGGCGGCGAAGCGCACGCTCGCGGGCCGGCCGATCGCCGACTGGGCGAAGCGGAGGTAGACGGTGCGGGCGGTCGGGCGCGTCACCGTCGCTGCCGCGATCTGCCGCGGGAGGCCGTTGGCGCGGTCGCGGAGCACGCGGCCGCGCAGCTCCTCGCCCGCCTTCGGCGGCGTCGCGCAGACGAGCCAATCTGCGGGCTCGGAGCCGGGCTCGCGCAGCGTGTGGAGCGTGATGCAGATCGACCCTGGCGGACCGGATGCCGAGCGCAGGGCCGCCGTGGTCCAGCCCTTCTCCATCGTGACCTCGCCCCGCAGGCGCCCGTCGGTGCCGCGCGACATCGCCACGCGGACGATGTCGAGCGCGCCGCGGCCGTCGGTCGCCGAGTCCTTGCGGAACGTGGGGATGATCTGGGCCGACGCGATCGGCGCGAGCACGCCGAGCACCAGCAGGACCGCCGCGGCGCGCTTCATGGGGTCAGGCGCCGAGGTCCTGCGCCGCGGCCGCGATCTCGTCGCGGTCGCCGGGCGTCGGGTGCCATGGCAGGCGCAGCGGATCGTTCTCGTAGCGCGGGATCACGTGCAGGTGGAAGTGGAAGACGGTCTGCCAGGCGACACTGCCGGCGCAGTTGAGGAGGTTCACGCCGTCGGCGCCGAGCTGCTCGGGCATGCGGCCGGCGAGCTCCTGTGCCGCGAGCGCGCAGGCCTGCAGGTCCTCGGCGTCGATCGCGTGCAGGTCGGCGGCGTGCGCACGCGGGACCACGAGCAGGTGGCCGCGGGTGGCGGGGTTGATGTCCATGAACGCGACGGTGCGTTCGTCCTCGTACACGCGCGTCGAGGGGACCTCCCCCGACACGATCTTGCAGAACAGGCAATCCGGGTCCGAAGCCATCGCCGCCGCAGGGTACTTGAATACCCTCAAGGAGCCATGGAGCCGGACCTCGCCCGCCTGCGCGCCACCGTCGAGCACCTCGCGAGCTTCGACCGGCCGTCCGCCTCCGAGGGCGAACGGCAGGCGGCGGAGTGGATCCGCGCCGAGCTCGAGTCGCACGGAGCGTCCGCGCGCGTGGAGGCGGAGCCCGCGGTCGGCTCGATGTCGCTGCCACTGGGCCTGCTGTCTGCGCTCGGCGTCGTGGCGGCGGTCGGCGGTCGGCGCACGGCGCCGCTCGGGCTGCTGGCCACCGCCGGGATCGTGGACGACGTCTCGGGCGGCCCACAGCTCTTCCGCCGCCTCCTGCCCCACCGCTCCACCTTCAACGTCACCGGTACGGCCGGCGACCCGGACGCCGCGGACACGCTCGTCTTCGTCGCCCATCACGACGCCGCCAACGGCGGCCTGATCTTCCGGCCCGAGCTGACCCGGCTCGTGGCCGACACGTTCCCGGCGTGGTACGAGCGGCAGGGCACCTCGCCGCAGATGCTGCGGCTGGTGGCGGCCGGCCCGGCCCTCGCCGGCGTCGGCGCGCTGCTGGGGTGGCGCGGGCTGCGCCGGCTGGGCACGTACGTCGCGGCCGCCAGCACGCTGGCCTTCTTCGACATCGCGACGCGCACCGTGGTGCCGGGCGCGAACGACAACCTCACCGCCGTCGCCGTCGTCCTCGAGCTCGCGCGGCTGCTGCGGGAGGAGCCGGTGAGCGGCGTACGCGTGCTGCTGGTCTCCACCGGGTCGGAGGAGTCGTTCATGGAGGGCATGCGCGGCTGGATGCGCCGCCACGGCCCCGGCCTCGACCCGGCGCGCACCCGCGTCGTCGTGCTGGAGACGCTGGGCTCGCCGGAGCTGATCCTGCTCGAGGGCGAGGGCATGATCTGGATGACCGACTACGACGCCGGCGTGCGCGAGGCGATCGCCGATGCCGCGCGGCGCGCGGGCGTCGCGCTGCGCCGCGGGCTGCGCCTCGGCTTCGCCACCGACGCGCTTTCGGCGCTGCGCGGCGGGCTGCGGGTGGCCACGCTCGCCTCCTGCGACGAGTACAAGATGCCCGCCAACTACCACTCCCAGCGCGACGTCCCGCGCAACGTCGACTTCGGGACCGTCGGCTCGGCGGTCCGCGTCGCCGAGGCCGTGATCAGGTCAGCAGCGACCGCGCGAGGCTGACGGCCTCCTCGCGGGTGGCGATCTCGCCCGCGTAGCGCGCCTCCTCGAGCGCGGCGAGCAGCTCCCCGAGCTGCGGGCCGGGCGCGATCCCGAGCGCCTCGGCCAGCTCGTCGCCGCGCACGAGCGGTGCGCGGGGCTGCTGGCTGCGGTGCTCCAGCGCCGGGCCGAGCACCTCGCGCGCCAGCTCGATGTGCGCCGCGATCGCCGCCTCCGCGTTGCGCCCCCGGGTGGCGAGGCGGTCGGCGACCGTGAAGACGGTCACGTCGGCCGAATCGGGAGCGGTCGCGGCCAGGTACTGCCAGATCGCGCGCCGCGACAGCGGCCGCGCGTGGACGAGGAAGCCCAGCCGCAGGTGATGGAGCGTCAGGGCGGCGACGTAGTCCGCGACTCGCTCAGAGGCCCGCAGGCGCCGCAGCACGCCGCGCGCGAGCTCGGCGCCCTCCGAGTCGTGGCCCACGAACGTCACGCGGCCGTCGGGCCGGTAGCCGCGCGTCGCGGGCTTGGCCGCGTCGTGCAGAAGTGCGGCGAAGCGCATCGCGTCGCCGCGCGCCAGGTCGTCGCCGAGCGGCTCGGCCAGCAGCGCCCGCACCGCGACGGCGTGGTTGCCGAGTGGTTCGGGGTCCGCCTGCAGCGCCGCCACCGACTCGAGCACCTCGAGCGTGTGGCCATGGACGTCGCGGTGGTGGAAGACGTTCTGCTCGACGCCGCGCAGCGCGGCCAGCTCGGGCAGCACGACGGCGACGACGCCGAGGTCCTCGGCGAGCAGCAGGCCGTCGGCGGGGCGCTCGGCGCAGACGATCCGCTTGAGCTCGGCGAAGACCCGCTCGGCCGCCACACCCGTCAGCCCCGGCGACTGCCGGCGGACCTCCGCGCGCGTGTCCGCGTCGAGCGCGAGCCCGAGCTCGACCGCGAGGCGCGCGGCGCGCAGCGTCCGCAGCGGGTCGTCCGCGAGCGCCGCCGCCGAGACCATCCGCAGCCGCCGCGCCTCGAGGTCGGCCCGCCCGCCGTGGGGGTCGAGCGGCTCACCGCCGGCGAGCGGCTCGGCCATCGCGTTGATCGTGAAGTCGCGCGCCGCCAGGTCGGCCGCCAGGTCGTCGTCGCGCAAGCGCACGAGGTCGACGTTCCAGCCACTGCCTCGCGCAGAGCGCTCGTCACCGCTTCGCTCGGCGCGGCCGACGACGCGCCACGCCCCGAACGCGCCCGAGAGCTCGAACGCCGTACCACCCGCCGCGCGGGCGACGGCTCGGGCCGCCGGCTGCGGGTCGCCCGCGAGCGCGATGTCGAAGTCGGCCGTCGGCCGCCCGAGCAGCCGATCGCGGACGGCGCCGCCGACGAGCCACGCGGGCTCCCCGGCCAGCGCCGCGCGCGCGGCCTCGAGCGGGTCGGTCCCGTGGCTCATGGCCCGTGCACCCGCGGCACTCGGGCCGAGATGCCGCACGTCACCTCGTAGTTGATGGTGCCGAGCCGCCGCGCCCACTCCTCCGCGGGGACCCGCTCGCCGCCCTGGGCGCCGATCAGGACCGCCTCGGCGCCGGGGGCCACGTCCGCGTCGCCGAGGTCGACGGTGAGGTTGTCCATCGACACGGTGCCGACGAGCGGCACGCGGCGCCCCCCGACGAGCACGTCGGCGTTGTTGGAGAGGCCGCGGCGGACGCCGTCCGCATAGCCGATCGGCAGCGTCCCGATCCGCGTCGCGCGCTCGGCCACGAAGCGGCGGCCGTACCCGGCGCTCTGCCCGGGCTCGGCGGCCTTGACCTCGGCGACGTAGGAGACCAGCGTCAGCGCCGGCTCGAGGCCGTGCGCGGCCGGGTCCTCGTGGAACGGGTCCAGGCCGTAGAGGGCGATCCCGCAGCGCACCAGGTCGAAGTGGGCGGCGGGCTCGCGCAGCGTCGCGGCCGAGTTGGCGGCATGGATCAAGATCTCGGGGTGGGCGACCTTGAGCGCGCGCGCCCACGGCGAGAAGGCCGCGAGCTGCTCGGCGAGGAAGCCAGGGTCGTCGTCGGCGGTGGCGAAGTGGGTCATCGCCCCGGCGAGGCGCAGCGACTCAGTGGCCGCGACCGCCGCGGCCACCCGCGTCGCCTCGCCGGCGTCGCGGGTACCGAGGCGCCCCATCCCGGTGTCGAGCTTGACGTGGACTGCGGTGCCCGCCGCACCGGGCAGGCCGGCGAGGCGGTCGACGAACGCCTCGCGCCAGGCCACGACGTCGGCGCGCGCGGCGACTGCGACCGCCAGCTCCTCGTCGGACAGCGCGCCCATCACCAGCACCGGGCCCTCGAGCCCGCCCTCGCGCAGGCCGCGCGCCTCCTCCGCCGTCGCCACGGCAAGCCAGCTCGCGCCGCCCCCCTGCGCGGCCCGCGCGGCCGGGACCATCCCGTGGCCGTAGGCGTCGGCCTTGACCACCGCGCACAGCTTGGCGGGCCCGGCGACCGCCGCGAGCCGCCGCGCGTTGCGCTCGATCGCGCCCAGGTCGACCCGGGCCAGCGCGCGCAGCACCGTCAGCCACTACTCCCGCGTGAGCGCCTCGAGCACGTCGAGGCGGGTCACCACGCCGACGAGACGGCCGTGCTCGACCACAGGGAGGCGGTTGTGCTTCTTGCTCGCGATCACTCGTCCGGCCTCCTCGACCGTCGCCGACGGCTCGATTGTGACCGGATGCTCGGTCATCAGGTCGGCGGCCGTCGAGGCGACGGCCTTGCGCAGGCGCTCCTCGAAGTGGCCGAGCGACTCGAGGAACACGAAGCCGCCGAAGAGCTGGAAGTAGTGCGGCAGGTGCAGGTCCTCGTTCTCACCCGAGAGCACGAGGTCCTCCTCGGTGATGATGCCGACGAGGCGCCCGCCCTCGTTGGCGACCGGCACGCCGGGGAGCTCGTGCTCGCGCAGCACCTGGAGCACCCGCTCGACCGTGTCGGTCGGCTCGACGCTCGGCACGTTGGTGTCCATGATCTCCCCGACGGTCAGCGCCATGTGCCTCAGCTTCCCAGGGCCGCGGGGAGCGCGCGGATCACGTCGGAGGCGATCACGCCGTCCGGGCCGTCCGGGGCGGCGGCGATCTGACCCGCCCGCACATGCGCGTAGACACCGGCGCAGGCGGCGTGGGCGGGCGCGAGGCCCTTGGCCAGCATCGCCCCGATCACGCCGGAGAGCACATCGCCCGTGCCGGCGGTCGCGAGCGCGGGGGCGACGCCGCGGGAGACCGCGACGCGCCCGTTGGGCGTCGCGACCAGCGTGTCATCGCCCTTGAGCACGATCGTCGCCCGCGACTTCGCGGCCGCCTCCCGGGCGTAATGGAGACGGTGCCTGCCGATCTCCTCGGAGTCGACGCCGAGCAGGCGCCCGAGCTCGCCGGCGTGCGGGGTCATCACGGTCGGCCACGGCCGCACGCGCACGAGCTCCTCCATCGCGCCGCCGGCGAGCGCGTTGAGCCCGTCCGCGTCGACGACGAGCGGGACGTCGATGCGCTCGACGAGCTCGCGCGCGAGCTCCTGTGCGCCCTCCTCCTTGCTGATCCCCGGGCCCAGCACGACGGCGTCGGCGCGGCCGATCGCCTCGAGCGCGGGCTGCAGCGCGGCCGAGGTCAGCGACCCGTTGCGCTCGGGCAGCCCGACCATCATCGCCTCCAGCAGCCTCACCGTGAAGGAGAGCTCGAGGGATTGGGGCGCGCCGACGGTCACGTAGCCGGCGCCGGCGCGCATCGCCGCCAGCGCAGCCATCGAGGGGGCGCCGGTCAGCCCGTGCGAGCCGCCGAGGATGAAGACGTTGCCGGAGGAGAACTTGGTCGAGCCGGAGGTGCGGCGCGGCATCTCGAACAGCACGCCGCCGCCGATGAGGCCGACCTCCGCCTCGCCCGGCGCGCCCTGCGGGATCCCGATGTCGACGGTCTCGACGATGCCCGCATGCTCCTTGCCGGGCGAGATCCACAGCCCGGGCTTGGCCTGGTGGAAGGTCGCGGTCGCCAGCGCGCGCACGGCCGAGCCCTCGACCTCGCCGGTGGAGGCGTTGACGCCGCTGGGCACGTCGGTGGTGATCACCCGCGCCCGCGCCGAGTTGATGGCGAGGATGACCGCGTCGGCGGGGTCGCGCGGCTTGCCCTCGAAGCCCGTCCCGAGCACCGCGTCGACGATCGCGTGCGCCTTCTGGAGGCGGTCGGGGTCAAACGGCACGGGCGGCGGCCCGGGCAGGATCTTGACCTGGGCCTGCGCGTCCTCGCCCATCCACTCGGGCGGCCACACGGCCAGCACGTCGACGTCGCGCCCGGCCTGGCGCAACAGGCGCGCCGCCACGAGCCCGTCGCCGCCGTTGTTGCCCTTGCCGCAGACGATCGCGATGCGCCCCGCGGGCGCGTGCTTGCCGACGGCGCGGGCGAGCCCCTCCCCCGCGCGCTCCATCAGCTGGCGCGCGGGCACGCGCTTCGACTCGATCGCCCACTCGTCGGTCGCCCGCATCAGGGCCGCGTCGGGCAGCGGCTCCAGCCAGCGCGGGTTCGTCACGCGCCGACCAGCGCGACCGCGCCCGCCATGGCGCGGGTGTGCGTCAGCGAGATCTGCACCGAGGCGCCGAGCTCCGACGCGCGGGCGGCCGCGTGTCCTGAGAGCCGCACGGACGGGACGCCTGTCTCCGCTCGGACAACTTCGACGTCGTGGGGGTTCCAGACTTCGAGCGCGAGCGCCTTGACGACCGCCTCCTTGGCGCAGAAGCGC
>Ga0136617_10001247_pt1 | contig 22393 bp, 22 predicted proteins | sample AntDrymUQ3222106_2_FD_129672 | JGI IMG/M metagenome (GOLD analysis project Ga0136617, IMG submission 129672) | Polar desert sand microbial communities from Dry Valleys, Antarctica - metaG UQ322 (21.06) | ecosystem: Environmental > Terrestrial > Soil > Desert | place: Antarctica: Dry Valley...
ACGCGGCGCCACACCACGACGACAACTCCAGCGGTCACCCAGGGGACCCACTCGGGGACGTTCACGGCCGCAGAATGCCACGTCGATGGGAAAGCTCTACCTCGTCGCGACCCCGATCGGGAACCTCGAAGACGTCTCGCCAAGGGCACTGCGCGTCCTTCAGGAGGTCCACATGGTCGCCTGCGAGGACACCCGCCACACCCAGATCCTCCTGCGCCGGTACGAGATCCGCGCCAAGCACCTCACCGCGTACAACGAGTTCAACCATCGCCGCCAGGTCGCGGTCCTGGTGGGCCAGCTCGACCGCGCCTGGGACGTCGCGCTCGTCTCCGACGCGGGGACCCCGGCGCTCTCCGACCCCGGCGAGGCCCTCGTGCGCGCGGCGATCGAGGCGGGGCACGAGGTCGTGGCGATCCCCGGCCCGAGCGCTGTCGTGGCCGCGCTCGTCGCGTCCGGTCTGCCGACGCGCGAGTTCACCTTCCTTGGCTTCCTGCCGAAGAAGAGCGGCGGGCGCCGCCGGCGCTTCGCAGCGCTCCTCGCGGAAGGCCGCACTGTCGTCACCTACGAGAGCCCGCACCGCATCGCCGCGACGCTCGCCGATCTCGCGGCGGTCGCGCCGGACGCGCGCGTCGCGGTCGCGCGAGAGCTCACGAAGGTCCATGAAGAAGTCGTCCGCGGTACGGCGGCTGAGGTGGCCGCTCGGTATGCTGCGCAGCGCCCGAAGGGAGAGATCACGCTCGTGGTCGGCCCTGCGCTACAGAGGGGGGAACGTGCCGGCGAAGGCCCGTCCGACAACGCGGATCGTTGACGTCTTCGTCGAGATCCCGAAGGGCTCCCGCGCGAGTACGTGGACGGCGATCGAGGCCGCCCGCAAGCGCGCGCGCCCGTCGTGAAGCGTGAGTACCGGTCGTGGGAGAGCCCTGCGCTCGGCCGTCCGATGGAGCTCCTCGTCTTCGGCGACCGTGGCATGCCCGTCATCGTCTTCCCGACCTCGCTGGGCCGCTTCTACCAGTGGGAGGACTTCGGGATGGTCGCTCACCTGGGCAGCCGGATCGAAGCTGGACACCTGCAGCTGTGGTGCGTCGACAGTATCGACAGTGAGTCCTTCTACGACAGCGGCAAGGCACCGCAGGACCGCGCAAGGCGCCACCTCGACTACGAGCGCTACGTGCTCGATGAGGTCCTTCCCGAGATCCGCGAGGCGAATGCGAACGATCGACGCTGCCTGGTCGGTGCCTCGTTCGGCGGCTTCCACGCCGCGCTGTTCGCGCTCCGGCAGCCGACGCTCGCGACCAAGGTCGTGTGCCTGTCCGGCGCGTTCGACGGCTCGCGCTGGCTCGATGGCGCGCAGGACGGCGAGTGCTACTTCGTGAACCCGCTTGCATTCCTTCCCGGCCTCACCGACGAGCAGTACCTTGCGCCGCTGCGCGAGGTGGAGATCATCATCGCGACCGGCGAGGAGGACGCGAACGCGCACGAGTCGCGCGCGGTCGCAGGCCTCCTGCAGCAGAAGGGCATCCCCGCGGCCCTGCACCTGTGGCGCGGCTGGGCGCATGACTGGCCGTACTGGAAAGAGATGGTGGACGTATTCCTATGACCAGTGAGAAGATCGTCGGCCTCCTCGTCGGCCGCGAGAACACCTTCCCGGGCCCTTTCCTCGAGCGCCTCGCGAAAAAGGGCGCGGCCAGCGGTGTGCGTGGCGAGATGGCGTTGCTCGGCGGCGCGAAGGAGCTGGAGCAGCCACGCTACAGCGTGATCATCGACCGCATCAGCCACGAGGTCCCGTACTACCGGGCGCACCTGAAGAGCGCACACCTCATGGGCACGGCCGTCATCAACGACCCGTTCTGGTGGGAGGCCGACGAGAAGTTCTTCGAGTGCACGCTCGCCCGCAAGCTCGGCGTCGCGGTCCCGAAGACGATCGTGCTGCCGAACAAGGCCTACATCCCCGACATCAGCGAGCTGTCGCTGCGCAACCTCGCGTACCCGCTCGACTGGGACGGCTACCTCGAGTACGTCGGCTTGCCGGCGATCCTGAAGCCGAACACCGGCGGCGGCTGGAAGGACGTCTATAAGGTCGACAGCAAGGAGGAGCTCCTGTGGGCCTACGACCAGACGGGGACCGCCACGTTCGGTCAGCGCCCCAAGACGATGATCCTGCAGGAGTTCATCAAGTGGGACGACTACGTCCGCTGCATCGCGATCGGCCGGAAGCACGTCATGCCGATCCGCTACGACCCGATGGCGCCGTTCCACGAGCGGTATGTCATCGACCAGCCTGTGACCGGCGACCTTCGCGAGAAGGCGATCAAGGACGCGATCACGCTCACCGATGCGCTCGGCTACGACATGGACACTGTCGAATTCGCGGTCCGCGACGGGATCCTCTACGCGATCGACTTCCTGAACCCGGCGCCGGACTTCGACAACTTCTCGATCAAGGAAGAGAACTTCGACTGGGTCCTCGAGCGAATGACCGATCTCGTCATCTCGTACGCGACCGGAGCGGCGAAGCCGCCCTGGGTGGGAGAGCACCGGTGGTGGCGGCACATCCGCTAGAGCGGTATCACGCGCTGCTCGAGGATCCGCAGCTCGCGCAGGCGAGCGTCGAGGTCCTCGCCGAGGGGCAGCGGGCGCGCCGGCTCGTGTTCGGCGAGCGGCCCCTCTGCGTCGCGGTGCGTCCGAACCTCATCAGCAAGCGGCAGTACGAGGACATCAACAGCTCCGCCGAGCTTCTCTACAGGGCGCTCGGCCGCCTCGAGCGCGCGCTCCTCCGAGACGAGGCGTTCCGCCGCGAGCTCGACCTCGAGGCGCAGGAGGAGCGGCTCGCGCTCGCCGACCCCGGCTTCTCCGCCGCCTCGCCGTCGGCACGGCTCGACGGCTTCGTCGGGGACGACGGCGTCATTCGCTACGTGGAGTACAACGCCGAGTCGCCGGCCGGCATGGCTTACAACGACGAGCTCGTCGCCGTCTTCGAGACGCTGCCGGTCATGAAGGCGTTCAAGAAGTCCTTCCGTGCCCGGACGGTGCCGACCCGCGGCCACCAGCTCGCCGTCATGCAGCGTGCCCACCGGGCGCGCGGCGGCGACGGCCCGGCCATCGCGATCGTCGACTGGCGTGGTCTGCCGACGCTCACCGAGTTCGAGATGTTCCAGCGCTTCTTCGAGGAGAAGGGCCTGCGCACGATCATCTGCGCGCCCGAGGACCTCACGTTCTCGCGTGGCCGGCTGCGCGCGAACGGCAAGGCGATCGACCTCGTCTACCGGCGCGTGCTGACGAGCGAGCTTCTTGCGCGCCCGGAGGTCGCGAAGGCCTTGGTGAGCGCCTACCTCGCCGGCGCGGTCACCGTGGTCAACAGCTTTCGCGCGAAGCTGCTGCACAAGAAGATGTCGCTCGCGCTGCTGTCGGACGATCGCTACGGGAAGCTTTACACGGCCGCCGAACGCGGCGCGATCGCGCGCCACATCCCCTGGACGCGGAAGGTCCGTGAAGGGCGCACGACCTACGGCGGCGCCGTTGTCGACCTCGCCGAGTTCGTCGTCGCGAACCGCGAGCGTCTGGCCCTGAAGCCGAACGACGACTACGGCGGCAAGGGCGTCGTCCTCGGCTGGACGCTCGATCAGCACGAGTGGGAGCAAGCATTCCTTGTTGCGCTCACGAGCCCGTTCGTCGTTCAGGAGCGCGTGTCGGTGCCGCGGTACCCCTTCCCCGTGGTATTGGACCGGATGCACTTCCTCGACCTCTCGATCGACCACGACCCGTACCTGTTCTGGGGCAAGGTCCACGGCTGTCTCACGCGCCTCTCGTCGAGCGCGCTCCTGAACGTTACCGCCGGGGCGGGGAGCGTCGTGCCGACGTATATCGTCGAGCCCCCATGAACGGACAGCTGCGACGTCTCACCATCGGCATCGGGGAAGAGTTCCAGATCGTCGATGGCGAGCGCCAGTTGAAGAGCCACAGTGAGACGCTGCTCGCGCCCGCGACCAGAAGCCGGAGGACATGGTCGAGGAGATCTCATGGTGCTCGGCGTCGCGCTGCTCTATGCCTACCGCTCGCAGTCGCCCGCGGGGCCTGCGGGCCGGACGGTCCCGCAACAATTCCAGCAGGCGACAGCAGGCAGCGCCGCTCAGGAGCGTGGACGCCCTCCTCGAGCAGTTCCCGGGACTCGACCGGCGGGTGGGGTGCGCGGATCCGCGTCCCGGTCCCTGGCGAGCGCTGCATCACACTCGCCGGATGACCGCGAACGCGCCCCGCGCCCTCATGGATCCCGAGTGGGGCAGCGACGTCGCGGCGCAGATGCTGCGGCGGCTCGGCATCAAGTACGCCGCGCTGAATCCGGGCGCGTCGTTCCGCGGCCTGCACGACTCGATCGTCAATCACCTCGGCAACGAGCGGCCGCAGCTCGTCATGGCGAATCACGAAGAGATCGCCGTCGCGATCGCGCATGGCTACGCGAAGGTGGCCGGACAGGCGATGGCGGCGATCGTCCACAGCAACGTCGGCCTCATGCACGCGACGATGTCGATCTTCAACGCCTGGGTGGACCGCGTGCCGGTCCTCGTCCTCGGCGCCACCGGTCCGCTCGACTCGGCGAAGCGCCGGCCGTGGATCGACTGGATCCACACCTCGAACGGGCAGGGCGAGCTCGTGCGCGACTACACGAAGTGGGAGAGCCAGCCCGGGAGCGTCGAGGCGATGCCCGAGGCCTTCCTGCGTGCGTGGCAGGCGGCGCATCTCGCGCCGCAGGGGCCTGTCTACGTCTGCCTCGATCAGGCGCTCCAGGAGGAGCGCCTGGGGCCTGGGCGCGAGGTGAAGCTGCTCGATCCCGCCGGCTACCCGTTCCCGTCGCCGCCGCAGCCCGCGGCCGAGGACATCGATGCCGCCGCGGTCCGGCTTGCCGGCGCCGTGTACCCCGTCATCCTTGCCGGCCGGGTCGGCCGCAGGGCGCACGCCGACCTGGTGGCACTTGCCGAGGCGCTCGGCGCCGCGGTGCTCACCGATCTCAAGAGCCCGTCGGCATTCCCCGCATCGCATGAGCTCTCGCAGGCGGAGCCCGCGCTGCAGATCACGCCCGAGGTCGCGGAGATCCTCGGACGCGCCGACGTCGTGCTCGCCCTCGAGCGGATCGACCCCATGGGCACGCTTCGCGGGGCCGGCGTGCTCGACGGTGACCCCCCGCCGGCGCTCATCAACGTCTCCCTCGAGCCGTTCGCGCTGCGCTCGTGGTCCGCCGATCACCAGGAGCTCCCGGCCGCAGCGCTCGCGATCCTCGCGGATGCGGACGCCGCGGTGACCCGCCTCCGCACCGCGGTCGACCGCGTCCTTCGGGACCGGCCCGAGGACCGCCGCCGCGCGGAGGATCGGCTGGCGGCGCACCGCGCGCGCAAGCGCGACCTCGAGGCCGCGCGCGAGGGTGCGCGTCGCGCGGGTTGGGACGACGCGCCCGTCAGCCTCTGGCGCCTCGCGGGCGAGCTGCACTCGGCCCTCGGCGAGCTGCGCGAGCGAACGATCGTCGCCCGTCTCCCGCTCGGCTGGCCGGGCGGCGCGTGGGAGCTCCTCCGGCCAGGCGCGTACCTCGGTGGCGATGGCGGCGGCGGGATCGGCTCGGGGCCGGGCATGACCGTCGGCGCGGCGCTCGCCGCTCGCGACCTGGGGCGGGTCGCGGTCGGCATCCTCGGCGACGGCGATGTCGCGATGTCGCCGATGGCGCTCTGGACCGCCGCACACGAGCGGCTCCCCGCGCTCATCGTCGTCGCGAACAACCAGAGCTACTTCAACGACGAGCAGCACCAGGGCCGCGTCGCCCGCACCCGGGGGCGACCCGCGGAGAACAAGTGGGTCGGCCAGCGCCTGACGGAGCCGGCGATGGACTTCGCGCAGATCGCGCGCGGGTTCGGTGTGGAGGCCTTCGGGCCGGTCACCGTCCCCGCGGAGCTCGCGCCGGCGCTGCGCGGCGCGGTCGCCGCGCTCGCCGAGGGCCGGCCGGCGCTCGTGGACGTGCGGGTCCCTGGCGGGCCCTGATCCGCGCGTCTAGCCGATCGCGACCCCGGGGCGCTGCCAGAAGATGAACCGGTCCCGGGCCAGCGTGATCGCCCGGTCGAGCGCGAAGCCGACGATCGCGATGACGAGGACGCCGGCGAAGACCTGCGCCCGTGACAGCGAAGCGGCGGCGTACGCGACGAGGTAGCCGATTCCCTCGGTCGCGCCGATCATCTCGGTGATCACGGCGATGACGAGCGCGACGGGGAGGGCGATCCGCAGGCCCGCGAAGATGTGCGGCGACGCGGCCGGGATGACGACCTTCCAGAAGACCTGCCGCGGCGAGGCGCCCATGTTCTGCGAGGCCCAGACGAGCTGCCGGTCGACGGCGCGGGTGCCGTAGTACGTGTTGATGGCGATGGGGTAGAGGCACTCGAGAAAGACCAGCGCGATCTTCGAGAGGTGCCCGAGTCCGAACGCGAGGACGAAGATCGGGTACACCGCGACGCGGGGCACCGGATAGGTCGCCGAGAAGAACGGCTCGAAGAGGCGGCCGAACAGCGCGAAGCGCGCCATGACGAACCCGAGGAGGATCCCGACGATCGCAGCCGCGGAGAAGCCGCCCGCCACACGGATGAGCGTCGCGCCGAGGTGCTCCCAGATGAGCCCCGTCGTGAAGAGCGAGACGAACTCGTCGCCGATCGCGCCGAGGCCCGGGAACAGGCGCGGGTTCACCAGGCCCGATCGGGAGATGCCCTCCCAGACCGCGAGGACGAGCAGGACCGACGAGGCGCGCCAGGCGATCCGCAGCAGACCTTTACGCACGGAACACCTCGGGCTGCCAGCGAAGCACGCGGCGCGCCGCGACGAGGAGGAGCCGGTCGGCCGCGAAGCCGAGCAGCCCGATCGTCGCGATGGCCGAGAGCATGAGGTCGAAGCGGCCGCCGGACTCGGCGAAGATGACGAGGAACCCGAGCCCGGCGCGATGCGCGGTCCCGATCGCCTCCGACGCGAACATGAGGATGAATGCGAGCGCGAGCGCGATGCGCAGGCCCCCGACGACGTGCGGCATGGCCGCCGGCACGAGGACCTTCAAGAAGACCTGATCCGCGCGCGCGCCCATGTTGCGGGCGGCCCAGATCCACGCCGGCTGGACCTGGCGGACGCCGGCGTAGGCCGCGAGGAAGCAGGGATAGAAGGTCGTGATCGCGATGAGCACGATCTTCGACGTGTCGGTGATGCCGAACCAGACGATGAGCACCGGCAGGATCGCGATCTTCGGGACTGGATTCGTGAAGGCGACGAGCGGGTCGAAGAAGATCGCGACCGGCCGGATCGCGCCCGACAGGAGGCCGAGGACGATGCCCGAGAGGGCGCCGATGAGCAGGCCGGTCATCGAGCGGTACAGGCTCACCGCCGCGTGCTCGACGATGTCTCCGGACCGCGCGAGCTGCCAGAGCTCGGCGCCGATCGCGGACGGGCGCGAGACATACCGCGGGAGCGCGCCTGCCGCTGCGAGCACCTCCCAGATCGCGATGACCGCGAGCGGGAGGGCGAGCGCCTCGAGCGCTCGCCTCACGCGCTCTCCTCGGCCCGCGCGCGGAGCACCTCGTCGCGCAGCAGGTCCCACACGTGGTTGCGGTGGTCGAAGAACGCGGTCGACTTCTTCACCTCGATCGGACGCGGGCGGGGGAGGTCGACCTGGACGTCGGCCTTGATGCGCCCTGGCCGGGCGGTGAACACGATGACGCGGTCGCCGAGGTACACCGCCTCGTCGATGTCGTGGGTCACGAAGAGCACCGTCTTGCGGGTCTCCGACCAGATCCGCTGCAGCTCCTCCTGCATGAGCTCGCGCGTCTGCGCGTCGAGCGAGCCGAACGGCTCGTCCATGAGGAGCACGGCTGGGTCGAACGCGAGGAGCCGCGCGAGCGCGACGCGCTGCTTCATCCCGCCGGACAGCTCGTGGGGGTACGCGTTCTTGAAGGAACGCAGGCCGACAAGCTGCAGGTAGCGTTCCGCGATCTCGTCGCGCTCGCGAGCGGGCCGACCCTGGACCTCCAGGGCCCAGCCGACGTTGCCGCTGACGGTCCGCCAGGGAAAGAGCGCGAGGTCCTGGAACATCATCCCGCGGTCCGGGCCGGGCCGACTGACGACGTTGCCGGCGACGCGCATCGTGCCCGAGCTCGCCTCCAGGAATCCGCCGAGCAGATGCAGCAAGGTGCTCTTGCCGCAGCCGCTCGGCCCGACGATCGTCACGAACTCGCCCTGCCCCACCGAGAGGCTCACATCGTCGACGGCCCTGACGCGCTGCTCGCCGCGGACGAACTCCTTCGAGACACGCTCGACCTCGACGATCACGGTGGTGAGGCTATGGCAGGAAGCTCAGGTCCACCAGCTTCGTGAGGTCGACCGCCTTCGCGATCCAGCCGGCCTTGAGCAGCTCGTCGTGGTGCTTCTTCAGGCCGTCCTGCGAGATCTTCCCGTCGGGGGGCCGGAAGTAGTCGAGCATGTTGAGATACACCTCGGGAGCCGTCGCGGAGAACTTCTTGTCGATAAGGACCTGCCGCGCCTCCTTCGAGTTCGCGGTGTACCACTTCGTCGCCGCGACGAAGTCGGAGAGGAAGGCCTTCACGACGTTCGGGTTCTTCGCGAGGAAGTCAGGGTTGAACATCAGCGTGAGGTTGTCCTCGTCGTACGGCGCGCCGGTCCGCGAGTTGTACGCCTCGACGACGCCACCGCGGGCCTTCTCGATCGCGTAGAACGGCTGCGGGAACGCGCCGGCGTCGATGCGCTTGGCGCGCAGCGCCTCACCCATTGCCGGGAAGCCGACGACGACGAGCTTCAGGTCCTTCGCCGGGTCGAGGCCGGCGCTGACGAACGCGGCACGCGTCCAAGCCTCGGTCGCCGTCTTGAATCCAACGACGCCGACGGTCTTGCCCTTGAGGTCCTTCGCTGAGGCGATCCCTGCGCCTTCGAGAGCGAGGAAGGTGGTCCGGAACGCGGTCGGGCTCGCCGACTCGCGGATGATGCTCGCGACGAGCTTCATCGGGACGCCCTTGTCGGCTGCGAAGAGCGCCGTCGCGACGGGCATCGTGCCGGCGTCGAGCTGGCCCGCCTCGAACGCGGAGAGCCGCTCGTCGCTCGCGCGGAACTGCGTGACCTTGAGCGTGTACCACTTGCCCTGGTTCGGCGTGATGTCGGGCTTCGCGATCATGAGCCAGGCCTGCTCCTCGGCCGCGGTGCCGTGCCCGAACCGGATCTCGACTGGCGTCGCCGGCGGCGTCGGTGCCGCGGCCGTCGTGGCTGCCGATGGCGCCGCGGTCGCGGGAGACGGTGCGACGGTCCCTCCACCGCAGGCGCCGACGACGAGCGCTGCGAGTGCGGGGATGACGAACGTGAGCCTGCGCAGGGCTGGCCTCATCTGATTCCTCCCACGACCGGCCGGGCCGGCAACGTGGATAGTGTAGACAGTTCGCGGGCGCGCTACGGCATGAGCATCCCGCCGTTCACCTGCAGGACCTGGCCCGTGATGTACCGGCTGTCCGGGCCGAGCAGGAACAGCACCGGACCGACGACGTCGTCCGGCTCCCCGATGCGACCCTGCGGGATGAGCCTCGCGGTCTGCTCGCGCCGGCCGTCCTCGAAGTGACCGAGCATCGGTGTCTCGACCGGCCCCGGTGCGACGGCGTTTACGGTGATGCCCGACTCCGCGACCTCGAGCGCGAGCGACTTCACGAGCGCCTCGATCCCCGCCTTTGCCGCGGCGTAGTGCGCGCCGTTGCGGTAGCCCTTCGTCGCGTAGCCGGACGAGAGGGCCACGATCCGCCCGCCCCCCGCCCGCTCCATGAGCGGGACGGCCGCGCGACAGGCGAGGAACGTGCCGGTGAGCGACACATCCACGACCCGCCGCCACTCCGCGAGGGGGAGCTCCGCGACGGGACTCTCGGACACGAGCCCGGCCGAGCACACCAGGAGCCGCGGGGCGCCGAGGCTCTCCGCGACCTCGCGGATGGCCCGGGCAACGTCCTCCTCCGAGGTGATGTCGCAGCGCACGCTGGTGGTACCGGCGGGTCCGGCGGAACGGCTGAGTGCCGCGACGCGCGCGCCGCGCGCGACGAGCGCCGAGCAGACCGCCGCGCCGATGCCGCCAGAGCCGCCCGTGACGATCGCGACGGCACCGGTGAACGGATCCGCGCTCACCGCAGGAAGCTCTCCGGCGGCTGCGGGCCCCACCGGTTCACGGTCTTCACGCGATCGACGCTCGCCCAGCGCACGACCTCGTAGGCGGCCTCGTCGTCGATGTGCGCCATGTCCGCGAAGAGCTCCAGGCGCAGCCCGCTCGACGGGTCGACCAGGTAGACGAAGAGGTTGTGCCCCGGCCCGTGCCGTCCGGGGCCGTACTCGACCACGTGCCCGCGCGCGGCGACGCGATCGCAGATGGTACGGAAGCTCTCCCAGCCGGCGATCTCGAACGCGACGTGATGCACCGTCGGTCGTTCGCCACCGGCACGCAGGCCGAAGTTGTGGTGGTCGGACCCCGCGCGCAGGAAATAGATGATGTCGCCGATCTGCTCGGAGAGGCGGAGACCGAGCCGTTCGATGTAGAACGCAGCTTCCTGTCCCGGATCGCGTACCGACAGATTCACGTGGCCGAGCCGACGCGGCCGGACGTCCGAGGGCGCGAGCACCTGGTCGAGCGGCGCGGCGCGTCGCGTCACGCGCACGAGCAGGCCCTCTGGGTCGCGCAGCTCCTGCTCGGGGTCGCCCTCGAAGACGATCTCCGTCACCCCGAGCTCGCTACCTGGTCGCAGCGTCAGCATGCGGGGCGGTGCGCCGAGGCCGTAGTCGCCTTCGGCGGTCAGGTCGAAGGAGCCGTTCCCAGCAGGCCGGACCTCGAACTCGAGCATCTCCTGAAGGAACTCCGCGGTCCGCGCGGGCGCGGGCACGGCGATCCCGACCGCCGCAAGACGCACTGCGCTCACGACAGGCAGCCTATCGGGCCGCGGCGTTAAGGCCGCGGAGCGGGAGCGAAGGCCTTCAGGCGGGTCACCTCGCCGAGGTCGGTCCCGCGGCCGCGGCCCGCGGCGGCTTCGCGCACAGCGCTCGCGATCGCGAGGTCCTGCAAGGCCGTCCCCACGGACTTGAAGACGACGAGGTCGCGTGTCTGGTCGGTGCGCACCAAGGTCGGATCGCAGCGGACCGCCGCCAGCGCGACGACGCGCTCGGGCGTGAGGGCGCCGGCCTTGAGGGCCTCCGCGATGTCCCCGGACTCGCTCGCGAGCTGCGCCGGATCGTCTCCGACCACCGTTCCCGCGCGTTCCAGCGTGGCGGTGTCCAGCTCGCGGAGGTCCGGGCGCGTCGCGCCGATCGAGAGGACGACCGCGCCGCGTGCGAGCGCTGTGCCGTCGAGCACCGGCTGCTTCGACTTCGTCGCGAGCAGGACGACCGCAGCGTCGGCGACCGCTTCCGCGGCGGACCCTGCGGCCCCGATCGGACGGCCGAGCGTGCGCGTGCCGTGCTGAGCGAAGCGCTCGCGGTTCGCCTGCGTCGGGCTGTACACGGTGACCGCGCACTCCGGCCAGAGGCTCGCGACGGCGCGGAGCTGCGCCTCAGCCTCGAAACCGGTGCCGATCATGCCGAGACGCTGGGGCGGCCGGCCGACGAGCGCGCGCGCCGCGAGGGTGGTGACCGCCGCGGTCCGCAGGCGGGTCAGCTCATCAGCGTCGAAGATCGCGAGCAACGCTCCGGAAGCGACGTCGTACAGCAGGATCACGTATCTCGTTCCGAGGCCCTCTACGAGTGTCATCACCTTGAGCCCCATCACGTCGCCGAGGATCGCCGGCATGACGCGCAGGAACCCCTTGCCGGTGCGCGTGTCCACGCGTTTCGGGACAGTGACCTTCCCGGCCGCCTCGGCGTCGAACGACGCCTCCATGGCCTGGAGTGCCAGTGCGTCGTCCACCCATTCCAGGTCCTCCGCCCGGAACAGGAGGGTCATGCGCCGACGGGGACCGCGCTCGACGCCGAGATCCGCCCGGCAAGAAATCCGTCATCGTCCTTCGGGAGCTCGAAGCCTGAGCTCTGTAGCCCCGTGCGGAGCGCTTTCATCTGTCCGCCGTTCAGGCGCATCTGCGGCATCCGCAGCAGGCCGCCGTTCATGCCCTGCAGCCAGCCGAGGTACTTCCAGCCGACGCGGTGGATGAGGTTGGCTCCGGCGAACGATTGATGGAAGGCGGCCTTCGCCTCGCGTGCGGCCTGATAGCTCCAGTAGATCTCCATCGCCTCGTCCCACTTGCCCTCGTGCAGCAGCCGGAACATCCGCGGGACGCGGTCGCCGTACGTGTCGTAAGAGCTCGTGCCCATCCACTGCATCCCGAACCAGTCGACGAGGGCGGGCGCGTACTGCTCGAGCGGGCAGCAGACGAGCGCGTGCTTTGAGCACTTCCGGACGACCTCGGCAAGCCCCGCCACCATTCCAGGCTGGCCGGCTTCGTACTTGATCGCCGCGGTCGTCTCGAAGCGCGCGATCTCCGCGAGCGCCTCGGGTGGGAACTGGCTCGGATGGATCCCGCGGAACCCCCAGGTCGTCACGGCGAACACGATGAGGGCGAGGTCGCTCTGTTCGGTGAACTCACGTGTGAACGACACGATGTCCTGCGCGCTCTTCGCCTTGAACGTCGGCGGGTACGAAAGGAGCGCGGCCTCGAACCCGAGGTCCTCCGCGGCCTTCGCCGCGCGGATCCCCTCGGCGCCACTGTTGAAGCTCGCGTGGCAGACAAGCTTGAAGGCCGGCGGCGCCGCCTCCGCGGCAAGCTCCATGAAGCGCACGTATTCGTCGAACGTCGTGCCCGACTCTGAGGCGACGAGCGTGCCCCAGAACCCGAGCTCGGCCGCGCGACGTACGTCGTGACGGATCGCGGACTCGTTCAGCCCGCCGAAGTCCTCACTGAACGATGGGAGCGTGACGTTGCACGCGCCTCGCCACTGCTCTCGGGCGCGTTCCTTGATCTCACGGCGCCGATAGGGAAGTGCCATGGCTTGACCTCCGTGCGATGCGGGGCGGCAAAAGTGCATCGAGTATACAGTTGCGAGCCGTGGCGAAGGGCCTCGAGTCGCTGAAGCGCGGCGCAGCGCTCTCGGCGCGCCGGACGACCCCGGACCATATCGCCGAGTCGCTTCGCGAGGCCATCCTCGGCGGCACGTTCCAGGACGGCGAGGTGCTGAGCCAGGTCGCCCTTGCCGCGCACTACGGCGTGTCGCGTGTGCCGGTCCGCGAGGCGCTGCGCCAGCTGCACGCCGAGGGGCTCATCACAGCTGAGGCACACCACCGGGTGCGCGTGAGCGCGCTCACGATCGATCGGATCCGTGAGATCTTCGAGATCCGGACGCTCCTCGAGAGCCATCTCTTGCGCGAAGCCTTTCCCCGGATCGACGCGGCGCTGCTCCGACGGGTCGAGAAGCTCCTGGTCGAGATGGAGGCGGTGCGCCAGCACAAGCCGTGGCTGCAAAAGAACCGGGAGTTCCATCGCGCGCTGTACGAGCCGTCGGGCGCGCTGTTCACCATCGGTCTCGTCGAGCAGCTCACCTCGCGAATCGAGCGTTACCTGCACCTCTGGAGCTCCGGGCGCGGGGTGGAGCGTTCGGGAGAGGCGCACGCGGAGCACCGTGCGATCCTGACCGCGCTGCGGAGGCGCGATCTCCGCCTCGCCTGCGCCGAGCTGGAGCGTCACATCGCGCGCACGCGTGAGCAGGTGGAACGGCTCGCCGCGGCCCGCCTGGTGGCTGTCTAGGGCTCCCGCTCGACCTTCGCGATGCGCTCCGGCGGCGGAGTCTGCTCCGCGCGGTCGCGCACGACGAGCTTGCCGTCGATGAGAATGCACGAGATCCCCGGCATGTCGCCTTCGCGGATGGCGCCGAGAGCGTCGGTCGCGACGCCGCCCTTCACGTGGCCCATGATCACGAGGTCGGCGGGCTTGCCCGGTGCGATGGTCCCCTCGGCGAGCCGGTGCGCCCTCGCGACGTTCCCGCTGGCCATGCAGAGCGCCTCCGCCGCGCCGATGCCATGGATGCCCGAGAGGAAGAGGAGGTTGCGCAGCATGCCTCGCGGCATGATCCCCGCGCCGGATGGCGTGTCGGTCCCGAAGATGACGCGATCCCATGCGCCGAGCCGCTTCACCATCTCGTAGAACTCGTAGTTGCGGCGGTAGTTGGCGCCGCTGACGACCTCGAGAAAGCACGTCGACTCGCGGATGATCGTCTCCATGTCCTTCGACGACATCGCGATCGGACCGCCCGTGATGTGGCCGGCGACGTCGGGACCGAGCATGAGGATCTCTTTCGCGAAGGCTGACTGCGAGACGCCGGAACGCGACACGCCGCCGGTGTGCACCTTCGTCACGATGTTCCGCTCGCGGGCCCAGCGGACATACGACTTCCCTTCGTCCGGGTCCTTGTGGAACGGATAGAAGATGAACTTCACGTTCGTGCAGCCGGCCCCGGCGAGGTCGTCGAAGTCGCGCTCGACGAAGCCCGGCACAGCGAGCAGCGTGCCCGCGCGGACCTTCACGCCGGCGGGTCGCTGGGTCATCCAGGTCGTGCGCGCGAGGATCGCCTCGTACTTCAGGATCTGCGGCTGAGGCGGGTCGTACGGCAGCCCGGGGATGTGCTGCTCTCCGGCGGACACCATCGACGTCGTCCCGCTCCCGTGGAGGTAGGCGCGGATCCAGCCGACGCTGTTCGCGACGGGCGTGTGGTCTCCGAAGGTCGGGTGCACGTGCGAGTCGATGAGGCCGGGCGTCACGGTCAGGCCGTTCGCGTCGATGATCGTGTCAGCGTCGGTCCGCGAGGTGCCGACCTCGCGGAACACGCCGTCCTCGATGTAGAGGGCGTCGGCCTCGATGAGCGGTCGCGCGAGGTCCCCCGAGACGACCGCGCCGATGTTCCGGATCAGGACGGAGCTCACTCCTGCGCCTCTTCCTCGAGAAAGAGATCGGCGACGGCGATCGGGCGCGCCAAGGCGGGCGCGGTCGCGACGTCGCCGGGCCGGAGCTCCTCCGGTGGCCAGCGGTAGTCCGGCTGGCCCGGCACGCGCCGGAAGACGCGAAGGCTCCCGGCACGTGGATCGAGGAACCAGTACTCGTCCACCTGGTTCCGCGAATACACCATGCGCTTCGGTCCGAGCGCGTAGCGCTCGGTCGAGTCGCTACGGATCTCGAGCACGAGCTCGAGGTCGCTCCCCGGTCCGCCGTGCAGCACGCTCACGTCAGGGACGAGGAGCGTCCGGTCGTCGAACACGATCGCCTCGTTCGCTCGGACCGTTCGGCCCGGTCGCGCGGTGCCGCTGACGAGCGCGTGCGCGTTCGCTGTGAGCCGCTCGAGGTACGGCGTGTCGAGCGCCGACACGAAGAGGTGCCCGTCCACGAGCTCGAGGCGCCGGTCGGGAGCGCGGAAGCGCTCGAGGTCCGCGATGCCGAGGAGGCTCGGGCCCGGCGGGCGGGGGCCGACGGCCGTCTCGGTCACAGCGTGACTGGATCGAGCGAGTTCGCCTCCAGGCCCATCATCGCGCGCCACTGGACCCAGAAGTGCCGCAGGCGGTTGTCGTCGCCGCGCAGCCCCGTCGTCGTATCGCGCCCGCGCGCGATGATGCTGTAGCGGACGGCCCTCGACGAGGCGCCCTTCTGCTGGCCTTCGAAGATCGGGTGGTCCTCGAGCTCGACGGGGTTGTTGAACCAGGTGAGCCAGGAGAGCTTGCGGATCTCGCGCATCTCGTCGTCGTCGCTGGTGAGGCCGAGCTGGCGACCGTACATCGTGACCGACTCGGGACCTTCGATGATCTGCGTGTCAATGGAGACGACATTCGAGCGCACGGTGATGCCGAGGTCCGGGAAGATGTTGATGATGTAGCCGTCGCCCTCCGCGAGACCGGGGAGCGGATGCAGCCGCAGCTTCTCCCAGAGCTCCGGCTCGATCCCCTTCGGATCCATGCCGAGGCGCTGTACGGCGTGCCCGTTGTCGAGGAGCGTGTACGGGCCGGGCGGGCTCGCGCGGCGGAAGAATGGATGCACGAACGGGACGTGGTAGCCGTCGCGCGAGTTCTCGGCCCACACCTTCCAGTTCGCCTTCACCGGGATCTTCTTGCGGTTGAAGACCTCGAACTCGGCGTTCCCGAGCGGCTGTTGGAGCACCTCGATCGCCTTAGGCCCGAGCCACTCCGCGAGCGAGCCGTGGCGCTCGCTCATGTTCACGAAGATGAGGCCGAGGACCGACTCGCAGGCGAGCTCGACCAGCGGGAACTCCTCTTTGCGGAAGCCGGTCCCCTCGTAGGCGTTCTCGTCGGGGATCCCGATGAGCTCGCCTTCGAGCGAGTACACCCAGAAGTGATACGGACAGCGGAACGAGCTGCAGTGGCCGCTCTCGTCCTTCACGACGAGGCTCGCGCGGTGCCGGCAGGTGTTGTAGAAGGCACGGAGCTTCCCCGAGCGGTCCCGGTTCACGATCACCGGGTTCTGCGCGATCTCCGTCGTGATGTAGTCGCCCGCGGACCGGACCTCGCTCTCGTGGCAGGCGAAGAGCCAGCTGCCGCGGAAGATGCGCTCCATCTCGAGGTCGAAGACCCGCGGATCCCAGTACGTGTGGTTGTCCACGATGCGCTCGATCGGGATCGAGTCGCGTGCGGCCTGCGTCACCATCGGGTCTGCCTCACCATCTGTAGACAGTAAGCATACTGAGCGACATGAGCACGCACCGGATCCGCTTCACCCTCAACGGCCGGGCGGTCGAACGCGAGGTCCCGGCGGACCGTCTCCTCCTTGATCTGCTGCGCGAAGACCTCACGCTGACGGGGACAAAGGAGGGCTGCGGCATCGGCGTCTGCGGGCTCTGCAGCGTCCTCGTCGACGATGAGGTGCTCTCGGCCTGCCTCCTCCCCGCGGTCCTCGTCGATGGGCGCTCGGTCGTGACGATCGAGGGCCTTGCCGATCGTCCCGGCGGCACCGCGCTCCAGGACGCGTTCATCACACACGGCGGCTTCCAGTGCGGCATCTGCACGCCGGGGCAGCTCATCTCCGCGTCGGCGCTCCTCGCGGCGTCGCCGCGTGCGGAGGAGGCCGAAGTGCGCGAGTGGATGAAGGGGAATCTGTGCCGCTGCACTGGCTACTACGGGATCCTCCGCGCGATCGCCGCGGCGCGGCCTGCAGCCGGGGCAGACCGATGACCTTCGATTACGTCGCTCCCGGATCCGTGGCCGAGGCCTGCGATCTCCTCGAGCGCGGCGGACCCGACGCCCACGCGCTCGCCGGCGGCACCGCGCTCATGCTCCTTTATAAGCAGGGCCTGCTCCGGCCGGAAAAGGTGGTGGGCCTCTCACGCCTTGCGGAGCTGCGCGGCGTGCGGCGGCTCGCCGGTGGCGGGCTCTGGCTCGGCGCGATGACGACCCATCGCGCGATCGAGGCGCACCCGGACGTCGCGGGGTTTTCCCCGGCACTCGCGAAAGCCTTCGCCTCCGTCGCCACGATCCGCATCCGCAATCAGGCGACCATCGGCGGGAACCTCGCGCATGCCGACCCGGCGCAGGATCCGCCGCCGATGCTCATTGCGTTCGACGCCGAGGTCGAGATCGCTCACGGCGCCGCGAAGCGGGCCCTGCCGCTCGGCGAGCTCTTCCGCGACGTCTTCGAGACGGCCTTATCGCCGGGGGAGCTCATCGTCGGGATCCGGCTGCCGCCGCTGCCGACAGGCGCGCGCGCGACGTATCTCAAGTTCCTGCCGCGGACGGAGGACGACTACGCGACCGTCTCGGTCGCGGCGCGTGTCGCCGTCGCGGAGGATGGCCGCTGCAGCGACGCCCGGGTCTGTCTCGGCTCAGTGGGGTCGACGCCGGTGCGTTCGCAGGCCGTCGAGCGCGCGCTCGTCGGCCAGCCGCTCACCGACCGGGTGCTCGCCGAAGCCGCGGCACTGGTCGTCGGGGACATCGATCCCTTCGATGACGTGCGGGGCACCGCCTCGTACAAGCGCCGGATGGCCGAGGTCTGCACGCGCCGGGCACTTGCGGAGATCGCTGCACCAATGGCGCACTAGGGGTGCGCTTCCTGCATACGGCCCGGATCGCAGCACCCCGGGCCGCGGTCTGGTCGCTCGTCATGGACATCCCGCGCGTTGCCGCGTGCGTGCCCGGCGCGGAGGCCGTGACCGCGCTCGCCGACGATCGATACCGTGGCGCGCTCCGCGTGCAGGTCGGTCCCATCCGCGTCCGCCTCGAAGGTCAGATCGCGATCGTCGATCGCGATGCGGACGCGGGTACAGCTTCGATGCGGCTCGACGCGAGCGACACCGGCGGCAGCGGGGTGACGGCGACGGTCGCCCTGTCGCTCGCGGATGTCGCGGATGGCACCGAGCTCCGCCTCGACACCGATGCGCGGATCCTCGGTCGTCTTGGCGACCTCGGCCAGCCGATCATCAAGCGCAAAGCGGATCAGATCATCGGCGAGTTCGCGCGCAACCTCGAGCGCGCCGCGGTGACGGGATCGTGAGCGCGCCGCCCGCGACCGGGGAGCGGCGCGCGCTCGAGGGCCCCGAGGCGCGGCTCGAAGGCGGCGCGAAGGTGACCGGCGACGCGCGCTATGCGGCCGACGTCGTGCTTCCCGGCATGCTCTGGGCGGCCTTCGTCGCCTGCCCGCACCCACATGCGCGCGTGACGGGGGTCGACGCGACGGCCGCGCGTGCGCTTCCCGGCGTGCACGCCGTGGTCGCCGGACAGGACACCGCGCCAGCGCGCCTCGGGCGCCGGCTCCTCGATTGGCCCGTGCTCGCCTGGGATCGCGCGCGCTTCGTCGGCGACCACGTCGCGGCGGTGGCCGCGGAGTCGCGCGCGATCGCGGAGGCCGGCGCGCAGCTCGTGCGCGTGACGTACGAGGAGCTCCCGGCCGTCTTCGAGCCGGACGACGCGCTCGCCGAAGGTGCGCCGGTCCTCCATCCCGACGTCGTTAGCTACCCGATCATCGGGCCGCCGCTCATGAAGACCGGCCATCCGAACATCCACGGCCGGCTTGTCCACGAGCACGGTGACCCTGCGGGAGCGATGCGCGCTGCAGCCCGTGTCTTCGAGCACACGTTCACCGTCCCGCGGACCCACCAGGCCTATCTCGAGCCGCGCGCGTGCGCGGTGTGGATCGAGGGCGACGTCCTGCACGTCATCACGACGAATAAGGCTCCGTTCACGCTGCGGACGCAGCTCTCGCGCGGGCTCGATATACCGGAGGACCGCATCGTCGTCGACGCGGGCTACATCGGCGGCGACTTCGGCGGCAAGGGTCTTTCGATCGACGAGTTCGCGCTCTTCTTCCTCGCACGCGCGACGGGCCGCCCGGTGAAGGCCGTGACGCGGTACGCAGATGACCTTCAGGCGACGAACCCCCGGCACGCCGCGAAGATCACCCTGCGCACAGGGGTGACCGAGGCGGGCGAGATCGTGGCGCACGACGCGCGCGTCCTCCTGAACGGCGGCGCGTACTCCGCGGGAAAGCCCGTGCCGCACCTGTTGCCGGGCGACGCGATGCACACCCTCGCCGGCTACCGCGTCCCGAACGCGCGGGTCGAGGCGATCAGCGTGTATACGAACACGGTCCCCGCGGGCCACGCGCGCGCTCCGGGCCAGCCGCAGAACGCATTCGCGGCGGAGTCTCACATCGACCTCATCGCGCGGGAGCTCGGGATCGACCCACTCGAGCTCCGGAAGCGGAACGCACTCCGTCCCGGCGACCTCGACGTGCTCGGCGAGCACTGGGACAACCCGCTCGCGCCCGAGGTCCTCGCGCGTCTCGACAGGGGGTCCGGCTGGGGCACGCCGCTCCCGCCCGACCACGGTCGCGGCCTCGGCTTCTGCGTGCGGCATGTTGGCCGCGGGAAGACCTCGGTGATCCTTGAGGTCGGAGTCGACGGGTCGGTCGGCCTGCTCACCGGCGTGCCCGACCAGGGCGGCGGCGCGCACACGATGCTGCAGCGCGTCGTCGCGGCGGAGCTCGGCGTCCCGCTCGAGCGCGTGCGCGTGCGCCAGGGAACGACCGCCGAGGCGCCGGTCGATCCGGGTGTCGGCGGGAGCCGCGTGACCCCCGTGGCCGGCGGCGCGGCGTTCGACGCCGCGCGACTCCTGCGTGCGCGCCTTCACGAGGTCGCGCCCGACGCCTCGGTCGCCGAGGCGCTGCGCGGCGCGGCGGGCCTACGAGTGGAAGGCCACTACGACCAGGACTACGGGCGAGGTCCGGACGTCTATAGCGTGTACGGGTACGCCATCGAGGTCCGCGTCGACCGCGAGACCGGAGCGGTCCGGGTCGTCGACGCGCTCCTCGTCGCCGACACGGGCACCGTCATCAATCCCGTCGCGCACCGCGGGCAGCTCGAGGGAGGCTTCGTCTACGGGCTCGGCCAGACCCTGATGGAGGAGCTCGAGGTCGAGGATGGACGGGTCGTCACGACGAACCTCGGCGAGTACAAGATCCCGTGCATGTCCGACGTCCCTCCCCTCAGGATCGAGCTTGTCACGTCCGACACCGGGCCGGGCCCATTCGGAGCGAAGTCCGTCGGAGAGCTCGCGAACGCCGCGGTCGGGCCAGCCATCGCGAACGCTGTCTTCGACGCGGTCGGTGTGCGCCTCTGGAGCCTACCGATCACGTCGGAGAAGATCTTCGATGCGCTCCACGCCCAGCGCCCGGTGGATCCGCGATGATCGTCTCGCAGGATCCCGCGACCGAAGAAGTGCTCGCGCGGTTCGAAGAGGATACCGACGAGCGGATCGAGAGCGCTCTCGCCGACGCGCAGCGCGCATTCGAGGTCTGGCGCGCCACGTCGTTCGCCGAACGGGGTGGGGGCCTGCGGCGGCTCGCGGCCGTGCTGCGCGCTGAGGCCGAGCACTACGCGCGCCTCATCACTCTCGAGATGGGCAAGCCGATCTCGGAGTCCCGCGCCGAGATCGAGAAGTGCGCGTTGGGGTGCGAGCACTTCGCCGAGCACGCCGCGCGCTATCTCGCGGACGAGCCGATCGCGACGTCCGCCGCACGGAGCTTCGTCGCGTACGAGCCGCTCGGTGTCGTCCTCGCGATCATGCCGTGGAACTACCCGTTCTGGCAGGTCATCCGCTTCGCCGCGCCAGCGCTCGCGGCCGGGAACGCGGCCGTGCTGAAGCACGCGTCGAACGTCCCGCAGTGCGCACTCGCGCTCCAGGAGGCCTTCGCGGCCGCGGACCTCCCTCCCGGGCTCCTCCGCACGGTGCTCGTCGAGGGATCGGGCGTCGAGCGCCTCATCGGCGACGGTCGCGTGCGCGCGATCACGCTCACTGGCAGCTCCGCCACCGGCGAGCGCGTCGCGGCGCTGGCGGGCAGCGCACTGAAGAAGACGGTGCTCGAGCTGGGTGGCTCCGATCCGTTCATCGTGCTCGCCGACGCCGACGTTGCCGCGGCGGCCACGACGGCCGCGCGGGCACGGATGCAGAACGCCGGGCAGTCATGCATCGCTGCGAAGCGCTTCCTCGTCGAGGCGAGCGTCGCGCGGGAGTTCGAGTCCTTGTTCGCGGACGCGGTGCGCGCGCTCAAGGTCGGCGACCCGCTCGATCCGGCGACGCAGGTCGGCCCGCTCGCGCGAGCCGACCTCCGCGAGGCGCTCGACGTGCAGGTCCGCGAGTCCGTGCAGGCGGGCGCGCGCGTCGTCACCGGTGGCGAGCGCCGGGCCGGCCGCGGCTGGTTCTACGAGCCGACGATCCTCGCCGATGTCACGCCAGAGATGCCCGTGCTGCGCGACGAGACCTTCGGCCCGGTCGCCGCGCTGTACCGCGTGAGCGGCGCGGAAGAGGCGGTCCGCGTCGCGAACAGCTCGCCGTACGGCCTCGGCGCGAGCCTGTGGACGCGCGACCAGGCACTCGGCGAGGCGCTCGCCCGGCGACTCGAAGCCGGCTCCGTCTTCATCAACGGCATGGTCGCCTCCGATCCTCGCCTCCCGTTCGGCGGGGTGAAGCGGAGCGGGTACGGGCGCGAGCTCTCCGCCTTCGGCGTCCGCGAGTTCACCAACGTCCAGACGATCTCGTCGGCGGGAACGGAGACAGCGCGCGCCCCGGCCGAGTGAGGCGGCGGAAGTCCCGGAGGACGCCCGTCAGGCGGGGACGAACTCCCGCAGCCAGGAGGTGACCGGGGCGGGGCGCGTCGTGCCGGCCGCGTCTTCTATCGTCGAGCCTCTATGAGCAGCCGGGTCCCGCGCCTCACCATCGGGATCGAGGAAGAGTTCCAGATCGTCGATGGCGACCGCCAGTTGAAGAGCCACATCGAGACGCTGCTGGCCGCCGCCACGCCCCGCCTCGGAGAGCGCGTGAAGCGCGAGATGATGCAGTCGGTCGTCGAGGTCGGCACGAAGATCTGCGCGGACATCTCCGAGG
>Ga0136617_10001248_pt1 | contig 22375 bp, 19 predicted proteins | sample AntDrymUQ3222106_2_FD_129672 | JGI IMG/M metagenome (GOLD analysis project Ga0136617, IMG submission 129672) | Polar desert sand microbial communities from Dry Valleys, Antarctica - metaG UQ322 (21.06) | ecosystem: Environmental > Terrestrial > Soil > Desert | place: Antarctica: Dry Valley...
GATGTCCAGTCCTCCGGCTGAGACAGGACGGGCGCAGAGTTCGGCGACGTCCGGTGACGGGACCAGCACCAGCTCGGCGCGCCGAACGAGGGGCGAGAGCCGGTCCACCCCCCCGAGGGCGGACAAGATTGCGTCGAGCTCGTGGAGGTGGACCACGACGGGCGGACTCCTCGAAGGAAGGTGAGCGAGGGCCCACAGCGATGCTGCGGAGCTGGCGAGGACCACATCGGCCTCGGCTGCGCCGGCCAGGGCCCGTCGCAGCCAGAGGTGCTCGGCTCGCTCGGCTCGGCGCCCGGAGCCGTCCGCGCCCAGGATCGCGGCCGCCCGGCGCCACCCGGCGAGAGCTGCAGGCAGAACGTGGACTGGGCCCAGCGCCCGGAAGTCCTCGACGAGTGGCCCGCGCTCCAAGAGCGCGATCTCGGTCCGGACGCCGCGCTCGTCGCGCGCCCACCGGAGCAGGTGCGCAATGTCGTCGGAGCCCCGGTCCGGCTGGCGTCGTGGCCGACCGCGAAGACGCTCTCGATCACCGACATCGATCGAGGAGCGCCTCAGCCGCGGCCCAGACGCGAGGCGCCCCGACTCCGACGTCGTGGCGGTCGACGACCCTCGCCCGGGCGCCGCCACCCAGGCGATGCCGCAGCTCGGGCGCATCCGCCAGCTCCTCGATCGCCTCCGCCATCGCCACCGTGTCGGGGTAGGCGACGATGCGGCCGACAGTGGCGTCGACCAGCTCCACGATGCCCCCGCTGGCGAAGGCCACGACGGGCAACCCGGCGACGGCGGCCTCGAGCGCGGCCAGGGGGAAGGCGTCCTCCCGACTGGGCAGGACGAACAGATCCATCGCCGCCAGCAGTGGAACGGTCGACTCGACGTGGCCGACGTGGTGGAGACGGTCGCCGAGCCCTAGGCGATGGGCCTCGTCGGCGAGACGGGCGCCGTCGGCCGATGTCTTCTCGCCGCCCACCCAGACGACGTGCAGGTCGAGGTCGGGCCGGTCGCGGCGCAGGTGCCACAACGCGGTGAGGAGGTGCTCGGGAGCCTTGCGCCAGTCCGGGAGCCCGACGGACCCCACCACGATCGACGAGGCGGTGACACCCAGCCGGCGCCGGGTGGCGTCGCGGTCCGCTCTCTGCATCGCCCGCCGAACCCCCGCAACGTCGACGAAACCGTGGGCGACGGTGACGCGAGCCGGGTCGACGCCATGACGGTGGGCGAGGTGGTCGGCGACGGCTTGCGACGCAGCCACCATGCCGTCGGCCCGGCCCAGGAGGCGGGACAGGTCGTGGCCCGGGACCGAGGAGAGCCCCAGCTCCAGCTCGTGGACGTGGAGCAGCAAAGGCGCTGCGCCGCGCTCCACGGCATCGAGGAGGGCCAACGTCGTAGGACCCACTGTGTTCACGTACACGAGGTCCGGAGGGTTGCCTCGGGCCAGCCGGGACCGCAGCCATCTGGCCGAGACGGCGCGCCCCACTCCCGGCGCCCCGATGCGGCGGGCCGCGGCCATGAACGGCTCGAGCGGCTCGCGACCCCGGGCGGCCACGGTCACCTCGGCGCCGCTAGCTCGGTACGCCTCGACAAGGACCCCGCCCCGGGCCACGACCACCTCCGCGTCTATTCGACGGCTGCGGTTCAGCCATTCGAGCAGGAGCGCCAGGTGGACCGGGGGACCGAGGCGCTCGGCCCCGTGGCCGAGGAACAGCACCCGCGGTCGGGCGGGCGGGGCGGTCACCGGCCCATCCTCGCGTCACGCCTGGCAACAGGGACGGCGAGACGGAAGGGGCTCGAGGACGTCCTGGTGCCGTGTCGGGCACCGTCCACTCGCTGCCACGACGGCCAGGAACGCCGCAAACACCACCTGACACGGCACTAGCGTTGGGCCCGATGTCGACGTCGGGGGCGCCGCCGCGTCGCCTGCTCGTGGTCACCGCCGACGACTTTGGGTTGAGCGAGGGGATCTGTCGGGGCGTCGTCGAAGCCCACCGCGATGGCATCGTCACCGCGACCTCGGCCCTGGTGCTCGCGCCGGGCTTCGCCGCCGGGGTCGCGCTCGCCCGGGAGCACCCTCTGCTCTCGGTCGGGGTTCACCTCACGTTGGTGGGGGAGGACCCGCCGATCAGCGCGGCACGCGAGATCCCGACGCTGGTCGGTAAACGCGGTCGGCTGCTGGCCGGGTGGCGCCAGCTCTTGGTGCGACTGGTGGCCGGCCGCGTCGACAGAGACGACGTCCGGCGCGAGCTGACGGCCCAGGTCGCCCGCGCCCGCGACACCGGGATCGTCCCCACCCACCTCGACTGCCACCAGCACCTCCACCTGTGGCCGGCGGTGGGTGAGGAGGTCATCGACCTGGCCCGCAGGGAGGGGATCGCCGTGGTCCGGTCGCCCCGGCGTGTCGACCGCGGCACGGGGAGGATCTATGACCGGCTGGGTCAGCGCTTGGCCGACCGCATCGATGAGGCCGGCCTGTGTCGGACCGACACCTGCGTCGGATGGGAGGACTCGGGTGCCCTGGACGAGCCGGCCCTCCTGCGAACCGTGCGTCGGCTGGGGTCCCAGGAGTTCGACACCGCGGAGCTGATGCTGCACCCCGGCCGGGGCGACATCGCCGCGCGACAGCGCTACCGCTGGAACTACCGGTGGGACGAGGAGCTGGCGGCGGCCTGCTCGCCCTCGGTGCGGGCTGCGATCGACGAGCTGGGCATGACCCTCGCCGGGCCGTCCGGTGCGGTCCACCACGCCTGACCCGCGACCGGAAGTGGGTGCCGTTCGCACACCACAGCCGTCGGTTTGGCACCCACTTCGCTCCCTGCCTCGTCGGGGGGCTCGCCGGCGATCCTCGACCCCTAACCCGCACGGGCCTCGGGCAGAACCGGCCAGGGGTTCGGTGCGCACAGGCCGATCGACACGGTCTGCTGCATCATCACCGGCGCCGGTGCCCCTTCGGCCGGGCACTCCACGTGGGTGTGACCCAGGGTGTGGCCCACCTCGTGGCTGATCACGTAGCGCCGGTAGTCGGACGGGCCCAGCTTGGCCGAGGGTGCGCCGGTCAGCCAGCGATCGAGGTTGATTATCGCCCGAGTGTCGGGCGCGCAGGAGTAGTACGACTCGGTGATCAGCGGGAAGCAGAGCCTGTCGGTGGTGGCCGGGGTGGCCAGGGTGACGGTGATGTCGGCTTCGGTGTCGCCGCTGACCCGCTGCAATGACAGCCCGTCCACGGTCACCCAGCCTCGACGATCGGAGAGGATCTCCTCGACCTCGTTGGCGAAGGCGTCGGGGTCGATGCCAGTGCCCAGCTCGACCTCGACCCGGTAGGTGTGCAGCGGGCCCTCGCCGACCACTGGGCCAGCATCGAGGGCGGGCACGAAGACGCCTGTGGGCATGGTGGTGGTCGTCGGAGCGGTCGTCGCCCGGGGCTCGGACCCTCCGGGTGGGACCACGGCCACCGATGTCGGCCGGCGCGCGGCGTCGGCGCCGCGCCCGGACCCGTCGCTGCGCTCGGGTGCGGCGTCGCTGTCGCCACCCAGGACACCGGCCAGGAACACGGCCAGGACCAGCAGCCCCGCGACCAAAGCCGCGAGCGCCGAGCGTCGATGGAGGATCTGGGTGCGGGTCGGTCGCGACATGGCTGCCCCTCAGCGTGCCACGATGACCGCCATGGAACCGATCGGTCGACGCTCGCTCATCGTGGGGGCCGCCGCCTCGGTCGCAGCGCTGCGCCTGCGCAGTGCCGAGCTCGTTCTGCCCAGGCGGGCCGCGGTGCGCCTCGTCGGGCCGCCCTTCACCCTCGGTGTCGCCACCGGTGATCCCACCTCGACCGGGTTCGTGGCCTGGACCCGCCTGGCCCCCGACCTCGAGTCCGACGGCGGAGTGGGCCCCGACCCCGTAGCGGTCGGCTGGGAGGTGGCTCGCGATCCGGGCTTCGCCCAGGTGGTGCGCTCCGGCTCGGTCACGGCCGTCGCCGCGCTGGCTCACACCGTTCACGTCGATGTCGGGGGGCTGACGCCCGACGGCGAGTGGTTCGTCCGGTTCACCGCCGAAGGCTTCGACAGTCCCGTCGGTCGGGCCCGCACCCTCCCCACGTCGGGGACCTCGCCGCTGCGGTTCGGGTTCGTGTCGTGCCAGAGCTACCCGTCGGGCCTCTACACCGCCCTCCGGGGGCTGGCCGGCGAGGACTGCGACCTGTGGCTGCACCTCGGTGACTACATCTACGAGAACGCCGGCACCGGCCCGGTGCGCTCCCACGGCGACTTCGAGTGCTTCTCGCTGGCCGAGTACCGCCGGCGCTACGCCACCTACAAGAGCGACCCCGACCTGCAGGCCGCGCACCACTCGGCCCCCGCGATCGTGGTGTGGGACGACCACGAGGTCGACAACAACTACGCGGATGAGGTCCAGGAGGGCGGCGATCCGCCGGCGGTGTTCCGCGAGAGGCGGGCTGCGGCCTACCGGGCCTGGTTCGAGCACCAGCCGGTTCGGCTGGCCGCTCCGACCGGTCCCGACCTGCAGATCTACCGGCAGTTCGCGTGGGGCGATCTGGCCACCTTCCACATGCTCGACACCCGCCAGTACCGCGACCCGACACCCTGCGGCGGGGCCTTCGCCGACTGCCCCGAGCGCACCGGCGTCGACCGGACGATCCTCGGCGCCGACCAGCGCAGCTGGCTCGCTGACGGGTTGGCCGGCTCCGACGCCGTGTGGGACGTGGTCGGCCAGCAGGTCGTGTTCACCCCATTGCCGTTCGGCCCGGCCTACAACAACGACCAGTGGGACGGCTACCCGCAGGACCGTGACCGCGTGTGGGACCTCCTCAAAGGGCGGCCCAACCCGGTGGTCGTCACCGGCGACATCCACGCCGCCGGCGTCGCCCGCCTCCACGCCGATCTCACCGATGTCGAGACCGAGCGCATCGGCACCGAGCTGGTGGGCACATCGGTGTCCTCAAGGTTCAACCCGGCCCTGGCCGAGGCGGCCGAGACCCTGATCCGGGGGCTCCCCTACGTCGAGTACGCCAACGCCCGCCAGCGGGGCTACACCGTCGTCGACCTGACCGCGGAACGCATGCGGGCCGACTTCAAGGTCGTCAGCGACGCCAACGTGCCCGGCGGTACCATCTCCTCGGCGTACGTGGCCGAGGTCGAGGCCCGGGCCGCCGGCGAGGTCCCCAACGGCCCCCCCGGCCCCCCCGGCCCGCCCGTCCCGTCCACGCCGCCCGCGCCGTCCGGCCCGTCCGCCCCGCCCGCCGCTCCCATCTCCGGGGCCGCCGACTTCACCGGTTGACCGACCCGCCTCTCATAGCGTGGGAGGGTGCGACCGTGGACCGGCCGCTGTACCTGCACGAGGTCGTCGACATCGAGGGACGGGGGGCGGCGCCCTACATGGCCCACGTCGTGGACTTCGACGCCGATGCGGTGGCCGACCGCAGCCTGGCCCTGGCCGGGACCTGGGAGGTGGTGGGCACGACCGGTCGCTGGCCGCAGGTGGTCAACCTGTGGCAGATCGTCGACGGATGGGACGGTTGGAAGCGCCTGGCCCGGCGCACCAACATCGCCAAGGTGGCCAACACCGACCTGGGCGGCTGGTGGGGTGAGGCCCTCCGGCACCGCAGCGGCGGCGTCGACCGGTTGCTCGCCTCGGCACCCGGCGCTCCGGATCCGGTGGCGGAGTCCGCGGCCGGCCGGCGCGGTGAGGTCGCGTTGCACGAGCTGAGCGGGGTGCGACCGGGCGCCGGCCCGGACTACCTCGCGGCGGTGAGCGAGCAGTGGGCGCCCCTCGCCGGCGAGCTCGGCCTTCACCTGGTCGGCGCGTTCGAGGTGCTGATGACCGACACCGCGGTGGTGACCTTCTGGGTCGCCGACCTCGCCGCTCACACCGCCGTCCTGCGCGCTTTCGCCGAGGGCGACCACCCCGCCGCCGCCTGGGCCGTGGCCCGACGGCAGTGGTGCACGGCGTGGCGCGAGGAGCTGATGACGCCGGGTCCGGCAAGCCCGTTCGCGCCCTGACCGAGCGTCAGGCCGACCCCAGAGCCCCGCTGGCGCGGAGGGCGGTGATGCGATCGGCGTCGTAGCCGAGGACGTCGCCCAGGATCTCGTCGGTGTGCTGGCCGACCGTGGGGGCCTTCGTCGGGACGGGGACCGGCGCGTCAGCGAACTTGAGGGGGTTCGGGAGCTGGTCGGCCCCGACGACGTCTGCCGGTATCCAGGGCAGCCGGTCCTGGAACTGGGGGTCGGCGGCGATCGTCTCCGGTGTGTTGACCGGGGCTATGGGCACGTTGTGCTCGTCGCCGAAGGAGACCCACGCAGAGGTGGAGCGGGTGCCGAACAGGTCGCGCAGCAGGGCCCGCAGCTCGGTGTCACCCCGGGCGTGGTCGGCGTACTGCGAGCCGGGGTGGGCGTCGAAGAGCTCCGGGCGCCCGACCCCCCGACAGAAGTTCCCCCAGAACTCGCGCTCGGACGCCATGAAGAGGACATGGCCGTCGGCGCTCTCGTAGAACTGGTAGCGCACGCCGTCGCGCATGCCGCCGGTGCCCGGTGCCCGGCGCTCGAAGCCGTCGGCCTCGTTGCCGGTGACCTCCTCGGCGGGTCGCTCGTAGGCCCGGTAGGTCTCCGAGCGCAGCCAGTCCATGGCCGCGGCGGCGTCAGACTGGGCGATCTCGAGCTGGCAGCCCTCGCCCGTGGCCCGAGCCTTGATGATGCCGGCCAGGATGCCCAGGGCGCCGAACACAGGCCCGGCGTGGATGCCCACCGAAGGGTGCTCAGGGATGGCGCAGAACCCGTCGGTGGTGACCTCGGGTGCCACCAGGCCGGCCCAGGCGTCGTACGCGATGCCGTGGCTGGGCAGCGTGGCGTAGGGGCCGGTGGCGCCGTAGCCGGAGATGGTGCAGAACACGATGCGGGGGTTGACCCCGCGCAGCTCGTCGTAGCCGAGCCCCCGGCGGGCGAGGCCGCCGGGGCGCATGGCCTCCACCACGGCATCGGCGTCCCGCACCAGGTCACGGAAGACCTCGGCGCCCCCCTGGGTGCGCAGGTCGAGGGTGATCGACCGCTTGCCCCGACTGATGTGGAGGTGCATGAGCGACGTCCCCTCGACGATGGGCCACGTCATGCGCCGGATGTAGTCGCCCGACGGCGGCTCGACCTTGATGACCTCGGCGCCGAGGTCGGCGAGGTGGGTCGTGATGGCGCCGGGTCCGAGCATCGAGCACTCGACGATGCGGACGCCGTCGAGGGGCGCTTCGGAGGTCTCGCGAGCCATCATCGGACAGTAGCGGGGGTCGACCTCAAAAACTAGAACGTGTTATAGTTTCGGGCATGGAGTTCGGAGTCTTCGCCCAGCTGTTCGTCCCCCAGTTCGAGCGTGATCGCGATCCGCACGCCGAGCACCGGCGCATCATGCGCAACGTCGAGATCGCCCGAGCGGCCGACGCCTACGCCTTCAAGTACGTGTGGTGCCCTCAGCACCACTTCCTCGACGAGTACTCCCACATGCCCGGACCCGAGGCCTTCCTGTCGTTCTGCGCGGCCCAGACCGAGCGGGTCCACCTGGGCTCGGCCATCTTCAACATCACCCCGGCGGTCAACAAGCCGGTGCGCATCGCCGAGAACGTGGCCCTGCTCGACCACCTCACCGACAACCGCTTCGAGTTCGGCACCGGCCGAGGGTCCTCGTCGACCGAGGTCCTGGGGTTCGGCATCGAGAGCGTCGACGCCACCAAGGACATGTGGCGCGAGACGATCCGCGAGATCCCGAAGATGTGGCCCGACGCCCCCTACTCCTACGAGGGCAAGTTCTTCTCGGTCCCCGAGCGCAAGATCTTTCCCAAGCCCCACGGCCCCGGGCACCCGGCCATGTGGGTCGCGGCGGGTAGCCCCGGCACCTTCACCGAGGCCGGTGAGCTCGGGCTCGGCGCCTTCTGCTTCGCCCTCGGCCGGCCCCAGCAGATGGAGCCCTTCGTGAACAGCTACAAGGCCGCCATCGGTCACGCCACGCCCGTTGGCCAGTACGTCAACGACAACATCATGGGCGTCACCAACATGTTGTGCATGGAGGACCGGAACAAGGCCTTCGAGGTCGCCTCGTCGATGGGCATGAACTACTACTCGACCCTCGCCTACCACTGGCTCGACAACGTGCCCCGGCCCAAGAACTTCCCCGAGTGGCCCAACAAGATCCCCGAGCCCACCCCCGAGCAGGTCGAGCAGCTCTCCGCCGACGGCTACGTCGCCATCGGCGACCCCGACGACTGCGCCCGGTCGATCCAGCCGTGGGTCGAGCTGGGCTTCGACCAGCTCACCTTCAGCCCCACCACCAACACGCTGCCCACCGACGTGGTGTTGGCGTCGATGGAGCTGTTCGGCCGCGAGGTCATACCCCGCTTCGACACCGATCCGGTGCACTCCACCACCCGCTACCGCGAGGCCTACGCGACCTCCATGGGCGGGTCGGTCCCCGGCGTGGTCAACGGCCTCGACGCCGTCTGAGGTCGTCGTCACACGCTCGCTGGCGCCTACGGTGGGAGAGGCCCGGGACACAAAGCCCGGCGCAGCCGCTGGGGGTCTGGGGGTCCCCCAGGAGGGGCGGAGCCGATCCAGCTTGCTGGCGGCGAAGCGATGACAGCGTCGCCGCAGGCGACACCGCCAGCTCGTAGGAACGGAGGGAGCGAAGCGACCGAGTGACGACGAAACCACGCAGTGTCAACCTGGCGGACATCTGGGAGTGGGCTGCGGCGCGGGTGCCGGAGCGCACTGCGCTGGTGTGCGGTCCCGCCCGCCGGAGCTACGGCGAGCTCGACGCCCGGGCTGACCGTCTCGCCCACCACTTGAGGGCGGCAGGCATCGGCCCCGGCGATCGGGTCGCCATCGACCTGCGCAACGCCCCCGAGTACCTCGAGGTGATGCTGGCTGCGTTCAAGCTGCGAGCCGTTCCCGTCAACGTGAACTTCCGCTACGTGGCGGGCGAGCTGCGCCACGTCCTCGAGACCTCGCGAGCCTCGGCCCTCGCCTACCACCGGTCGCTGGCCGGCGCGGTGGCCGGGGTCTCCGACGTGGTCGCCGGAATGACGGCTGTCCTCACCGTCGACGACCTCGACGACACCCCTCCGGGAGACGGCAAGGTATCGGGCTGCGTCGCCTACGAGGAGGCGCTGGCCGCTGCGCCCGACACCCCGCTCACCACCGCCGGGCGGTCCGGTGACGACCACTACCTGATGTTCACCGGCGGAACGACAGGCTTGCCCAAGGGCGTGCTGTGGAGCCACACCGACGCCTTCTTCGCCTGCCTCGGTGGCGGTGACCCCATGCGCATCCACGGCCCGGTGAGCGACCTGGACCAGTTGGCCGACCGCTTCGTCGACCGGGTCGTCTACCTGCCCCTTGCGCCGATGATGCACGCGGCGGCCCAGTGGACGTCGTTCATGTGGTTCTTCGCCGGGGGCACGGTCGTGCTCGTGCCGGGCAGCCTCGATCCCGACATGGCGTGGCAGCTCGTCACCGACGAGGGCGTCAACATCATCACCATGGTCGGCGACGCGGTGGCCAAGCCGATGCTCGACGCCCTGTCGTCCAACCCCGGCCGGTGGGACACCTCGTCGCTCTACGCGGTGGCCAACGGCGCTGCGCCCCTCGCGCCATCGGTGCGCACCCGGCTGGTCGAGGCCTTCCCCGGCTGCATCATCACCGACGGCATGGGATCGTCGGAGTCCGGCATCCAGGGCGCGGCCCGCACCATGCCCGGCGAGGGTGGGGGAGCGGTGGCGGCCGGCGGCGTGGCCTCGTTCTCGGTTGGCGCGACGACGACGGTTCTCGACGATGATCTGCATCGCGTCGTCCCGGGATCGGGCGCCGTCGGGCGATTGGCCACGTCAGGGCACATCCCACTCGGGTACGACGGCGATCCCGAGAGGACGGCGGCCACATTCGTGACCGTCGACGGCATCCGCTGGGTGCTGTCGGGCGACATGTGCACCGTCGACGCCGACGGCACAGTCCACCTGCTCGGGCGGGGCTCGCAGTGCATCAACACCGGCGGAGAGAAGGTGTACCCCGAGGAGGTCGAGGGCGTCCTGCACGGCCACCGCGGTGTGGCCGACGTCTTGGTCGTGGGCATCGACGACGAACGCTGGGGCAGCGCCGTGACCGCGGTGGTCCAGCCGACCGACCCGTCGTCGCCACCGACGCTCGACGAGCTTCGCGCTCACGCGCGCGACGACCTTGCCGGCTACAAGCTGCCCAAGCACCTCGTGCTCGTCGACCGGGTGCAGCGCACCCCGGCCGGCAAGGCCGACTACCGCTGGGCCACCGAGGCGGCCCGGGCCGCGGTCGGGGCAGATGGGACAGAGCCTCGGTAGTGGTGAAGGAATCCGTCGCCAGGGCGACGTGCTCCTTCACCGGTTCGATGGGAGCACCGGTCCGGGTGCCCTCGGTCACCCTCTGACGGGGCGTCAGGTCCGGCCGCCTAACGTGGCGCCGATGTCGCTGCTGGCGCCGTTCCGGTCCAAACCTGACGACGATGAGGACGAGCCTGGGACCCCACAGCCCAACCTGCCGATGGGGCGGCGTGTCGTGCTGCCGGGACGGGGCACGACGTTCGTCCGCGAGGTCGAGGGGCCGCCCGGGGCACCGACGGTCGTCCTGCTCCACGGGCTCGTCGCCTCCGGGGGGCTGAACTGGTTCCAGGTCTTCGGACCGCTCGGTCGCCACTTCCGAGTTCTGGCCATCGACCACCGAGGACACGGTCGCGGCATTCGCAGCCGCAAGCGCTTCACCCTGGCCGACTGCGCCGACGACGTGGCCGCCCTGCTCGACGTCGAGGGCATCGACTCGGCCATCGCCGTCGGGTACTCGATGGGCGGTCCCATCGCCCAGCTCCTGTGGCGCCGTCATCCCGACAAGGTGTCGGGGCTGGTGTTGTGCGCCACCTCCGATCGGTTCGTGCCCGGACGGCGCGAACAGGTGATCTTCGTGTCGGCCATGGCCGCCGCTGCAGGCTCGACCCGAGTCGGCCAGCTGGCCACCCGCCTGCCCATCGGATGGGTGCAGAGCCAGATCCCGCCTGGGGTCCGAGCTCGGCCCGAGAGCTTCCGGCGGTGGGCGTCGGCCGAGATGCGCCGCCACGACTGGCGGATGGTGGCCGAGGCGGCCGCGGCCATCGGCACCTACAACGCGTCGGGCTGGATCGGCCGGGTCGACGTGCCCACCGCGGTCCTCGTCACCACCGATGACAAGGCCATCGTCCCCACCGAGCAGGCGCGGCTGGTCGTCGGCATCCCGACCGCGACCCTGCACCGCATCGCCGATGGTCACGTGGTGTGCGCCCGGTCGCTGTTCGGCCCGGCGCTCACCGCAGCGGTGCGAGACGTGGCCGACCGGCTCCCCTGAAACCGTGACAGCGTTCTCGCGACGATCCCTGTACGAAAACGTGCACGATTCATCGCGAGAACGGATCTGAGAGGAGGAGCGTCCACCATGCACCTCGCCTACACGCCCGAGCAGACCGCCCTGCAAAAGGAGCTGCGGGCCTACTTCGGTGAGATCATGACGCCTGAAGTGGTCGACGCGGTGGCCGCCGGCGGGACCGGCGACCCGGCCTGCCTCGACGCCGTGCGCCGCATGGGCGCCGACGGTTGGCTGGGGGTGGGTTGGCCCACGGAGTTCGGGGGTCGCGGCTTCGGTGCCGTCGAGCAGTTCGTCTTCATGAACGAGGCCTGGCGCGCCGGCGCACCGGTGCCGTTCCTTTCGGTCAACACCGTCGGCCCGACGATCATGGAGTTCGGCACCGACGACCAGAAGGCGCACTTCCTGCCCAAGATCCTGGCCGGCGAGCTGCACTTCTCGATCGGCTACACCGAGCCGGCCTCGGGCACCGACCTGGCCAGCCTCACCACCCGGGCTGTCCGCGACGGCGACGAGTGGGTCATCAACGGTCAGAAGACCTACACATCGCTGGCCAGCTACGCCGATTACATCTGGCTGGCCGCTCGCACCGACCCCGACGCGGCCAAGCACCGGGGCATCAGCATCTTCGCCATCCCGACGGCCGATCCCGGCTACTCGTTCTCGAAGATCTCGACGATGGTGAACGCGAGCACGTTCAACACCTTCTACGACGACGTGCGGGTGAGCGACGAAGCGGTCATCGGCAGCCTCAACCGGGGCTGGGACCTCATCGTCAACCAGCTCAACTACGAGCGAGTCTCCCTCGCCCCCCCGGGCATGGTCGAGGCCGTGTTCGAGGCTGTGATCGACTGGTCGAAGGAGACGTTGCTGGGCGACGGCCGGCGGGTCGCAGACCAGGAGTGGGTACGGGTCAACCTGGCTCGGGTGCGGGCCGGGCTCGACTTCCTGCGCCTCATCAACTGGAAGGTGGCCTCGCTCGACGCCGCCGGGCAGAGTCCCAACCCGGCCGATGCGAGCGCCACCAAGGTCTTCGGCACCGAGTTCTTCATCGAGGCCTACCGGCTGCTCATGGAGATCCTCGGCGCACGCGGCGCGCTGCGAGGCGACAGCCCCGAGGCCTTCCTGGCCGGCCGCCTGGAACGGGCCTACCAGGGCACGTTGATCCTCACCTTCGGCGGGGGGACCAACGAGATCCAGCGCGACCTGATCGCCATGTTCGGTCTGTCGATGCCCCGCACCCCCCGGATGTAGGAGCCGAACGTGGACTTCACCCTCACCGACGACCAGACCGCCGTCGTCGAGCTGGCCGCCCGCATCCTCGGCGACCGGTGCACGCCCGAGGCCCTGGCTGCGGCGGAGCTGGCCGGCGATCGGTTCGACGCCGGCCTGTGGCGCTTGCTGGCCGACGCCGACCTGATCGGCCTGTGCCTGCCCGAGCTCGATGGCGGCGGGGGCTACGGCGTGCTCGAGGCCGCGCTGCTGTGCCGGGAGGTCGGACGTTCGGCCGCGCCGGTGCCCCTGTGGTCGACCCTGCTGCTCGGCGCCCTGCCCATCGCCCGTCATGGGTCCTCCGAGCTCCGGTCCGAGGTCCTGCCCCACGTGGCAGCCGGCACCCTCGCCCTCAGCGCGGCGCTTGACGAGGGCGGGCCGTTGCCGCCCGAGATACCCGCCACCGTCGCCCGCCGAGACGGTGAGACGTGGGTGCTGTCGGGGACGAAGCACGTGGTGCCCACGGTCCACTTGACCGGCTCCGGGCTCGACGTGGGTCTGCTCGTGGCGGCTCGCACAGGGGACTTCACGTCCACGGTGTTCCTCGTCGATCCGACCGCTTCCGGCGTCACGGTGCGGCGCGGCGTGGGCACCGACCTCGAACCGCTGTCGACCGTCGTGCTCGACGAGGTCACCGTCGCCGACGCCGTCTCGATCGTCGGCCCGGTCGACGGGGGGGCCGATGTCGTGGCCACCGTCGTCGCCCTCGGGACCGTCGGCATCTGCGCCCGTCAGGCCGGCACCTGTGAGGCGGCCCTGCGCGCCGCCGCCACCTACACGTCCGAGCGCGAGCAGTTCGGCACCAAGATCGCCACGTTCCAGGCCGTGGCCCAACGGCTGGCCGACGCCTACATCGACACTGAGGCCATCCACCTGACGAGCACCCACGCCGCCTGGCTGCTCGACGAGGGCCGGCCGGCCGAGGAGGCGCTCGCGGTGGCCAAGGTGTGGGCCACCGAGGGCGCCCAGCGGGTCGTCCACGCGGCCCAGCACGTGCACGGCGGCGTCGGGGTCGACACCGACTACCCGCTGCACCGGTGGTTCCGGGCGGCCAAGGCGGCCGAGCACACCCTCGGCACGGCCCATCCCCACCTCGTGGCCCTCGGCTCGCGGATGGTCGACGTCGGCTGAGGAGGCAGGACGCGGGCCGATGACGGCGAACTCCCGACCGACCTCGGAACATCTGACGCACCGTCAGATGTAGTGTGACCCGAGACACCTGGTGTCCCGTCCATCCATGCGCCGCCTCGCCCTCGCCCTCGTCTGCCTGCTCATGCTGGCCGCGACCGCATGTGGTTCGCGTTCTGACGAGGCCGGCGACGGCGGCAACGGCGAGCAGTCCCTCGACGGGGAGAGCGGGTCGCAGGAGGACCCCGAGGCGCTGAGCGCGAGCTCAGGCGAGCTCGGCACCATCGACAACCCCTGCTCCGACGAGGCCCCGGACGGGTCGGCGCCGAGCGATGTCCCCGGAGTCACCGATGACACGATCCGCATCGGCGTGATCTCCGACCGGGAGAACCCGGCTGTACCCCTGCCGACGGTGGGCATCGAGGAGTCGGTGCGGGCCTTCGTCGACCTCTGCAACGGCGCCGGCGGCGTGGGAGGTCGCGAGATCGAGCTCGAGACCTACGACTCGATGATCGTTCGCACCGACGAGGCGACCAAGGCGGCCTGTCGCGACGACCTGTTCGCCCTCGTGGGCTCGGGTTCTGTGCAGGACCAGCAGGGCATCGGTACCCGCGTCGAGTGCGGCCTGCCCGAGGTGGCGGCGTATTCGGCCACCACCAGTCGGGCCGAGTCCGACCTGTTCTACGCCTCGGTGCCCGGGCTCAGCTCCACGGAGTTCAACGTCGGCCCGTGCCGGTGGATGGCCGAGGAGTTCCCCGATGCCGTCACGAAGGCGGCGATGGTCTACACGGACCTTCCGGCGGCCAGCGTTCGGGGCCGCCAGGTCGTCGACGGCTGCGAGGCCGACGCCGGGTTCGAGTTCGTCGTCGAGGAGGCCCAGGCCTTCGGTGACACCGACTTTGCTTCCATCGTCTCTCAGATGAAGGAGGAAGACGTCAAGTACTTCACCATGGTGAGCGCCACGTCCGAGACGCTGGCCCTGCTGGAGGAGATCCAGACCCAGGGCATCGAGCTCGACGTGATCGACCTGGGCCAGCAGTACTACGACCGGGCGGTCGCGGAGTCCCCGGTCGCCGACGGTGCCTACGTCCTCACCAACACCGCGCCCTTCGCCGAGGCCGACGACAACCCGGTGTTGGCGCTCTACCTCGACGCCATGGAGGCAGTCGACGCCGCTGACAAGGTCAGCACCCTAGGAGTGCAGGCATTCAGCGCCGGGCTGCTGTGGGCGACCGCGGTGGATGCTCTGGGCAACGACCTGAGCCGCGACGCCCTGGTGGACGAACTCGAGACCGTCACCTCGTGGGACGGCGGCGGGCTGCACATCGAGGCCAACCCGGCGGAGAACGTTCCCATCGGCTGCTTCCTCTACCTGCAGGTGGAGGGCGGCGAGTTCGCGCGGGCCAACCCTGACGACGGCTACGACTGTGACCCCGACTACCTGTACACGTCCGATGAACCATTCGAGAGCTGAGGCCACGTTGCGCACCTTCACGTCCCCATCCCGACCCCTACCCCAGCGGGCCCGCCGCGTGCGGCTCCTGCTCGTCGCTGTGTTGCTCTTCGCGGTCGCGGCCTGCGGCTCTCGCGCCGAGGACGCCGGTGACACCGGGGGCGACGAGGGTCTCGACGCTCCGTCGGGCGGCGGTGAGGGCGAGGAGGGTGGCGGCGAGGTGCCGGCACCCGACGCGGCGGAGATCGGCACCATCGACAACCCCTGCTCCGACGACGCCCCGGAGGGCACTGCCCCCAGCGACGTCCCCGGCGTCACCGACGACGGCATCCGCATCGGTGTGATCTCCGACCGCGAGAACCCCACGGTGCCGCTGCCCACGGTCGGGATCGAGGAGGCCGTCAAGGCGTTCGTCGAGTTCTGCAACGACGCAGGTGGCATCAACGGTCGGCAGCTGGAGCTGAAGACCTACGACTCGCAGATCATCCGCACCGACGAGGCCACCAAGGCTGCGTGCCGCGACGACCTCTTCGCCCTCGTCGGCACGGGTTCGGTGCAGGACCAGCAGGGCATCTCCACCCGTCTCGACTGTGGGCTACCCGAGGTGGGGGCGTACTCGGCCACCTCGTCGCGAGCCGAGTCGGACAAGTTCTTCCAGCCCGTCGTGGGCACCCTGTCGACGTTCTTCAACGTGGGTCCGTGCAAGTACATCGCCGAGCAGTTCCCGGACGCAGTGAAGAAGGCGGCCATCGTCTACACCGATCTGCCGGCGGCGTCGGTCCGGGGCGAGCTGATCCGTGACACGTGCGAGGCCGAGGCCGGCTTCGAGTTCGTGGTCGACGAGGCCCAGGCCTTCGGTGACACGGACTTCGCGTCCATCGTCTCGCAGATGCAGGAGGAGGACGTCAAGTACTTCACCATGGTGAGCGCGGTGTCGGAGACCGTTGCCCTGTTGGAGGAGATGCAGACCCAGGGGATCGAATTGGAGGTCCTCGACCTGGGCCAGCAGTACTACGACAAGGCGTTGGCTGATTCGGGGGTCGCCGACGGCGCCTATGTCCTGACCAACACCGTGCCCTTCGCCGAGGCCGACGACTACCCCGCGCTGGGCCTCTACCAGCAGTACGTGGAGAAGATCGGTGGCGGCGAGGACAAGGTCACCACGCTCGGCGTGCAGGCGTTCAGCGCCGGGTTGCTGTGGGCGACCGCCGTCGACGCCATGGGCAACGACGTGAGCCAGGACGGGCTCATCACCGAGCTGGAGGGCATCACCGAATGGGATGGTGGTGGCCTGCAGATGGTCACCAACCCGGGCGAGGCCGTCCACAACTCATGCTTCTTGTACCTGCGCCTCGACGGCGACGAGTTCAAGCGTGAGTTCCCCGAGTCCGACTTCGAGTGCGACGAGGCCAACGTCGTAGAGCTCGACAAGGCCTACACGAGCTAGGAGGGGCGCGGCGATGGAGGATCTGTTCCGCTACTTCGTGGTGTTCGCCGTGCTGGCGGCGCCGACCTACGCCATCGCCGCGAGCGGCCTCGTCGTGACCTACACGACGACAGGCATCTTCAACTTCGCCCACGGCGCCATCGGCATGATCGTCGCCTTCTGCTACTGGCAGATCACCTCCTCGTCGGCCTGGGACCTGCCCGTGCCCGTCGGGCTGGCCCTGTGCCTGCTGGTCATCGCCCCGGCCATCGGCTTCTTGCTGGACCGTTTCCTCATGCGCCGGTTGGCAGGGGCGTCGACCATCACGACGATCGTGGCCACCATCGGGCTGCTCTTCGCGCTGGTGTCGCTGGCCGACCTCATCTGGCCGTCGGGCACCGGTGTCCGGTCGGTCGACCGCCTGTTCCAGGGCAGCACCTTCGAGGTGGCCGGGGTCGTGGTGCCGTACCACGACGCCATCGCCCTCGGCGCTGCGGTCGCGGTGGCCATCGGCCTGCGGACCCTGCTGTTCGGCACCCGGTTGGGCACGGCCATGCGCGCGGTCGTCGACAGCAGGGAGCTGGCCGCTCTGAACGGCGCCAACCCCAACCGGGTGTCCTCGGTGGCCTGGATGCTGGGCTGCTCGCTGGCCGGGCTGGCCGGCATCCTCCTCGCCCCGGACCTGACCCTCACCTCGATCGCCCTCACCCTCGTCGTGATCCAGGCCTACGCCGTGGCCATGGTGGGTCGGCTGCGGAGCCTGCCCCTGACGTTCCTCGGGGCTCTCATCCTGGCCGAGGTCAACAGCCTCTTCGACTTCATCCCCCAGCGCACCGAGTTCTCCGACACCGTCGACAAGGCGATCGGCGACCTGGCCTCGGCCACGCCGATCCTGATGCTGCTCGTCGTGCTGGTGCTGATCCGCGAGGACCGGGGGGCCCTGCGCCCCGACAACATCCGCTTCCGAGTGCCCCGCCCACCGGTTCGAACCGTGGCGGCGGTGATGGCCGGGCTCGTCGCCGTCTGCGCGCTCATCTCGGTGACCGACTTCGTGTCGGCCAACACCGTCGACGAGTTGGGCAAGGGCCTGGCCCTCGGGATCGTCATCTTGTCCCTCGTGCTGCTCACCGGCTGGGCCGGGCAGGTGTCGTTGGCCCAGCTCGCGTTGGGCGGCATCTCGGCGTTGGCCGTGTGGAAGCTGGGTCCGGCGGGGCTCGTCCTCGGGGTAGTCGCGTCGGCGGCGGTGGGGGCCGTGGTCGCCCTCCCGGCGCTGCGCATGCGCAGTCTCTACCTGGCCCTGACGACGATGGCCTTCGCCCTGCTGCTCGAGCGCGTGGTGTTCGGCAACAACTCGCTGTTCCCGCAGTTCCGCCCGTTCGCCACCGGTAGCGCCACCGCCGAGAGGATTCCCCTGGTCGAGAGCGACGGTGCCTTCTTCGTCTTCCTGGCCGTGGTCTTCGGCGCCGTGGCCCTGCTGCTCACGACGATTCGCAACGGTCACTTCGGACGGCGGCTGGCGGCCATGAAGGACTCACCCGCGGCGTGCGCCACCCTCGGCCTCGACCTGACCGTCACCAAGCTGCAGGTCTTCGCCTTGTCCGCCGGCTTGGCCGGCCTCGGCGGCGGACTGCTGTCGATGTGGAAGTCGTCGAGCGTCGGCCTCACCGACTTCGCTCTGCTCGAAGGCGGCGCCCTGTCGGGCCTTCCGCTGGTGCTGATCGCCGTGATCGGTGGCATCACCTCGGTCACCGGAGCGCTGCTGAGTGCGGTGCTGCTCGTGTTCGTGCCCATGCTCGGCCGGTGGTACGGAGTCCTCCGCTCGCCGATGAGCCTTCTGCCCGGCCTGGCCGGCATCGGTCTGGCCCAGAACCCCGACGGGGCGGCGCGCCAGGTGGCCGAGGCCATCGAGGAGATTCGCAACGGTCCTGACGAGGCGGCCGGACGGATCGAGTCACCGGAGCGCCTGTGGGTCGAGGGCCGCATCGGTGACGAGGATGCGGCGCTGCTCGACGACGAGCTCGGCCTGAGCTGGGGCCGGTGACGGAGGTGACGGGGATGGACGACGCCCCGCTGCTCGAGCTGCGCGACGTGGTCGTGCGCTTCGGGGGCAACGTGGCCGTCGACCGCGTGTCGATGGGCATCGAAGCCGGGCGCGTGACGGGACTCATCGGTCCCAACGGGGCCGGCAAGACCACCACCTTCAACGTCATCACCGGGCTCGAGAAGCCGTCGTCGGGACTGGTCCTGTGGGACGGGCGCGACGTCACCCGGATGGCGGCGCACCGCCGGGCTCGGCTCGGCCTGGGCCGCACGTTCCAGCGCCTCGAGCTGTTCGGGTCGCTATCGGTTGCCGAAAACGTGCTGTTGGCCTGCGAGCTGCGCCGGCGCCAGGGCGGAGACGACCGAGCGCCAGCCATCGACGTGGGCGACGGCGAGGGGTCGGCCTCCCCGGTCGCGGAGACGGCCGCCCTGCTCGAGCACCTCGGCCTGGGTGATCTGGCCGCCACCCGGGCCGAGGAGCTGCCCACGGGCCTGGCCCGCCTCGTGGAGTTGGCCCGAGCCCTGGCCACCCGACCCCGGTTGCTGCTGCTCGACGAGCCCGCCTCCGGACAGGACGAGAGCGAGACCGGTCGCTTCGCTGAGCTCCTGCAGGAGCTGGCCGGACGGGGGCTCGGGATCCTCCTCGTCGAGCACGACGTCCCGCTGGTGATGCGTGTGGCTGAGACGGTCTACGTCCTAGATCTGGGGTCGATGCTGGCCCAGGGCACCGCGGCGGAGGTACAGGCCGACCAGCGGGTCATCGACGCCTACCTCGGTGCGGCTCCGGTCTCGGAGGCGGCGTCGTGAGCGACGTGCACCTCGATCTCTCCTCGGTCGTGGGCGGCGACGGCGGCGAGCCGGACCCGGCCGGGACCGGGAGGGGCACCGGTGCCCCCGCCGTGCTCGAGCTGCGAGGCATCAAGGCCGGTTACGGCAAGATCGAGGTGCTCCACGGGGTCGACCTTGCGGTGCCGCAGGGCACTGTCGTCGCCCTGCTCGGCCCCAACGGCGCAGGCAAGACGACGTCGCTGGCTGTGGCCAGCGGCCAGATGGTGCCTACCGAGGGCGACGTGTTCGTGGCCGGCCGCCGCGTCACCGGGGCCGCCCCCTCGGATCTGGCCGCAGCTGGGCTGTGCACGGTGCCCGAGGGGCGCGGCGTGTTCCGCACGCTGTCGGTTCGAGAGAACCTCCGCATGGCCACCTATCGCGGCGTGCGCTTGTCCGACGTCGAGGAGCGGGCCTTTGCCATCTTCCCCCGGTTGGGGGAGCGGCGCGATCAGGTCGCCGGCACCATGTCGGGCGGCGAGCAGCAGATGCTGTCGCTAGCCAGGGCGCTCGTCACCGAGCCGTCGGTGCTGCTGCTCGACGAGCTGTCGATGGGCCTGGCCCCGATCATCGTCGACGAGCTGTACCAGCAGGTCGGCCGCATCACCCGCCACGGGGTGTCGGTGCTGGTCGTCGAGCAGTTCGCCCGCACCGTCCTCGGCGTGGCCGACATCGCCGCCATCATGTCCCACGGGCGGATCACGTCCGTGGGGAGTCCGGCGGACATCGAAGCCGAGTTGTCCGATGCCTACCTGGGAGCGACCTCATGACCGACTCGACCACAACTCGCGGAGCGGCCGGCGACGGTGGGAGCGGCGGCTTCGCCGCCCGGATCTCGCAGATGCACGTCCCCGAACCCAAGGCCGACCGCGAGGCCCTGCTGCTGCGCGTGGGCGTGGCCCTGGTGGTGGTGGGCGTCCTGCTCATCGCCTTCGCCTGGTACCAGGTGTCGGGCACGAGTCAGGTCTACGAGCAGGTGCCATACGCGGTGTCGGGGGGTCTCTCCGGCCTGGCCCTGGTCATCATCGGCTCGGCCCTGATGATCCGCTTCTCCCTCGCCCGGCTGTTCCGGTTCTGGTTGGCCCGGATCGTCTACGAGCACCAGATCCAGACCGATCGAACCGTGGAGGCCCTGGGTCGCATCGAGGCCGTCCTTGGCGGTCGCCCTGTCGGCTCGGTCGGGGCGGACGACTCGACGGCCTCGGGTCCTGGCGGTGACCACCCCGCGCCCATCCACCGCACCGACCCTCGGGCCGCTGAGTCAGTCGACGGCTGAAGGATTCCCCGGCTCGGCAGGCCGAGTCCCTCCCCGGGCGTCAGACTCAACGTTGGCCCGAGTCCACCCCATGACCGCACCGACCCCATCCCGTCCGGATCTTCCCGGCTACGGGATCGCGCCACCCGATGGTGGTGAGGGGCTCCTGCCGTGGTCGTGGGCCGAGGAGCGCTTGGCCGCGAGTCACGGCTACTGGGTGGCCACCGCCCGCCCTGACGGACGGCCCCACGCCACGCCGGTGTGGGCGGTGTGGTTCGACGGCGCGGTGTGGTTCAGCACCGGGAGCCGGACGGCCAAGGCGCGCAACCTGGCCACCGATCCCAGGTGCACGATCACGACCGAGTCGAGCACCGAGGCGGTCGTCGTCGAGGGGACAACGACGCTGGTCGATCCGCACCCTCAGGCGGTGGCGAGCGCGTACGAGGCGAAGTACTCGATGGGGTTCCCGCCGGGCGAGCCGCTCTACCGCGTCGCGCCCGACCGAGCCTTCGCGTTCATCGACGAGGGTGATCGCTTCACCGCGACCGCGACGCGCTGGGTCTTCACGTGAGGGTCGGTGTCGGGCTCAGGCGTCACGAGAACGTGTTCTAGTTCTGGCGCCTAGGGTCAGCGACCATGGCTGACGACTCTCCTGATCTGCTCGTCGACATCGACGGGCCGATCATGACCGTGACGCTCAACCGGCCCGAGGCTCGCAACGCCTTCAGCCCCGACATGTTGGTGCGAGCAGCCGACGCGTGGGAGCGTCTCGACGAAGACAACGACCTACGGGTTGGCATCCTCACCGGCGCCGAGGGATGCTTCTGCTCGGGCATGGACCTCAAGGCCCTGGCGGCCGGGATGCCCGACGAGGTGGCCGCCCGGTGGGCCACCGATCCCGACATGCACTGGCGGGCGCTGCTGCGCCACTTCCGCCCGTCGAAGCCCCTGGTTGCCGCGGTCGAAGGCTGGTGCGTGGCCGGGGGTGTGGAGATCCTCCAGGCCACGGAGATCCGCGTCGCAGCCGAAGGTGCGCAGTTCGCGGTGGCCGAGGTGCGCCGGGCGTTGTTCCCGCTCGGCGGCTCGACGGTGCGCCTCCAACGACAGATCGGCTTCACCAACGCGGCGGACCTGCTGCTCACGGGGCGGATGATCAGCGCCGCTGAGGCCAAGGAGATCGGCCTCGTCGGCCACGTCGTGCCCGACGGCCAGGCCCTGGCCAAGGCCCGGGAGCTGGCCGAGATGGTCGCCGCCAACGGCCCGCTGGCCGTGCAGGCCATCCTCCGCTCGATGCGGGAGACCGCGGCCATGACCGAGGCCGACGGACTGGCCCACGAACTCACCATCGGCGAGCCGATCATCTTCGAGACCAAGGACGCCAAGGAGGGCCCACGCGCCTTCGCCGAGAAGCGCCCCCCCGTCTTCACCGGCGAGTAGCGCTGGTCGACGCGCCGCGCCCCACAACCCAGCACGGAAGTGCGCGCTCCGCGCGCACTCCGTGCCGAGAACGCTGGTCGTATGGCAGGTGCTGCACTTGAACTGTCGGTGTTACACTTCTGGCGTGCCCACCTCCCGCCCTCGTCACTCCATCA
>Ga0136617_10001249_pt1 | contig 22345 bp, 23 predicted proteins | sample AntDrymUQ3222106_2_FD_129672 | JGI IMG/M metagenome (GOLD analysis project Ga0136617, IMG submission 129672) | Polar desert sand microbial communities from Dry Valleys, Antarctica - metaG UQ322 (21.06) | ecosystem: Environmental > Terrestrial > Soil > Desert | place: Antarctica: Dry Valley...
CCGGGACCAACTCATCCAGACAGACCATCTGCACCTGCAACGCCTCAACACCCGACCGGATCGCGAAAGCCATACCCCAGGATCACAACCCCACCGGACGAATACTTCGACACGCTCCTAGGCGCGAAACACTGATCTACCCGGGTACTCCGCGTCGCCCCCGAGCGCCTCCTCGATCCGCAGCAGCTGGTTGTACTTGGCCACGCGGTCCGAACGCGACGGGGCGCCGGTCTTGATCTGCCCGCAGCCGGTGGCGACGGCGAGGTCGGCGATCGTCGTGTCCTCGGTCTCGCCGGAGCGGTGCGACATGACCGCGGTGTAGCCGGCCTCGCGCGCCATCGCGATCGCCTCGAGCGTCTCCGACAGCGTCCCGATCTGGTTGACCTTGATCAGGATCGAGTTGGCGACGCCCAGCTCGATCCCGCGCGCCAGGCGCTCGGTGTTGGTCACGAAGAGGTCGTCGCCGACGAGCTGGACGCGATCCCCGACCAGCTGCGTCAGGCCCTTCCAGCCGTCCCAGTCCTCCTCGTCCATGCCGTCCTCGAGCGAGAGGATCGGATAGCGCGAGCAGACGTCGCCCCAGTAGCCCGCCATCTCGTCGGGGGACAGCTCGCGGGCCTCGTGCTCGAGCTGGTAGCGGCCCTCGTCGTAGATCTCGCTGGTGGCCGGGTCGAGCGCGATCGCGAGGTCCTCGCCGGGCGTGTAGCCCGCCGCCTCGATGCCCTTCATGAGGGCGTCGAGCGCCGCCTCGTTGGACGCGAGGTTGGGTGCGAACCCGCCCTCGTCGCCGACGCCCCCGCCCATGCCCTGGTCGTGCAGCCAGGCCTTCAGGTGATGGAACACCTCGGCGCCCATCCGCAGGCCCTCGGAGAAGCTCGGCGCGCCGACCGGGACGATCATGAACTCCTGGAAGTCGACCGAGTTGTCGGCGTGGGAGCCGCCGTTGAGCACGTTCATCATCGGCACGGGCAGGATCCGCGCCGACTCGCCGCCGAGGTAGCGCCACAGCGGCTGGCGCTCCTCGGCCGCCGCGGCGCGGGCCGAGGCGAGCGAGACGCCGAGGATCGCGTTGGCGCCGAGGCGCGACTTGTTCGGCGTGCCGTCGAGGTCGACGAGCGCACGGTCGAGGCCCTTCTGGTCGAGCACGTCGAAGCCGGAGACCGCAGCGCCGATCTCCCCGTTGACGTTGCCGACCGCGTCGGTGACGCCCTTGCCCATCCACTGGTCGCCGCCGTCGCGCAGCTCCGTGGCCTCGAACTCACCGGTCGAGGCGCCCGAGGGCACCGCGGCGCGGCCCTGCGCGCCCGAGCGCAGGATGACGTCGACCTCGACCGTCGGATTGCCGCGGGAGTCGAGGATCTGGCGGGCGTGGACGGTCTCGATCTGGCTCACGAATCTCCTTGGGTCTCTGCGAGGCGCGCCTGGGCGTAGAAGGTCAGCTGGGCGTCGGGCCCGAGATCGTTCCAGTCCTTCCCGGCGCGTGCGGCGAGGGCGGCCGCGTGCTCGACGCGCCCGCGGAAGCGGTCGGACGCGGCGCGCAGCGCCAGCTCCGGATCGACCCTGAGCTTGCGCGCGACGTTGACGGCCGCAAACAGGACGTCGCCGGCCTCGTGGAAGACCGCGTCGCGGTCACCCTCGGCGGCGCGCAGCTCCTCGAGCTCGCCCTCGACCGCGTCGTAGGGGACGCGGTCGAAGTCGAAGCCGCTCGAGGCGGCCCGGCGCTGGACCTTGCGCGCGTACAGCGCCCCTGGGAGGTTCTCGGGCACCTCGCCGAAGAGGCCCGGCTCGCGGCCGGCTTCCGTGCGCTTGATCGCGTCCCAGTTGCGCAGCACCTCGCCGGCGTTCTCCACCGCCACCTCCCCGAAGATGTGCGGGTGCCGGCGGATCAGCTTCTGGCGGCAGTGCTCGGCGACCTCGGCGAGCGAGCCGCCGCCACGCTCCTCGAGCAGCAGCGCCAGGAAGTGGACCTGGAAGAGCACGTCGCCGAGCTCGTCGAGCAGCTTGGCGTCGTCGCCCGAGTGCGCGGCGGCCGCCAGCTCATAGGCCTCCTCGACCGTGTGCGGGACGATCGAGCGCTCGTCCTGCTCGCGATCCCAGGGGCACTGGACGCGCAAGCGGCGGGTGAGCGCGTCGAGGCGCTCAACCGCAGCTGCGGAGTCCTTGGGGTCGCTCAGTTGCCTTCGGGCGTGGCCGTGGGCTGAGCGGGCGCCGGCGCCGTGCCGCCCGGGGCCGTGGCCGCCGGCGTCGGAGTCGCCTTGGGGGCGTTCTTGCAGTCCTGGGTCCGGTAATCGGCGGCGCAGTCCGTCTTCGCCTTCCAGCGCTTGCTGAAGGACTTGCCGAACTTGTCGAGCGCCTTCTGCTGGTTCTCGGCCGCGAGCGTCTGCTTGATCGTCGCCTTCGCCTGCGCCAGCGTCTGCTGGGAGGCCGGGGTGACCTTCGTGACCTCGAAGACGTAGTAGCCGAACTGGGTCTTGACCGGGCCCGTCAACACACCCTTCCTCGCCTTGAAGATCGCCGTGTCCAGCGCCTTCTCCTGCTGGCCCTTGGCGACCGCGGGCAGCTTGCCGCCCTGCGCCTTGGAGGCCTGGTCGATCGAGAACTCCTTGGCGACCGCCTTGAAGGACTGGCCACCCTCGAGCGCCCGCTTGGCCTGCTCGGCCTTGGCCTTGCCCTTGGTCAGGACGATGCGGAGGTCGCGCCGCTCGGGCTGCGCGAAGCGCTCCTTGTTCTTGTTGAAGTACGCCGTGATCTGGGCGTCGGTGACCTTGTCCTTGCCCTTCGTCACCTTCTCGCGGATCTTGTTCGAGAGGCTGTCGAGGCGGACGCGCTTGACGATGTCCTTCTCGGTCTGGCCGGAGTCCTTGAGGAACTTCGCGAAGTCGGCTTCCTTGGGGAACGCCTCCTTCTTCTGCTTGTCGAAGGTCTTCTTGATCTCGGCGTCCGAGACCTTGACGTTCTGCAGCTTCGCCTCACCCTCGATCCACTCGAAGGAGACGAGCAGCTGGAGGACCTGGTCGCGCAGCGCGTTGTACTCCTGCTTGCACTGCGTCTTGAGCTGACCGTCCGTGACCTTGGGCTGGCCCTTGGCCGGCTTCGGCGTGGTCTTGCGCTTCTGCGCGATGCACGCGGTGTACTTGGGCGGCTTGGGCGCCGCTGCCGCGGCCTGGCCGCCGGAGCGGGAGGCGACGGTCAGCCAGTGGTCGAACGAGTTCTTCTCGATCGCGTTGCCGTCGACTTCCGCGACGGCGTTGCCAGGCACCCCGCCGCACCCGGCGACGATCGATGCGGGCACAAAAAAGGCGCCAAGCGCCAGCACAAGCAGTCTCTTTCTCATAACGGGAAACGAGGGTAGCGGGTGTCTTCTCAACATTGTCTAAGAGAGTCAGGCGGCTTCGCCCTGCACGGCGAGCAGCGCGTCGGCGGCCCGCACGACGGCAGGGAAACGCTCCGCCGGATCATCGGGCACGCGCATCGAGAGCTGTGACTTTCCTGACTCGTACAACGCGCCGGGAATCTCGGCGTGCAGCTTCTTGGCCCGCACCGAGTCGAGCTCGATCGGCGTGACCGCCAGCCGGCCCTGCCGGAAGGTGACCGCCGTCGCGCCCGCCTGGCCGAGCTTGATGCGCGCCTGCTGGAGCACGAGCAGGTTCTCAAGCGGCTCCGGCGGCTCCCCGAACCGATCGGTTAGCTCGGCCCGGAGCTCGACGAGCTCGGAGACCTCGCGGGCGCCCGCGATCCGGCGGTGGACGTCGACCTTGGCCTGCTCGTAGGGGATGTACTCGACCGGGATGTAGGCGTCGACGTTGACGTCGAGACGCACGGGCTCACGCAGGTCCTCCTCGTCGACGGCGCCGTCGCCCATCGAGCGCACGGCTTCGTCGAGCATCTGCATGTAGAGCTCGAAGCCGAGCGCCGCCACGTGGCCCGACTGCTCGTCGCCGAGCAGGTTGCCCGCGCCGCGCAGCTCGAGGTCGCGCATCGCGATCTTGAAGCCCGAGCCGAGCTCCGTGTAGTCCGACAGCGCGGCGAGCCGGTTGGCGGCCTCCTCCGTCAGCGCCCCGGCGCTCGGGTACAGCAGGTACGCGTACGCGCGCTCGCGAGAGCGCCCGACGCGGCCACGGATCTGGTAGAGCTGCGACAGCCCGAAGCTGTCCGAGCGCTCGACGACGAGCGTGTTGGCCTGCGGGATGTCGATCCCCGACTCGATGATCGAGGTCGACACGAGCACGTCGGCGGCGCCGCGCAGGAAGTCCATCATGCGCTCCTCGAGCAGCTTCTCGTCCATCTGGCCGTGGGCGACCGCGAAGGACATGCCCGGACACAGCGCGCGCAGGCGCTCCGCCGTCTCGTCGATGTCCTCGATCCGGTTGTGGAGGAAGAACGCCTGCCCGCCCCGGGCCTTCTCGCGCTCGAGCGCCTGCTTGACCAGCCCCTCGTCGTATTCGCCGACGTAGGTCTTGACCGGCCGCCGGCCCTCCGGCGGCGTCTCGATCACCGAGATGTCGCGCACGCCCGCCAGCGACATCTGGAGCGTGCGCGGGATCGGCGTGGCGCTCATCGAGATCACGTCGACCTTGAGGCGAAGCTGGCGCAGCAGGTCCTTCTGCTTGACGCCGAAGCGCTGCTCCTCGTCGACGATCAGCAGCCCGAGGTCCTTCGCGCGCACATCGCGCGAGAGCAGCCGGTGCGTGCCGATGAGGATGTCCGCCTTGCCCTCGGAGAACCGCTTCACGGCCGCGCGCTGGTCGGCCGGGGCGCGGAAGCGCGAGACATGCTCGATCGTGAACGGGTAGTCGCGCAGGCGCTCCGTGAAGGTCCCGAAGTGCTGCTGGGCGAGGATCGTCGTCGGCACGAGCATCAGGACCTGCTTGCCGGCGTTGGCGGACTTGAAGGCGGCGCGCAGGGCGACCTCGGTCTTGCCGTAGCCGACGTCGCCGCAGATCAGCCGGTCCATCGGGCGCTCGGCCTCCATATCCCACTTGACCTGCTCGATCGCCTCGCGCTGGTCGCGCGTCTCGGTGTAGGCGAACGCGGCCTCGAAGTCGCGCAGCCAGTCCGTGTCGGGGGGGAACGCGAAGCCGCGCCGGTGGCGGCGCTCGGCGTAGAGGTTGAGCAGCTCGCCGGCGAGCTCCTGGGCGGCGCGGCGGGCGCGCGCCTTCATCGTGTCCCAGCGCGTCCCGCCGAGCTTGGAGAGCGGGGGATGCTCGCCGCCGGCGCCGACGTAGCGCGAGATCTTCGCGAGCTGGTCGACCGGCATGAAGACGCGATCCGAGCCCTGAAACTCCAGGTCGAGGTAGTCGCGCGTGACGTTGGCGACGGTCTTGGTGTCGAAGCCGGCGAAGCGCGCGAGGCCGTGGTCCTCGTGGACGACGATGTCGCCGGTGCGCAGGTCCGCGAACGACCGCAGCAGCCCGCGACCGCGGCGCGTCGGCCGCTCCGCGCGGCCGCGGCGGTGGATCAGCCGGTGCTCGGGGATCGCCGCGAGCTGGAGCGGCGGGCAGACGAAGCCGTCGCGGAGGTTGGCCTCCGCGAACACGAGGCCGCCGTCCTGGGGCTTCCAGCCCGCCCGCAGCCGCTGCAGGTTGTAGGCGGCGCGCTCGCCCTGGCCGCGCTGCGGCCAGGTGACGAGCGTCGTGTAGCCCGAGCGGGTGAGCTTCTCGAGCTCCGGCTCGGCCTCGGTGAGCGAGCGGGCGGCGAACTCCGCGGCCTGTGCGCGGAACTCGAGCGGCTGGGAGCCCGAGATCGAGGACAGCCGCAGCGGGTTGCGCGCCTCGAGCGCCGCGGTGATGGCAGGCGGCGCGACGTAGAGGTGATGCGCGTCGGTGTCGTGGAACGCGGCGGTCACGTCCTCCCAGTGGTCGCGCAGCGCCGGCTCGACGTCCTCGTCGGCGGCGATCACCACGTCGGTGTGCTCGGGGAACAGGTCGAGCAGCTCGCGGAAGCGGTCGACGGGCAGCAGTTCGGCGACGTCCGGGCGGTGCTCGGCGTCCTCGAGCGCGGCGATCTCGGCCAGCTCGCGGTGCTCGGGGGCGAGCTCGGCGGCGGGCGCGATCTCGACCCGCTGCGCCTCCCCCAGCGAGCGCTGGGTGAAGGTCGAGAACCAGCGCAGCGACTCGATCTCGATGTCGAAGAGCTCGACGCGGACGGCGCGCTCCTCGGTCGCGGGGTAGATGTCGAGCAGCCCGCCGCGGGCCGCGAACTGCCCGCGATCCTCGACCTGGTCGACGCGCTCGTAGCCCGCCGCGACGAGCTTGCCGAGCGTGTCATCGAGGTCGAGCAGCTCGCCGACCTCGAGCGCGAAGCCGTGCGGGCGCAGCTCCGGGTCAGGCACCTTCTCCGACAGCGCGACGGCGGAGACGACCACGACGGGAGCTTCCTCGGAGGGCGAGGCGTCCAAGACCGCATCGAGCGCCGCCACCCTGAGTCCCACAAGGTGCGGCGGCGGGGCGAGGTGGGACTCGTAGGCAACGCCGCGGCTCGGGTAGAAGCGCACGGGCCGCGGGCGCAGCCACGCGCGCAGGTCGGCGGCGAGGTCGCGGGCGGCGCGGTCGTCGCCCGCCACGACCACGGTCGGGCGGCGCACGTCGCGGTCCGCGACGGCCGCTATCAGGAACGGCCGCAGCGACTGCGAGACGAAGGCACGTGCCCCCGGCTCGTCGAGGCGGGCGGCGTCGGGATGGTGCTCGAGATGGCGGAGGAGGGGGCGGAGTGACATCGGATGCGCGCATGCCGAGCGACCGCGCAACGGCGCGGCCGGGGCTGCACACCCGAGTCTACGAAGCTGCGGACAGGCCGGGCTCGAGCGCCCAGGCGAGCGTGTCGAAGAGACGCCGCGGGACGGCTGCGGGGACCGCCTGCCAGTCGACGGGCCCCCAGTCGTCCAGCACCCGTTCGCGGGCGTCGCGCAGCGATGCGTCACCGGGCTCGGTGGCCGGCAGCTCGGGGATCGGGCCGACGCCGAAGGCGTGCACGAACCAGGCCGTCTCCCCGACCCCGGTGTGGAGGTGGAAGCCCTCGCCGACGCGCTCCTCGGCCAGCAGCAGCGTCACGTCGTCGGCGCGGGCCGTGAGGCGCGGCCCGGGGAGCCGCCGCTCGGAGAGCATCGGGATCAGCTCGAGGCGGCGCAGCGCCAGGTTCGCCGCCAGCACGCCGGCGGACCCGATCGCGAAGCGGTCGATCGGCGTCAGCGGGTCATCGCCGCGCCAGACGCCGCAGAACGCCTCGCCGAAGCCGGCGTGGTGCGTCGCGCTCGCCCAGTCCACGAAGCGGCCGGCGATCGGCTGGCGCGCCCAGCGGCGGCTGTAGGCGTCGAGGCAGGGGGCGTCCCCGTCGGCCGGTGGCATGGCCGCCGCGGGCACGGACTCGAGCTTGCGACGCCGCCGCAGGTGCAGACCCATGAGTGTTTGTCGGCCGGGGCGGCCACACGGTTGAGCGTCAGATGGGTCGCTGCGCGGTCAGGTTGAGCCGCACGTACTCGATCGCAGGCTCGGGCATCGCCGCGAGCACCGCCGCGACGAACGCGTCGCGCCGCTCCGGCGGCACGCGCTCGAGGTGCGAGCCGAGCATCACGGTGGCGAGGTACTCGCGCGGGGCCTCGGGCGCCACGCGCACGCTCTGCGGCCACGTGCGCACCTCGACGAACCCGATCCGCTCGAGCCGCTCCGCCGTCGCGGCGGGCGAGGCGAAGTGCCACGGCCCGTCCCAGCCGGCCAGCGCCGGCTCGGCGACCGCGTCGATCGCGGCCTGCACGGTCGCGACGTTGCCCTCGCCGCCGCACTGGGCGACGAGCCGGGCGCCGGGCTTGAGCGCGGCGAAGAGGTGCTCGAAGAGGCGGTCGTGGTCGGCGATCCAGTGGAACGTCGCGGTCGAGAGGATCGCGTCGACGGGCTGCTCAAGCTCGAGCTCGGTGAGGTCGGCGACGTGCACGTCGGCCCGCGGCCCGAGCCGCTCGCGCGCCTCCGCGACCATCGCCGGCGAGCCGTCCACCGCGACGACCTCGCCGCGCGGCAGCCGCTCGAGCAGCGCCGCGGTGACCCGGCCGGTGCCGCAGCCGGCGTCGAGCACGCGCTCGTCGCCACGCAGCTCGAGGCGGTCGAGCACCTCGCGCCCCATCGCCTCGAGTGGCGCCGAGACGCGCTGGTAGGAGGCGGCGTCCCAGTCGCGCGGGGTCATTCCGTCACCAGCCGCTCGGCGGCATCGGCCGCCTCCGCCACCAGCGCGGCGACCTCGTCGGCCGACTGGCGCCAGGCGCCGAGGACGTGCGAGGAGACGATCTCGGGATCGGTGGAGTCGGGGCGCCCGACGCCCACGCGCACGCGCTGGAAATCGGGCGAGCCGAGCTCGCGCCGCAGCGACTTCAGGCCGTTGTGGCCGGCGAGACCGCCGCCGAGGCGGACGCGGATGTCGCCGAAGGGCAGGTCGATCTCGTCATGGACGACGAGCACGCGGTCCAGGTCGACGCGAAAGGAGCCACGTGCGGGCCCGGCCGCCCGCCCGGCGTCGTTCATGAACGTCTGCGGCTTGAGCACCGCGACACGCGGGCCACCGGGACCGGTGCGGCCCTCGGCCAGCTCGGCGTTGAACTTCTTCTTCGGCTTCGGGAGATCCCAGCGCCGCATCAGCTCGTCGGCGACGCGAAAGCCCACGTTGTGCGGGGTGTTCGCGTAGCGCGTCCCCGGGTTGCCGAGCCCGACGACCAGCCAGTCGACCGGGGTGGACTGGAACAGCTTCAGCTGTCGGCGCCGGAGGCCTCGTCGGCCTCGTCGGCGGTGTCGCCCTCGGCCTGGCGCTCGGCCGCTTCGAGCTCAGCGCCCTCGAGCGGCTCGCCGTCCTCGCCGACCAGCGCGGTCTCGGTCTCGATCTCGTCCTCCACCGGCTCGAGCGTCGGCGGGGTGATCGTGGCGATCACGGTCTCCTCGAGATCGTCGAGCAGCGTGACGCCCTCGGGCACCGTGACGGCGGCCAGCGTCAGCGTCTCGTTCATCTCCATCTTGGAGACGTCGTGCTGGATGACGTCGGGCAGGTCGTCGGGGAGCGCGAGCACGTTGACCTCGCGCGTCTCCTGGCTGAGCACGCCGCCCTCGGAGACGCCGGGAGCGTCCTCCCCGCCCACGAGGTCGAGCACGGCGGTCGAGTGGATCGGCTGGCTCATGTCGACCCGCAGCAGGTCGACGTGGATCGCCTCGCCGCGGACCGGATGGTTCTGGACGTCCTTGACGATCACCGGTTTGGCCGAGCCGCCGTCGACCGCGAGGTCGAGCACCGAGCCCGCGTGGGCGAGCGCCGAGCGCAGGACGCGCGCGTTGACCGCGAACGTCTCCGGGTCGTGGCCGCCGCCGTAGACGACGCCGGGGACGAGACCCTCGCGACGCAGCCTGCGGGTGGAGCGCGACCCCTCGACGGATCGAGTGGTGACCTCGAGTGCGGTGTGCTCTGAACGTGCCATGACGGGCGCCGATGGTAGCGAACCGGTGGTACGCAACCCGCGCTCTGGGTAGATTGGAGATCGATGTCGCCCGATGCCGAGCTGATGATCATCTTCGGCACGCTGCACCTGATCGCCGTCGCGCTCGGTGCGCTCCTGTTCGTCATGTTCCTGCGCTCGGAGGCGACCAAGCCGTGGCAGCCGCCCGACGAGGATGAGGACGGCGGCGGCGGCGGCAGCGACCGCCTGCCGCAGCGGCCGCCCAGGAGCTCACCACCCGGCGGCCTGCCGCTGCCCGACGCGGTCCCCCCCTCCACCCGGCTGCGCTCGCACGAGCGCCTGCGCGACCTGACCCCCCGGCGCCCGCGACGGCCGGCGCGCGAGCCGGCCCCGCAGCGCCGCCCCGTCCGGCGCTAGCGCCTCAGCCGAACTGCTTGGTCGCGGCGTAGTTGCGCCGCAGGTCCGACCACGCGGGCTTGCGCGCGAAGTCGCCGTAGCTCAGCAGTCCCTTCTGGTGCAGCGGTGGTGAGGGCCGCGGGTTGCCGCCCTCCCAGCCCGGCCGCACGCGGAACTCGTTGAGCGCCCAGTAGAGCGCGCCGCTGAGCCATGGCTTCTGCGCGTAGACGCCGAGGTGGAAGTTCACGAAGTCCTGCTGGAAGGCCCACGTGCCTTTCTCCTCGACCGGCCCGTCGCGGTTGGCCTCGGCGCCGAACTCCGTGATCATCAGGGCCTTTCTCGGGTAGCAGGCGCGGAGCCTGTCGAGATAGGCCGACAGCCGCGTGCGGTCGAAGATCGAGCCCTGCGGGCCGGGGTACCAGCCGAAGTACTCGTTGAAGCCGATCACGTCGAGCGGCGCGTAGGCCTTGTTCTGGCAGCCGACCGCCGGGTAGCCGGCGACGGCGAGGCCGACCGGCCGGCTCGGGTCGAGCCGCTTGGCCTGGCGCACGGCGTTCTTGATGTAGCTGGCCTGCGTCGGACCGGGGCGCGAGGAGAGCTCGTTCGCGATCGACCACATCAGCACCGACGGATGGTTCTGGTTGGCGACGATGTTCTTCTCGAGCTCCTTCGCCGCCAGCGTCGTCACGAGATTCTTGGCCAGGTTCGAGGTCTTGATCGCGTAGACGGGGACCTCGGACCAGATCATCACGCCCTGGCGGTCGGCCAGCTCGTGCGTGTAGGGGTGCATCGGATAATGCGTGCGCATCATCGTCGCGCCGACCGCCTTGGTCTCGGCGACGAGGCGCGTGCGGAACGCGTTGTCGACCGCGAAGCCCTGCGCCTTTGAGTCCTCGTGCACGCCGACGCCGCGGAGGTTCACGCGCGCGCCGTTGAGGATCAGGTGCCCGTCGCGGGAGACGCGGATCGAGCGGATGCCCGTGCGCAGCCGGTACGAGCCGGCGGCGCGCCCGCCCACGCTCGCCTTCAGGTTGACGCTGTAGAGGTTGGGCGTCGCCGGCGACCATACGCGCGGGCGCGGGACCTTGAAGCTGGTGTTGAACGAGGTCACCCCGTTGCCCGGGATGCCGCGGCTGCCGAGGTCGATCCGGCGCGAGCCGAAGTTGCCCGTCACGCGGACGCTCTGGGCGCCAGGGCGCACGTTGCGCAGGGTGACGCGGACCCGCACGGTCGCGGTACAGCGCGCGCAGGCGAGCAGCGGCGTCACGCGCACGGACTTCCAGTCGACGACGTTGAGGCGCTTGAGGTAGACCTCGCGCTGGAGGCCCGAGTAGTTCCACCAGCCGCCGGTCGGGGTCCCGTTGGTGGCGAGGCCGGAGGGCGGGAAGTCGGTCGACCGCCGCTTGGAGTCGACGCGGATGACGAGCCGGTTGGTGCCGCGCCGCCGCAGGCCGTCGAGGCGCAGCTCGAACGGGATGTACGCGCCGCGGTTGCCGCCCAGGCGCCTGCCGTTGAGCCAGACACGCGAGCGGTAGTTGACCGACTCGAAGCGCACCGCCCATGCCAGCGCCCGGCTCGCCTCGGGCAGCGAGAAGTCCTTGCGGTACCAGCCGACGCCGCCGATCATCGATGCGGGCGAGTCGTCCCCGAGGTTCCAGACGTTCGGCACCTTCACGGTCGACCAGCCGGCGCGGCTGCTCGACCGGTTCCAGCCGCGGCCGAGACCCTTGTTGCCCGGGTCGAGGCGGAACAGCCAGTCGCCGTCCATCAGATAGCGGCCGGAGGGACCCTCGTAGTACAGGGTCTTCGCCGACGGCTTGTCGGCGGCCGCCGCCGCGCCCGGCAGCGCGAGCACGACCAGCGCGACGATCAGTCCAAGGGTGCCTCGCATCCGCGGCATCACAACACAGCGTCCGGCGGGAAGTCGCGCGATCCGCGCGCGGTCACCCGCACGACGCCTCGAGGCCGATCGGCTTCGAGATCGCCAGCAGCTTCACTCCGCCGCCGGTCAGCGGCCCCTCGCGCCGGGCCTTCACGCACTGCACCACCGGCAGCGACCCGCCCGCACGCCAGGCCACACGGCCGGTGCCCGACTGGCGCGTCATCGTGACCCGCACCGAGGGCCGGTAGCTGAGGATCTCGACCTCGCCGGGCCGCGCGAGCTGCGCCACGCGGTCGCGGGTGACCTGCGCGCAGGCGGGCTCGCGCGAGCAGGCCGGGAGCTGCTTGAGCACGGCGCCGGCGTCCCCGCGCGCCTGCGCGCGCAGGACGTCGATCACCCGCGAGCGCTCGGCGCCCTGGCCGGTCAGCGCACGCGCCAGCAGGAACGAGATGCCGAGGAAGACGAACAGCCCGAAGACGACGGCGGTGACGAGCGTGGTGCGGCGCACGGCCGCGGCACGGTACTAGGAGTTCCGCGGCTCCTAGCCGGCTTCGGGGATGTCGTCGCCCGAGAGCTCGAGGAAGCGCTCGACCGAGGCCTCCTGCTGGGTCAGCCGCTCGCCGGCCCGGCGCGCGTGCTCGGACGCCAGCTCGAAGAAGTCCTTGAGGCAGCGCTCCGGGTCGTCGGGCAGCGGGTAGACGCGCGAGACGTCCTGCTGGGCGCACGCGATCCCCATCGGCGGGCGGCCTTCGGCGAGCGGCCGGGCACTGCACACGGCGGTGACCACGATCTGCTTGTCGGGCGCGACGAGCGCGGCGGGCAGGATGCGGTGGGCGGGGAGGCGCACGTCGAGGACAATCCTGCGATCCACCTCAACGCGGGTGCGGGCGAGCTCCTCCAGCGGCTCGCGCCAGATGTCGAGCACGGTGTCGGCGCCGAGCAGGGCGTCGCGCAGCGCGCCCGCCTGCTCCGCGTAGAGGGCCTCGGCCTCGTTCCGATCGCGCGCGCCGGCGAGGTCGAGGTCACAGGGAACGCGCAGCAGGTCCTCGGGCGCGACGGCGCTCCCCGCCCCGCGGCCGCCGTGAGCGACGTAGGTCTGGATCGTGCCGAGGTCCCGGCGGCCGTGGAAGACGACCGTGAGCTGCTCGCAGAGCGGGAGGCCGCCGACCCGGAGCGCGACCGCAGCCGAGGCGTCCTGGTCGATCAGGGCCCTGCGCAGCAGTTCGTCGGCGAGATGGTCGTCCATGTCCCCTCTATATCGGCAGTTCGCTGACCTGATTGTTACCCACTGGACGGACGAGCGGTAGCCTCCGGCGCGAGATGAAGCTCATCTACAAGCCCTTTGGAATCATCCTCGGCATTCTCGGCGGCCTCCTCGGCAAGCGCATCTTCGAGTTCATCTGGACCAAGATCGACGACGAGGAGCCGCCCGAGCCCACAACGCAGGAGGCGGACTGGGCCAAGATCCTCGTCACCGCGGCGATCCAGGGCATGATCTTCAAGTCGACCCGGGCGATCATCGACCGCCACGGGGCCAAGGGCTGGTACTACCTCACCGGTGCGTGGCCGGGCGAGAAGCGCCCGGACCCGGACAAGTAGAGCTAACCCCCGCCCCCGCGAATGACGAACCCGCGCGCCGCGAGCGTGGCGAGCGCGTCCTCGAAGCCGCCGAAGTCGCGCGCCAGCAGCAGCTCGATCGGCCGCCCCGCCGGACCCTCTCGGCGCACCCACCGCTGCAGCACCGGCGCGCCCGCGGCCTCCTCGGCCTCGGCCAGCAGGTCCATCAGGATCGGGAGCTCGGGCCGGTGGTCGAGATCGCCCGACACGACCTCGAGCGGGCCGGCGTCGAGCACGGTCAACAGCTCGTCGTCCTCCAGGCCCAGCAGCTCCTGCAGGCGCGCGGCGCTCAGAAGAGCTGGTTCTCGCCGCCGAAGACCTGCGACACCGAGTCGTCGGTGAAGATCGAGCGGATCGAGTCGGTCAGCAGGTCGGCGCAGGAGAGCACGCGGACGTTGTCGGGCGCGCCGGGCCGGAGCGGGATCGTGTCGGTGACCACGATCTGCTCGAAGTTCGCCGAGGCGAGGTTCTCGTACGTGCCGGCGCTGAAGACGGCGTGGGTGGCGGCGGCGTAGACGCGCGCGGCCCCCTCGTCGATCACGGTCTGGGCGGCCGCCTTGAGCGTGCCGGCGGTGCCGATCATGTCGTCGACGATCACCGCCGTCTTGCCCTGGACGTCACCGATGACGTAGCCGATCTCGGCGACCTGCTGGGCGGGGCGCTCCTTGTTGAGGATCGCCAGCTCGGCCCCGATCTTCGACGCGAAGTTCTTGGCCAGCTTGACCCGGCCCGCGTCGGGCGACACGACCACGAGGTCCTCGAGCCGCAGGTCGGAGAAGTACTGGGTGAGCATGAAAGTCGCGGTCATGTGGTCGACCGGCTTCTGGAACATGCCCTGGATCTGGCCGGCGTGGAGGTCCATCGTGAGGACGCGGTCGGCCCCGACGGCCTCGAGCGCGCGGGCGACCATGCGGGCGGAGATCGGCTCGCGGGGGGCGGACTTCTTGTCCTGGCGCGAGTAGCCGAACCACGGCGTCACCGCGATCACGCGGTGGGCAGAGGCGCCGACCGCCGCGTCGATCATCAGCAGCAGCTCCATCAGCGAGTCGTTGGGCGACATGCCCTCCGACGGGTTCCCGCAGGTCGGCTGGACGATGAAGACGTCGGCGCCGCGGATCGACTCCAGGTAGCGGCAGTAGACCTCGCCGTCGGCGAACGTCTTGAGCTCGACGCCGCCCAGGTCCACGCCGAGCTTGCTGCCGATCCGGCCCGCGAGCTCGGGGTTCGCGCGCCCCGAGAAGAGCATCAGGCGCTTGCCGTACTGGACTTCGAGGGAAGTCGCCGGGGCGGGGTGGGGATCCAGCGCGCTCACCGCAGGGCGGAGTGTACGTGCGGGGGCAGACGGCGCGCGCGCCGTCATCGCTGTTTCCGGGGAGCGCGCTCGGCGTAGCCTTCGACGTTGCGCTGGCGCTCGCGGGCGATGCCCAGCGCGCCGGGCGGCACGTCCTCGGTGATGACCGAGCCCGCACCGGTGTAGGCGCCGTCGCCGACCCTCACCGGGGCGACGAAGGAGGTGTGGACGCTCACCTTGACGCCGCTGCCGATCGTCGTGCGGTGCTTGTTGGCGCCGTCGTAGTTGGCGGTGATCGTGCCGGCGCCGACGTTCGATCCCGCGCCGATGTCGGCGTCGCCGATGTAGGAGAGGTGCGGCACCTTCGTGCCCTCGCCGACCTCGGAGTTCTTGATCTCGACGAAGGTGCCCGCCTTGGCGCGGTCGTGCAGGCGGGCGTTGGGACGCAGGTAGGCGAACGGGCCGACGGACACGCCGCTGCCGAGCTCGGCGCCGTCGAGGTAGGAGTGCACGACGCGCGTCTCGTCGCCGACCGTGGTGTCGATCAGGGTCGACAGCGGGCCGATCGTGCAGCGCTCGCCGATCCGGGTGCGGCCGCGCAGGAACGTGCTCGGCTCGATCACCGTGTCGCGGCCGATCTCGACACCGGCGTCGACGAGCGTGCTCTGCGGGTCCACGATCGTCACGCCGGCGAGGGCGTGCTCGCGCTGGATCCGCGCCTGGGCCAGCGCGCGGACGCGGGCGAGCTCGACGCGGGTGTTGACGCCGAGCGTGAGCGTCGCGTCCGTGACCACGTGGGCGGCGATCAGCTTGCCGTCGGCGCGCAGGAGCGGCAGCACGTCGGGCAGGTAGAGCTCGCCCTGGGCGTTATCGGAGCTGAGCCGGCCGAGCGCGTCGATTAGATCGCCGCCGGCGAACGCGTAGATACCCGTGTTGGCCTCGCGGATCGCCTCCTCCTCGGGGGTCGCGTCGCCCGGCGTCTTCGTCTCGACGACGCGCTCGACGCTCCCGTCGGCCGCGCGGATCACCCGCCCATAGCCCGCCGGGTCCTCGAGCTCCATCGTCGCCATCGTCGCCACCGCGCCGCTCTCCTCGTGCGCCTGCGCGAGCGCGGTGATCGCCTCGGCGGTGATCAGCGGCACGTCGCCGTAGAGCACGAGCACGGTGTCGCCGGCGCCGATGTGGCCGGCGGCGGAGCGCACGGCGTCACCGGTGCCGTTGGGCTCCTCCTGCACGGCGAGCTCGACGCCGTCGGGGAGCGCGCCCTCGAGCCGGCGCTGCGGCCCGTCGACGACCACGATGTGCCCGGCCCCGGCCTCCTGCGCCGCCCGGACCGGCCAGCCGATCATCGGCCGCCCGCAGATCGGGTGCAGGACCTTCGGCGTGTCGGACTGCATGCGCATGCCCTCGCCCGCGGCGAGGATCAGCACGGTGGGAGCGGGCACGCGGAGCATCGTAGTATCGGGCCGTCGCACGACGCCCTTGGGGGGTGGTGTACTTGGCGAGCACGCGCGGTTTTGGTCCGCGAGGACCGGGTTCAATTCCTGGCCCCCCAGTAAGTTCCGTCCGCAACTGATGCGAACATGTGTTCGTGTCAAGAGGCGGGCCCCGGTACTCCGAAGCAGAAGCACGCGAGGCGGTCAACGCGTCGATCTCCTTCTCAGAGGCGTTGCGCCGCCTCGGAATGAGACCGGCGGGCGGCAATCACATGACGCTCAAGAAGTACGCCGGCACCTGGGGCATCTCGACCGCCCACTTCGATCCTGGCGCTGCCCGCAAGCCGCGGGGGCGCGGAGTGCCGATCGAGACGGTGCTGGTCGCACACTCGACTTACAGCCGGCAGTCGCTGAAGAAGCGCTTGTACGCCGAAGGCATCAAGCGGCGCTCGTGTGAGCTGTGCGGCCAGGGCGAGGAGTGGCAGGGCCGACGCATGGCGCTGATCCTCGACCACATCAGTGGCGTCGCCACCGACAATCGGCTCGAGAACCTCCAGATCTTCTGTGCGAACTGCGCGGCGACGCTCGACACCCACTGCGGTAGAAACGTCCTGCTCAGCCGCGAGTGCCTGGTGTGTCGCAGTGCCTTCGTCCCGACCGATCGGCGCCAGCGGCACTGCACTCGGAGCTGCTCCGGCAGGACGGAGCCCCACAGGCTGCGCGCCGTCGCTGCGCGGACGGTCGAGCGGCCGCCGTACGACCAGCTGATGCGCGAGATCAGGGAGACGAGCTGGTCGGCGGTCGGGCGCAGGTACGGCGTGTCGGACAACGCCGTGCGGAAGTGGGTGCGTTGGTATGAGGCCGAGGCGGCGTAGTCAGGCTGCCGGCTGCTCCAGGTACCACTCCGTGAAGCGGGTGCAGCGGCCTTCGTCGTCGAACTCGAGCTCGAAGAGGTTGGAGAAGCGCTCGCCGTCGGTGTAAAGGGTCTCCCCCGTGGCGGTCGCGGCGCTGCCCTCGATCAGCGCGGGCGAGTAGGTGGCCTCCCACGAGCCGGGCTCGTCGCGGTTCTCGAGCCAGGACGCGGTGACGGCGTCGGCGCCCTGCAGGGGCTCGTCCCAGGGGTGGTAGGCGTAGGTCACGCCGGCGGCGAAGAGAGCGCGGATGGCGTCCGGGTCGTAGCTGCGCCACGCGGCGAGGTAGTCGTCGAGCCAGCGCTGCACGTCCTCGCGCGTGAGCACGGCTCAGGCGTCCTTGTCGCTCGCGAGCAGGCCGCCCTTGGCCCAGTGCTCGTGGTCGACCTCGTGGATGAACACCTGCACGGACTCCGGTGCGACGCCGTAGGCGTCCACGAACGCCTGGGTGATGCCCGCGACGAGGCGCCGTTTCGGCTCGAGCTCGCGGGGCGACTGCTGGATGGTGACGATCGGCATGTCGGGCATCCTCCCACTGCTCCTCGACCGTGCATCGCACCGGGATAGAGTGGCGCCGCCTATGCGCCGCCGTCGCCTCCTCGCCGTCGCCGCCGCGGCAGCGCTCCTCACGGGTGCCGTGCCGGCCCTCGCGCAGGCCGGTGATCCGATCATGCCGCTGTCGGAGCTGCGGCCGGGCATGCGCTGCACGGGCTACTCGGTGGTCAGGGGGACGGCGATCTCGAGCTTCGGCGTCGAGATCGTCGACATCGTCTCCGGCGACGCTTCGGCCAACGACGGGCCGCGGATCCTGCTGCGGGTGAACGGTCCGGTGGTCGACCAGACCGGGGTCGGGCCGGGCTTCTCGGGCTCGCCGGTCTACTGCCGCGACGGCGCGGGCACCGCGCGCAACGCGGGCGCGATCTCGGAGTCGATTGGCGCCTACGGCGGCAAGACCGTGCTCGCCACGCCGATCGAGGAGATCCTTGCCAACCCCGCCGACGCACCGGCGCCGCGGCCGATCCGCGCGCGCTCATCGCGCATCGGGCGGGTGCTGCCGCTCGCCGAGCCGCTCACGGTCTCCGGGCTCAGCCGCGGGCTCGCGCGCCGCCTGACCGCGGCGGGCGCGAAGGCGCGCCGGACGGTGCTGGCCGCGCCCGCGCTGCCGCTCGCGCCCTTCCCTGCCGAGCCGCCGCGGCCCGGCTCGGCGATGAGCGTGGGCTACTCGTCCGGCGACATCGCGGTCGGCGCGGTCGGCACCGTCGCCTACGTCGACGGCGACCGCGTGTGGGGCTTCGGCCACCCGTTCGAGAACAGCGGCCTGCGCTCGCTGCTGCTGCAGGACGCCTACGTCTACGACGTGATCTCCAACCCCAACGTCGGCGAGGACTCGGGCTCGACCTACAAGCTCGCGGCCGCCGGCCACACGCTCGGCACGATCTCCAACGATGCGAGCGCCGCCGTCGTCGGGCGGTCAGGCCGGCCGCCCGTGACGGTGCCCGTGCGCATCTTCACCGAGGACGAGGACACGGGCGAGCGCGCCACGCTTGGCGCGCGCGTCGCCGACGAGACGGACGCGGGCACGCCCGCCGGCAGCTCAGCGCTGACGTTCGTGGCACCGCTCGCGCTCGCCCAGGGCGCGTCGGCGATCCTGCGCAGCGCGCCCGGCCGGCTCAGCGGCACGGTCTGCGTGCGGATCGCGCTGCGCGAGCGCAAGCGCCCGCTGCGCTACTGCAACCGCTACGTGTCTGCCAGCGCGCCCGCGGACCCCGAGGCGGGCGAGAACCTCGTCGCCGCGGGCGCCGCGGCGGACGCCCTCACCGCACTGACCGAGCTCGACGACTTCAAGCTGCACCGTCTCCATGTGACCGAGTTTGCCGCGCGCGTGAAGCTCCGCCGTGGGCTGCCCCAGGCGTTCATCCGCTCGGTCAAGATGCCGCGGCGGGTGCGCCGCGGCCAGCGCGTCCGCGTGCGGCTCAACCTCCAGGTCGTCCGCGGCCCGCGCATCACGCGCTCGTTCCGGCTGCGGATCCCGCGCTCGCTGCGCTCGGGCCGGCGGCGAGTGGCGTTCAGCGGCCGCGACGTCGACGATCCCGAGTCCGACCTCTTCGGCGCGCTGCTGGAGACGATCACGATCGGCGGCGACGAGGAGGACGACGGCGCCGGGGACCCCGGCGCGCGCTCGCTCGAGGCCCTCGCGCGGCGCGTGCGCGCGGTCGCCCGCTACGACGGGGTGAGGGTCCGAATCGGCGGCCGGCGCGCGCGGGCCTACCGCGACGCCGACCTGCGCATCTCCGGCCGCGGCTCCGCGACCGTGCGCGTCCGCGGCTAGCGAGCGAACGTCAACGGCGCGCAGGGCGGGAGTGGGTTCGGGGGCCGGGTCGGCCGGATTTCGGCCGGGTGTGGTCACTTGGGGGTGACTATCGCCTTCAAGTGACCACACCCCCGCCTCGCGAGCCGCCGCGGCAGCTCGCACCCACTTCTCACTGCGCAGTTGAAGTTCTACGCCGCGGCGGTCACCCCGAGCTCGTTGGCGACCGCGTCCAGCGCCTCGCCGATCGCGCTCGCGGCCGTGTCGATGTGCTCGCGCGTGGCGATCAGCGGCGGCGACAGCGCGACGCCGTCGCCGATCGGCCGCACCAGCACCCCGCGCTCGCGGGCGTGGTTGAAGACCCGGAACGGCGCCTTGGCGTCGAGTGCGAGCACCTCGGCCGACAGCGCGACGGCGCCGAGCGCGCCGGTGCCGCAGCGCACCTCGCCGACCAGCGCGTGCGACTCGAACGGGGTCAGCGCAGAGACGAGCAGGCCCTCGAGCTCAAGCCCCCGGGCGAGCAGGCCCTCGCGCTCGATGATGTCGAGATTGGCCAGCGCGACCGCGCAGCAGGTCGGGTGGCCCGAGTAGGTCGGCCCGTGGCGGAACCACGGCGCGTCGTCCTCGTCCCAGAACGGCGCGGCGATCTGGCCGTTCACGATCACGCCGCCGAGGGGCAGGTAGCCGCTGGTGACGCCCTTGGCGAACGTGATCATGTCCGGTCGCAGGCCCCAGCGCTCCGGGCCGAACCACTCGCCGAGGCGGCCGAAGCCGGCGATCACCGCGTCGACCACGTGCAGCACGCCGGTGCGCTTGCAGAGCGCGTCGATGCCCTCGAGGTAGCCGGGCGCCGGCTGGTGGACGCCGCCGGCGCCGATCACCGGCTCGACGAACACGGCGGCGACGCGATCCGCGCCCACGCGCTCGATCTCGGCCTCGAGCGCCTCGAGCGAGTCGTGCGGGACCTGCGAGGAGTGCGGGTCGAGCGGGCCGACGTCGACGCGGTTGGCGGGGATGCCGCCGAGGCTCGTGCCGGTGCCGTGCGTCCCGTGGTAGCCCTGGCTGCGCGAGATCAGGTGCACGCGCTCGGGCTTGCCGACTGCGGCGAAGTAGCGGCGCGCGAGCTTGGCCGCGGTGTCGATCGAGTCACCGCCGCCGCTGGTGAGGAAGACGCGGGCGTCGTCGACGGGGGCGAGCGCGCACAGACGCTCGGCAAGCTCGAGCGCGGGCTGGTTGGCGAACGAGCCGAAGCACGAGTAGGTGGCCAATGTGCGCATCTGCTCCGCCGCGGCGTCGGCCAGCTCGGTGCGGCCGTGGCCGACGTTGACGCACCACAGGCTGGCCGTACCGTCGAGGTAGCGGCGGCCCTCGTCGTCGGTGACGTGGACGCCCTCGCCGGAGACGATCGTCAGCTCGGAGGAGCGGACGGCGTGCATGTCGGCGAACGGATGCCAGAGACGGGTGTCGGAGTGGGACATACCACTCAACCTACCCCGCGCATCGAGGTCGGATGGGCGCAAGCGGTGACGTTCAGCGCACCGTGCGGTACAGCCCCGCCAGCCGCGCCGGCGGCACCCCGGCGATGAACGCCCAGCGGATCAGCGTCCACGCGAGGGCGGTGCGCCGCCACCCGAGCGCGCGCCAGCGCCGCGAGGAGGTCGATGCGGGCCCAGGCAGGCACGCCGTGCGCCCGCGGCGCTCGAGCCGCCGCACCAGCTCGTGGTCTTCCATCACCGGGAGCGCGGCGAACCCGCCGAGCGCCCCGAATTCAGCGCGCCGCAGCCACAGCGTCGAGTCCCCGTAGTAGATCCCGAAGCGCCGCTGCAGCGCGTACCAGCGCGTCAACCCACGCGAGAAGCGGTCGTCACCGTCGAAGCGCAGCGCGAAGTTGCCGCCGGGACAGGCCGGATCGCGCAGCGCGCCGGTCAGCGCGGCGTACGCGCCGGCGGGCAGCCGCGAGTCCGCGTGCAGGAACACGAGCAGCTCACCTGTCGCCGCTGCGGCGCCCGCGTTCTGCTGGCGCGCGCGGCCGCGCGGCACGCTGAGCACACGCGGTGCGAGCGGATGGGTGCGCGCCAGCTCGGCGCTGCCGTCGCGCGAGCCGCCGTCGGCGACCACCACCTCCCAGCGCCCGCGCAGCGCGGCCAGGTGGTCGAGCAGCACCGGCAGCGCCCGCGCCTCGTCGAGCACCGGCACGACGACCGAGACGACCATCTTCACTCGTCGGCGTGGAAGCGGTAGACGATGCCGGCGGGGCTGAGCGCCGGCTCGTCGATCAGCGGCACCGTGGCGGCCAGCACGCGCGCGAAGATGTCCGTGCTCGCCGCGATCAGCTCGAGCAGGCGCGCGACCGGCGTCGCCTCGGCCTGGACGCCGTTGGCGTAGTCCGTCGCGTAGCCGATCAGCGCGAATGGGAGCTCCGCCTCGCCCGCCAGCACCGTCTCCGGCCCCGCGGTCTGCGACACCGCGGTGACCCCGCAGGCCGCCAGCCCGCGGATCTCCGCCTTGGTGTTGAAGCGCGGCCCGTCGACGTGCCCGTAGCACCCGCCGTCGCGCACCGCGACGCCCGCCTCCTCGGCGCCCGCCAGCAGCGCCGCGCGCAGCGGCGGCGAGTAGGGGTCCTCGTAGATCCAGTGGCCGCGGTCGCGGTGCCCGGCCTGCTGGTGGAAGGTGCACAGGCGCCCGTCCGCCAGCCGGTTGCTCACGAAGTGGAGGTCGTCGAAGCAGACCAGCGAGCCCAGCTCGACCGACGGATCGACCGCGCCGCAGACGGTCACGGCCAGGATCCCGGAGGCGTCGAGCTGCTTCAACGCCGCGAGGTTGGCGAGGTGCGTGACATGGTTGGAGAGCCGCACGTGGCCGACGCCGTGGCGCGAGACGTGCAGCACCTCGACCCCGGCGAACGTCCCGCGCGATACGGACGCGTCCCCCCACTCGGTCGTGACGGGCTGCGGCGGCGTGCCGTCGAACCCCGGCAGCGCATAGGTGCCCGACCCGGTGATGATCCCGATCGCCATTGTCTCGGAGCCTAAACGGCGCAGTGGTACGGCTGCGGGAGCGTGCCGTCCGCGAGCCGCAGC
>Ga0136617_10001250_pt1 | contig 22329 bp, 21 predicted proteins | sample AntDrymUQ3222106_2_FD_129672 | JGI IMG/M metagenome (GOLD analysis project Ga0136617, IMG submission 129672) | Polar desert sand microbial communities from Dry Valleys, Antarctica - metaG UQ322 (21.06) | ecosystem: Environmental > Terrestrial > Soil > Desert | place: Antarctica: Dry Valley...
CAGTCGAACGGTTGGTGAAAGAGGGATTGCTTGAGGAACTAGGAAACGATTTCTATTCACTGACGGACAAGGGAAGGGCAGCAGCCCAACGAACCAAGATTTAACTATAACCTTGCGCTCCGCTGGAGCTTTTTCTTGAATGCCTGACTACATTTCCTACCTGCCTCATCTAAACGCTTTTTTGAACACTACCAGCGCTTTGTTTTTGATAGCGGGCTACCGTTTTATTCGGGCCGGCTTCATTCGGCCGCACCGACACTGTCAGATTGCGGCCCTGGTGACGTCGACTTGTTTCCTAATTTCCTACTTGACTTACCATTATTACCATGGCGACACGCTTTTCCTGGGACAGGGAATCGTTCGGCCTTTTTACTTTGCAATCCTGATCACGCATGTGATCCTGGCCATTGTCATAGTTCCTCTCGTCTTGATTACGGTTTACCGGGCAGCCCGAGGGGATTTCATCCGGCACCGCAGGATAGCTCGCTGGACGTTGCCGCTGTGGCTTTATGTTTCGGTGACCGGCGTAATCGTCTACTTGATGCTGTACCGTATCTATCCGTCGCACTAGTAGGGGGCGGACCTCCGTGTCCGCCGCCCGAACGCACGCAGAGGTGAACCCTCGACGAAATGGGGGTCCGCCCCGGGGTGCACACAGAGGTGCGCCCTACAATGAGGTCCGCCCCACACGCACACAGACGCGGGCGCCCCGACGATGAAGTCAATCAAATGACAGGTGATGGAAATAACCCGGAAGTGAAGATCGCCGCGCCGGAAGTGAAACGTCTGCGTGCGTCCGGACCCATCCTAATTCTGGCGGTCCTGTTTGTGGTGGGAGCGTTCCTCACGTGGTATTTCACCTGGTTTGGCCGCGCACTTTCCGATGCTGACATTTCCCAGTACCTGGTTGACCAGAAGCATCCGCGGCGAGTCCAACATGCGCTCTTGCAGATCCAACAGCGGCTGGAACGCGGCGACGCCACCGCCCAGTGGTATCCGCAAATCGTCGGTCTGGCCAATCATCCGGAACCAGAGTTTCGCCTGACGGCCGCATGGCTGATGGGTTTCGATAGCAACTCTGAAGAATTTCATCAGGCGCTGTTGAATCTGGTGCGAGATCCGGAACCGATCGTGCGCAGGAACGCAGCCCTCGCCCTCGTGAGGTTTAACGATCCGAGTGGACGTCCTGAGCTTCTGGCGATACTCAATCCTTATGTAGTGACAACTCCCGCAGAAGGAGAAGTGGCCAGCACCTTGAAGAAAGGTTCCGCGCTGGCGCGTGGGACCTTGCTTGCCCGCATCACTCAGCCCGACAAGAAAACTGTAGAAGTAAGGTCGCCGCTTCCCGGAAAGCTTGACCGCATCGTCGCGCCGAGCGGTTCTAAGGTCGTACCCGGCGCGGCGATAATGACGATCAATTCGGATGAAGACAGTCTCTGGGAGGCGCTGCGCGGACTTGCGTTAATTGGTGAACCGCAGGACCTGCCTGCTATCGAAACCTTTGCCAAAGGTACCGTGCTTGAGTCGGAGCGCATAAAACAACAAGCGACCCTGACCGTAAAAGCCATTCAGAGCCGCGCGCAACAGAACCCAACTTGACTTCACGCAGTGGCAGCCTTGGAGCGCGGGCATCTTGCCCGCCTGAGCGCCGCAGGGGGGTGAGTCTGCGTTAGTAAGGTGAATGTAGAGTGAAAGCGAAGATTCTGAGCGTGCTGGCGCACGCTCGGCGGGCAAGATGCCCGCGCTCCAGTCGGACTCAGGTTCAGTGTTTTATCCGATAAGTAACCAGCACGCAGCCGTTCTTGAAGGCTTTGCACTGCAGCAACTCCAAATCGATCTGGTGGTTCATTTCGTGGAAAAGCGGAATTCCTGAACCGAGCAAGACCGGATGGATGTTGAAACCGATCTCATCAATCAGGTTCGCCTCGAGGAGGGTCTTTGCGAAATCGCCACCGCCCATCACGCAAATGTCTTTGCCTTTCTGACCCTTTAACTTTCTTACGAAGGCTGCGGCATCCTTCTGGATGATCTCGACGCCTGCCTCTTTGCCTGGCTGTAAGGTGCGCGAGAAGACGTATGATTTGATGCCCGGGTAAGGGTTGCTCTTACCTTTGCTGTTTTTAAGCGCCACCTCGTAAGTCTTGCGCCCCATCAAAACCGTGTCGATAGTCTTCCAATAGTCCGTCATCACTGACGCCGCTTCGTCACTCCACATGAGCCAATCAACAGCGTGATCTTTGCGCGCAAAGTAATTGTCGAGACTATTCGCCCCGCCAAACGTCACTTTTCGCATTTCGATTCTCCTTTCTTAAACGACGACACTTTAGTTTACGAAACGTGGGCGTGTCTTAGCGCTTTTTGATAAGCGTGCAGTCGCGGAAACTCCAACCAGTCGACCTTTGGCGTTCTTGAAGCAAGGCTGCGAAATAGTGAAAGGGGATTTGCTTTTAGCCGGCAGGCGGTGATGGTGGCGCGTCCGGAAGAGCAATCCCATGGAGGCCTTCCCAGTCTTCCGTGGGTACCATTTCGATGGCGTCCCAGGGACAGCCGTCGAGAAACGCGCCGTCGGGACCTTTGCTGATGCACTTCTGACAACCAATGCAGAGATAAGGATCAACCTCGATGCGCCCGAAGGGTGGGTGATCTTCATCGGGCACCCAGAACATACACGCCTCGATGGGACAATACTCGATACAGGCAGGTGATCCAGCACAGCCGGTGCAACAGTCAGTGGTAATAGCCAGGATCCGCGGTTTCTTCTTGCGCGTCGCCTTCCCGTCGCCCACCGACATGGGCCAGTATTTATCTATGATGTCGTACAAGCGGTTTCTTCCCGGGCAGTCTATATGCCGATTCTCAAGCCGACTCTAACATACCCTTGTTGATTCTCTCAACGATTTGTGTCGTTTACCTGTTTCGCTTGAAGCGTTGTCGCGAGAAGCGTTAAATGGAATAAATCTGAAAAGGAGACATCAACCATGGAAGCGATAGCGGGTATCTTCGACTCACGCGCCGACGCCGAACGTGCCGTTTCTGGACTTCGTTCCGCAGGAATTGCCAACGACAAGACCGTCTTCTTAACGCCGGGAACCAGCGACGAGGGAGTTGAGTCGGCGGTTCCTTTTACTGACACCGAACAGCCGGGAATGGGGAAAGCGATGGGCGGAGCCGTGGGCGGTGCGATAGGAGCGGCTGGAGGGGCAACGCTAGGTCTGGCCGCAGCCAGCCTGCTGGTTCCAGGCGTTGGACCCGTGCTTGCGGCCGGTGTTATTGGCGCCGCATTGCTGGGAGTTGGAGGAGCAGCTACGGGGGCAGCTGCCGGCGCCGCGATGGAAAGTGGATTGGCCGAAGGGCTATCACGGGACGAGTTGTACCTCTACGAAGATGCGTTAAGGAAAGGCCGCTCCGTCGTGATTAGCTTCGCCGAAGATGACGACGCTAAGGAACGCATACACAATGTGCTGGCCCAGGCGGGGGCGGAAAGCATTGACGCGGCTCGTGAAAGCTGGTGGCTGGGCCTGCGGGATGCAGAAGAGGAGCACTACCAGACGGATGGTGGGGACTTCCGCTCTGATGAGGTAAGCTATCGCCGCGGTTTCGAGGCTGCCCTCAATCCGAAGATGCGAGGCCGATCCTATGAGGAAACCGCTTCAGAATTGCATCAGACTTATGGCGAGGGTGCCACTGACAAAGCTTTTCGCCGCGGATACCAGCGCGGGCAGGACTATCACAAAACAGTAAGAGAAGGCTCTAAGAGTTGAAAGATCTGCTGCTAAACCTGGCTGTCTTCATTGGCATTCTGGGTCTTAGCGCAGTCATCACCGGCTGGTTCGCGCGGACAATGTATATCCGCTGTCTGGCCTGCGGAACTCTTAATGCCAGACGGCGTACGAAGTGTCGGTCTTGTGAACGCGATCTTAGGCGGCATTGTCCTGATTCGGATTCCTGATCAAATCTAAAACATGCCACATAACCCCCAACCTGCGACTCCGCCCGAATGGCAGACACATGCGGAGAAGACCAAGTATCGCGAAACACCCAACTACGACGAAACAATAGCTTATGCAAGAAGGCTCGATGCTGCTTCGCCGCTGATCGAATACACCTCGTTTGGACATAGCGGAGAAGGGCGTGAGCTGTCGCTCCTGGTTGCATCCGAAGGCGATACGTTCACGCCTAAGGCAGCACGTAAGGCAGGCAAGGCTGTGGTGCTCATTCAGGCTTGCATTCATTCCGGCGAGCCCGACGGTAAAGATGCCGGTTTCGCTCTGTTGAGGGACATTGCCATCACGAAAACGCAGCCGGGGTTGTTGGAAAATGTAGTAGTGCTTTTCATTCCGATCTACAACACAGACGGGCACGAAAGATCGAGTCCCTACAACCGCATCAACCAGAACGGTCCCGCTGACATGGGCTGGCGCGCCACCACTACCAACCAAAATCTTAACCGCGACTACATGAAGGCCGATACGCCTGAGACTCGAGCGTGGTTAGTTCTCTGGAACAAGTGGAACCCCGATTTATTCATTGATTGCCACGTCACCGATGGGGCCGACTATCGCTACAACATCACGTATCAGTTTGAGCATCACGATGGTATTGCCCCCAGCGTGCTTGCCTGGCAGCGGAAAGTGATAGATGGAAAGGTGTTTCCCGCTACTGAAGGGGCAGGCAATGTTGTCTCGTGGTATCTCGAATTTGCGGACAATCGAGATTTTGGGAAAGGCATTCGAGATTTCAATGGCAGTCCCCGTTTCTCCACCGGCTATGTGCCTTTGCGGAATCGTGCGGCTATTCTGATTGAAACGCATATGATCAAAGACTACCGGTCGCGGGTCATCGGCACATACGATTTGCTGAGATTTACCCTCGCGGAGGTTAGTCGCGACCCACAAAGTCTTCTTGATGCAGTGCGCGCGGCGGACGAGCAGACACTGAGGCAGAGCCGCCCAGATGACGCCGGGCGCAAGCTTCCTATTGATTTCGAGTTGACTGACAAGACTATCCCGTACCACCTGAAAGCACTTGAAAATCGGACTGAACCGAGCGACGTTTCCGGAGACACCAGAGTAGTCTTTGGGACGAAGCCACTCGATGTGACCGTGCCGATGTACAACACCTTTCGCGTAACGAGAGAAGTAACTCGGCCGCTTTATTACATTGTGCCGTCTCAATGGAAAGAGGTGATTGCAGTCTTGAGCACACACGGACTGCGACTACAATCTACGTCAGAGGTTACGACAATAGATATCGAGAGTTATAGGTTTAGTGAGGTGAAATGGCCCGCTGGCCCATTCGAGGGTCGGTTCATGCCTAAGTTCAAAGCCGAATTGATTAGTGAGCGCCGAACGTTTCCCCCCGGATCCATGATTGTCCCGCTAGACGACAACCTAGCAAAAGTTGCCATCAACCTTTTGGAACCGGAAGCACCGGATTCATTGGTAGTCTGGGGATTCTTCAATGCGATCTTCGAGCAGAAGGAATACGGGGAGAGCTACGTACTGGAGAATCTCGCGCGCGAGATGATGTCTGCGAATCCTGCGTTGAGGGCAGAATTTCTCCAGAGGCTTGAGTCTGATCCGGAGTTTGCGTCCAGCCCCAGTAGCCGACTCCAGTTCTTTTACCAGCGATCACCTTACTGGGATCCTCACATGAACCTGTATCCAGTGGGTCGCGTCATGAGTGAAAATTCAAGGTGAGGAAATTTGCAGGTTGGGAAGGTGGGCAAGCGCATCGGGATGTTCAGCCACTTTCCTTAACGGCCCGGCTTCGGCCTCGTTTCGTCACCACACCGACGCCCGCGAAGATTAGAAGGCTGGCGATAAGAATTCGTGAGTTGAAGGTCTCGCCCAGGATCAGCGGGGCGAGACCAAAAGCGATCAGCGGCTGAAGATAGATATAGGTCGCGACCGTGCTGGGCGTTACTCGTGTCAGCGCCCAGGCATTCAGGTAGAACGCCACGACTGTGGGAACCAGGATGATGTAGATCACTGCCAGCCAGACGGTGACGGGTGCTGCTTGCAGATTGTCACCGCTTAACGCGTAAGCGCCAACCGGTACTGTTACCAGACAACCAATACAAAACATCCAGCTAATCACGTTGAGCGCGCCGTAGCGTTTGAATAGATCCCTTGAGACTGCGATGTAAGCGCCGTAAAAAAGAGAACTTGCCACAATCAAGAGGTCTCCTGTGTTTGTTTGCGCAGAGAAGTCAGCTCGGAGAGGGTCAACGAGATAAATGACTCCGCTGGCCGCCAGGGCAATTCCCAGCGTGCGCCTCAAAGATATTCCGTCGTAGCCAAACGCGATACTGACTACCAGCGTGAACACCGGAATGGTTGTTCCCAGCAAAGTTGCGTTGATCACAGTTGTCAGAGCCACCCCTTTAACAAATAGGAGTTGATTAAGAGCGACTCCTAACATGCTGCAGAGTACGAGCCAGGCAAGATCGCGCCTGGGTATTTTGCGCAATTGGCCCAACTTGACCTGCAATAGCATGAAGGCAACCGAAGCGCCTACCACCCGCAGCGCAACCAAACTGGTACTCGACATCGATCTCAGTGCTACCTTGCCCACAATCGGCCAGGTGCCAAACATGAGCTGAACGCCAATCAGCGCGAGGTGAGGCGTGAAGCCTCGATCTCTCACCGGTCTTTTAGAGTTCATCGTGCTAGACACAAAAAGGACCGGGGTGATCCCGATCCTTCAGCCTCTTTCGAGATCACCTGTGATAGTTCTCTAAACAACTAAGTACAGGGGATTCTCGAGAATCTTCTTAAATGTCTGCAGGAATTTCGCTCCGGTGGCGCCGTCGATCACGCGGTGGTCACAAGACATCGTTACGCGCATCATCTGTCTGACTACAATGGCGCTATCTCTCACCACAGGCTGGGCGGACATAGCGCCGACGGCGAGGATTGCGCCTTCAGGCGGATTGATGACTGCGGTAAACGCGTCGATCCCAAACATCCCGAGATTGCTGACAGAAAAGGTTGCGCCCGTATACTCCTCAGGCCGAAGCTTGCGGTGGCGGGCGCGCTCGGCGAGCTCGCGCACCTCTCTGGCAATGGCGCTCAATGACTTTCGATCCGCGGAACGAACGATCGGAGTGATTAAACCGTCTTCAATGGCAACGGCCACGCCAATGTCGGCGCGTTCGTAGTACCTGACGGTCTTATCCTGAAACGATGCATTGACCTGGCGGTGCTCGATTAGCGCCGCGGCGGCAACCTTAATGATGATGTCGTTGATGCTGATTTTGAGGTCGGGATCGAGGTCATTGATCTCGCGGCGCATCTCGGCAGCCCGGTCCATCTCGATCTCAGTTGTGAGAAAAAAGTGAGGTATGGGACCCAGGGAAGTGACCAGTCTGCGAGCAATCGTACGCCGTATTTCACTGGCCGGTTCGTCGTAATAAGGCGATGCTCCAACAGCCGCTTGTGGTGACGGTTCGCTTTCCACTGCGCGCAAATGTCGGTGTGGCATTTGCGTGGGCGCCGTGTCGCCGGCGGTCTTGCTCTGGCCCGTCACGGCCTCGATATCACGCTTAACGATGCGCCCGCCCGGTCCGCTACCACTTAATGAGCGCAGGTCCACGCCCGCCTCCGCGGCCATTCGGGCGGCCAGTGGGGAAACTATGAGCCGGCCTGAAGAAGTGGCGCCAGACTCTACAGCCTGACTACCGTTTCCAGCCGCACTTCCACGAGATTCTGCGCCGGCAGCTTGCCGAGCTTTGCCGTCAGCATCCTTAACGGCTTCGCCAACAGCAGCGACAGGGGCCTGATCGGCCGCGGTCGGCGCAGACGCCGTATCAACTTCCGCTGTAGCTTCCGCCGGCTTGCCACTTGCCGAAGGTGATTTGGCTGCCGATCCTTCCAGTGCGGAAATGTCTTCGTCGGGCTCCCCAATTATCGCTATCAATTGACCCAAGGGAGCCGATTCGCCCTCTTTGATCAGAATCTTGCGAAGCACTCCATTGCCGAGAGCCTGCATTTCCATCGTCGCTTTATCGGTGTCAATCTCAGCGAGCGGCTCGCCCATCGAGACCTTGTCGCCTTCTTTTTTCAGCCAACGAGAAAGCTGTCCCTCCTCCATGGTGGGAGAGAGTTTCGGCATGATCACCTGAGTTGCCATTAAGATTTGTCCTTTGTCAGTTGTCCGTTATTTTCTTACGCTTGACAGGCGGCCATTTGCCGAGAGAACGGAAACAACGGACGACTGACCACGGACACCTGATAGCCTTTACATGTAAGACACCTCGTGGACTGCGGCCACCAGTTGATCGACACCTGGTATCGCGAGTTCCTCGAGATTCTTAGCGTAGGGCATGGGAACATCCGCGCCCGAAACCCGCTTCACCGGAGCGTCCAGATAGTCAAACGCGCGATCCATAATTTCCATGCTGATCTCGGCCGCAACACCGCAGAATGGATGCGACTCTTCCGCCACTACTACTCGACTAGTCTTCTTTACTGATTCCACAATCGTGTCGATGTCCAAAGGTCTGATCGTTCGCGGATCGATAACTTCGCAAGAGATACCTTGTTTCTGCAGCTCTTCCGCCGCCTTCAAAGCGACCGGCACCATTAACGATCTAGCCACAATCGTCGCGTCCGTTCCTTCCCGTTTGACGTCAGCCAGTCCCAGCGGGATCGTGAATTCAGGATCCTCTGGGACTTCGCCTTTATGGCCGTACATCCTCTCCTGCTCAATGAAGATCACGGGGTCGTCATCGCGAATAGAGGTCTTAAGTAACCCCTTCGCATCAGCGGGCGTTGAAGGCATCACCACTTTGAGGCCGGGAAAGTAGGCGAACCATGATTCCAGGGCCTGTGAGTGTTGCGAGGAGACCTGAAAAGCGGAACCTCCAGGTCCTCGAAAGACGATGGGAATCTTAAACTGCCCACCGGACATGTAAAACATTTTTGCCGCGGAGTTGATGATTTGATCGGTCGCGAGAATTGAAAAGTTAAACGTCATGAACTCGATGATTGGCCGCAAGCCGACCATCGCCGCGCCCACGCCCAACCCGGCAAACCCCAGCTCGGTAATCGGAGTGTCAACAACCCGCTTCGAACCCAGCTCTTCGAGAAGCCCTTTGGTGACTTTGTAAGCGCCCTGGTATTCAGCGACTTCTTCGCCCATCAGAAAAACATCCTGGTCACGAAGCATTTCCTCCCGGAGCGCTTGGTTGAGGGCCTCCCGCATGGTGATGACGGCCATTAAATGTTTCCTCTGATTGCTCGCCGAAAACTATTCGTTACTTACTATCTATCCCGCGGTTACGCGGAACGATCGGATTGGCATAGACATCTGTATACAACTCCTCGGGCGCGGGCTGCGGACTGTCCTCGGCGAAACGAAGGGCGTGTTCAACTTCTTCGCGGACGCTTTTCTCCATCTCTGCGAGCGCCGCGTCATTGACGATCCCTTTCTCCTTGAGAGTCGCGGAGAATACCTTCACCGGATCGCGCTCCTGGTGCTTCTCGATCTCGGCACGCGTGCGGTAGCTCCCGGGATCAGACATCGAGTGGCCCATGAAGCGGTAAGTGCGCACCTCGAGTAGGGTGGGCAGAAAATCCTTGCGAGCTCGTTCAACAGCTCGCGCGGTAGCTTCTCTCACGGCCAGCACATCCATGCCGTCAACGAACTCTGAAGCGATCTCGTAGGCGCGCGCCTTCTCGGCGATGTTCTGAAACGACATGGCGCGATCCAGCGACGTGCCCATGCCATATTGATTGTTTTCGCAGATGTAAATGCAGGGAAGCTTCCAGAGCTGAGCCATGTTTAGCGACTCGTGAAAAGCGCCCTGGTTGACCGCGGCCTCTCCGAAAAAGCAAAGCGTCACCTGGTCCGTGCCTCTGTATTTCGAAGCGAAGGCCACACCAGTAGCAAGCGGGATCTGGCCGCCGACTATGGCATGCCCCCCCAGGAAGTTTACGTTGCGATCGAACATGTGCATCGAACCGCCCTTGCCGCTGGAGCAGCCGCCGGCCTTGCCAAACAACTCGGCCATCACCGCATTAGGAGAAATCCCCTTGGCAATCGCATGGCCGTGCTCCCGATAACTGGTTAAGACGTAATCATCAGTGCGGATTGCGGAAATGGCGCCGATGGCCACGGCTTCCTGACCGATGTAGAGATGGCAGAAGCCGCCAATCTTACCCATGCTGTAGGCCTCGGCCGCTTTTTCTTCGAAGCGCCTAACCAAAAGCATCTGGCGATAAAGGTCGATTAGCGTCTTCTGGTCAATATCGTCGACGCGGTGCTTCTGCTCTTGCTTGACGGTTTTGAGTTGTTGAGCGACCGCTTTGGGTGGGTCCTGATCGATCACGCCGGTTCTGGTCTTCTCGCCAGATCCCGTACTCATTTCTGACGCTGCGGTCTGTTTGCTCATTTGCTAGCTGCTCTGGGCAACAATTTGATTCTTATCGCTTAAGGGCCGTGACAACCAAGGCCGACGAGATACTCTGACTGTTGCGAGTAAGGTGGCTGATTATACGCGACATTTGTGAGCACGCGCAAAACTGGACCCGCAGTCACAAAGAAGCACACACTGCATGGTGCAGCGTGCGCCGTGGGTTTTAGCTTTGGTTGTCGCACCTCTAATTCACACCGGGGCTTTAGCCAACCTTACCTGAGATCTGAATGCGACGGACATGATGTTTAAAGGCAGCCCGGCCTCCAACCCGATGTTGGGGTTCAGCGAGAGAAATGGCTCGGTCAACCCGTCATCACACCTGAAGTTGGCCACTGCTGAGTCAATTGAGAGACGAGCTTTTCCGGGTCTGTCACTGGCTCACTGCAAGTGAAATGCTCGCAAACATAGGCCGTCGGATTGTTATTGACCAACCCGCGATCACGTAGGAGAGGAATCAGCTCGGAGCTTCGACTATCCCCAGGAGCCGCCTGGGCTACCACTTTGTTAGGGACGTACGGCTGCCATACCGCTCTTCGCAAAAGGCGAGTCTGGGGTAAATCATGGTCGCCCATGAGGGCTATCTCTTTGGGCGTCCCCAGATTAAAGTCGAGAGCGCAAAGAGCCCGTCCAAAACCAGATGGATATCGCCGCAAGGAATCGGCGATAAGGCGTAAGATGGTCACCGCCCTTCTTCGGTAGTCGTTGTTATCTGTTAAGGCGGCGAGGCGCAGCATCACTTCGGTTGCGACGGAATTCCCTGAAGGAGTGGCGTTGTCAAAATAATCCTTTGAACGAATGATCAAACTCTCGTGACTTCTGCCGGTGTAAAAGAATCCCCCGTCTTGATCATCCCAGAATTCGTCGATCATCTTGTTAGTTATAGAAAGAGTCGCCTCGAACCATTCCAGTTCTCCGGTAGCCTCGTACAGAGTGAGGAGTCCATCGCTGAGAAATGCGTAGTCTTCCAGATAGGCATTCAGTTTCGCAGTGTTGTCTTTGTAAGTTCTTAGAAGCAGGTCATCACGACGCAAATTGTCGAGGACGAACCGGGCATTGCGTCTGGCAATCTCTAAATAATCTTCGCGGTCGAGAATCGCTGCCGCTTCGGCAAAGCTCGCCAGCATCATTCCGTTCCAGGCAGTCAGAATCTTTTCATCACGATCGGGTTTCACACGGTTTTCACGTAGCTCAAAGAGTTTGCGCCGCGAGCGCTCTAATAATTGCTGAAGCTCCTCAGGGGTAACTTTCGATTTCGCTGCTACGTCTTCGAGGGGCCGAGTGACATTTAGAATGTTCTTACCTTCGAAGTTTCCCGCCTCGGTGACTTCGTAATAGGCCGAGAAGAGTGGTGTGTCCTCCTGGTCCAGGACAGACGCGATTTCGTCGCGCCTCCATACAAAAAACTTCCCCTCCTCGCCTTCGGAATCGGCGTCTTGTGTTGAGTAGAAGCCGCCGTTGGCATCCGTCATCTCCCGCACTACGTAATCAAGGATACCTTCGGCGATCCTGCGCGCCCACTCGTCATGGGTTAGCTGGTAGTAGTGCAGATAGACTCGGGCAAGGAGCGCATTGTCGTAAAGCATCTTCTCGAAATGCGGCACCAGCCACCTCGCGTCCGTTGAGTAGCGGTGAAAACCGCCGCCAAGGTGATCGAAAATTCCGCCGTCGGCCATCTTGCGGCACGTGTGAGCGACAATCTCTAAAGCTTCTTGTTTTCCGCTGCGGTTATAGACGCGCAGCAGAAACTCTAAGGTCATGGCCGGCGGAAATTTTGGAGCGCCGCCAAAGCCGCCGTGAACCGGGTCGTAGCTCTTAACAATCCCTCTGAAAGCGTGGTCCAGAAGTTCTTGCGATAGTGGTTCATTTGATTCACGTGCAAGACTCAAGCGATTCAGTTCGGCAAGGATGGAGGCCCCGGTTTGCTCGATATCCGCCGGACGTTCCCGATAGGCCTTCGCCATGCTGATGAGCACGCGTGGGAATCCAGGCATGTTGTTCCGATCTTCCGGAGGGAAATAGGTTCCGCCATAAAAGGGAACACCTTCAGAGGTGAGAAAGACGGTCATCGGCCAGCCGCCGTGATGCGTCATCATCTGAACAGCGTTCATGTAGATCTGATCCAAATCCGGCCGCTCTTCGCGATCAACTTTAATACTGACAAAGTTCGCGTTCATGAGGCGCGCAATCTCTTCGTTTTCAAATGACTCGTGCTCCATGACGTGGCACCAGTGACAGGCTGAATATCCAATACTCAATAGGATTGGCTTGTTCTCGCTCCGGGCTTTCGCAAACGCGTCTGCGCCCCAGGGATACCAGTCCACCGGATTGTGAGCGTGTTGGAGAAGATAAGGACTGGTTTCGTTAATCAACAGGTTCGTGTGCTGATGATCTGACATACCCACCTCTTTTTGGGTTGTGGACTACTGACTGCGATCTGGAGTTGGAGTTCGAGTCATTGTACAGCCCGGCGTGATGATCGACGAATGAGATCGGGTTCATCCACGCCGGTAGGCTTGTGCTCCAACATTAATCGGGCGTGGTAGGACATAAGAGAAATGATCCCCGTAGCGCGGGAGGCGCGGCAGAAGGTAGCCAGCGGCAAGCGCTTGGCGCGCCGCCCCTGGGTTACGTCAATAACCCGACCGCCCTGAAAGGGCGCAAAGAACCTCGCAAACCTGAATATCTGGAGATGTTGAAACTGTAGAGCGATTGAATACGACGAGCTCCATGTTTTGGTGATGCTTGCTGCGCCCTTTCAGGGCGTTATCGTGCTTGTCGGACTTATCCAGGGGCTGCGCGCTAAGCCGCTTGCCCTTGGCTACCCCCTGCCGCGCCTCCGGCGCTGGTTGAGTTGACCAGGTCGCCGCTCCTCGGCATGTGGTCGACCGCATGCAGATGGTTGTGCTAACTGCACCAGCAGCAGCCGGGGTGATTACTTAGACAGTCGAGCCGCATTTGCTATACTCGCCAGACTGAATGATGATTCATTTCTGACTGGAAATCTTGGCGAAAATTGATGGAACGGGAAACGCTGGAAATGGATGTCGTCTTTGTCGGTGGAGGACCGGCAAACTTGAGCGGCGCATTGCATCTTGCACGCTTAATCGAGAGCCACAATGAGGCAGTCGCAAAAGGGGAGGGTCAGGGAAAGCCGCTTGCTCAGATCGAGATTGGCGTAATCGAGAAGGGCACGTCAGTCGGGGCTCATATCCTTTCCGGAGCAGTGATGGATCCGCGAGCGCTCAAGGAACTGATTCCAGACTTCATCGAGCAAGGCGCACCAGTTGAATCTCCAGTCAAAGAAGACTACTTCCTTTACCTGACAGAGAAGCATGCGATCCGGTCCCCGATCACGCCCCCCCCACTTCAGAATCACGGCTACTACATCGTTTCCTTGAACCGACTCACTGCGTGGCTGGGCGAGAAATGCGAAGAAGCGGGGGTCAATATCTTTCCGGAGTTTCCCGGGGCGGAGATGCTTTACGATGCGGATGACCGTGTGATTGGTGTTCGCACAGGCGACAAAGGAATCGACAAAGAAGGGAAGCCGAAGGCCAACTTTGAGCCGGGAGTTGATTTGCACGCGAAGGTAACGGTGCTCGGGGAAGGACCTCGCGGCTCGTTAACCAAAAAACTCACCGAACGTCTCGGTCTTGATGAAGGCCGGGAACCCCAGGTTTACAGTATTGGCGTAAAGGAGCTGTGGGAACTGCCAGATGATCGGTATCCCACGGGCCGTGTGACACACACATTGGGTTTCCCGTCAGATGCTCACACTTACGGCGGCGGCTGGATCTACGGAATGCAAAATCGCATTCTCAATATCGGCTATGTAACCGGTCTCGACTATCAAGATCCCCTGCTCGACCCGCACGCGGAGTTTCAACGATTCAAGTCGCATCCCTTTCTCTCACGCTTACTCGAGGGCGGCAAGATGATCCGTTACGGCGCCAAAACAATCGCCGCAGGTGGCTACTTCGCCATGCCAAGGATTTACGCCGACGGAGTGTTGCTCGTGGGCGACTGTGCCGGATTTCTCAACTCGCAGCGACTGAAAGGAATTCACTCCGCGATCAAGAGCGGCATGCTGGCAGCGGAAGCCATATTCGAAGCGCTGTTAGCCGGAGATTTCTCAGCACGCCAGCTGCAACGCTATGAGCAACTCGTTAATCAAAGTTGGATCATGCCGGAGCTGCGCAAGGTGAGGAACTTTCATGCGGGCTTCAAGCATGGACGTTGGCTGGGATTAGTAAACACCGGCCTGCAGTTCATTACCGGAGGGCGGGCCTGGGGGATTTTCGATCGTACGAAAGCGGAGCCTGGCCATGAAGTGATGAAGAAGCTATCTGCTTACGGATATCACGGCGACAACATCGAACAGCGTTACAACGGGCTTCGGTTCGACGGTAAGACGACATTCAACAAGCTTACCGGCGTCTACCATGCCGCGGTTGGACACGACGAAGATCAGCCCGCGCACCTGCATGTTTTGGATAACAACATCTGTTCCACGCGTTGCGCTGAGGAATATGGCAACCCATGCCAGCGTTTTTGTCCGGCAGCGGTTTACGAAATGGTTGACCAGGGAACGAACGGCAGGCGCAAACTTCAGATCAACTTCTCAAACTGCGTTCACTGCAAAACGTGCGACATCATGGATCCGTACCAGATTATCAATTGGGTGACTCCGGAAGGCGGTGGCGGGCCGGATTACAAAGGGATGTAGGCCACGCCCGGCTCGCCCTGATACAGATCCTGCTCCGTCGCTATTCGTTATTTTCGTCGTTAATCTTAAAGTTCACCTTACCGCGCATGACCTCTTCCAGGGCGATACGAGTGGGCTTGTGCTTCACAGGATCGATTTCGATGCGTGGGCGGGCGCCGCGCTGCAACTGTTTGCTTCTCTTAGCGGCGAGAATAATGAGCCGATATTTGGAATCGATTTCCGGAGCCTGAATCTCATCTAAGGCATTTTCCAGATCTGTGTTTGGTGTTTTCATGATGGCTGATAGTCCTCCTGTTAGCGCTTACTGTAAGACTGCATAGCCATTTGCAGCGCGGTTTGGCCCGCAACCAAATTGCGATCACCGTGCGCCGGAGGCGCAGTTGCTTCGCAGAATCCGCTTCCGATCATTCTGGACAAAGGCCGCATTACGAGAGTTCGGCTTTAGTCTAAAGAAAAACTCTCGACTACTCGCTTAATCTGTGGCTCCTGGCGGGCTCGGCGCGCTCTCTCGGCCTCGATTATGCTACTCAGATGTCCGGCCGCCTTTTCCACCTCATCATTAATGATCACGTAATCAAACTCTTTGTAGTGCTTCAGTTCCGCGGGCGCGTGTCTCAGTCGCAGCTCCAGCTCCTCCGATGAATCGGTTCCTCGGGCTATTAACCGCTGCCGCAAGATCTCAACCGATGGGGGCAGGATAAAAACGCTGACCGAATCTGTGACTAACTCACGCACGCTGGCAGCCCCTTGCACATCCACTTCGAGAATGATGTCTCGTCCTTCAAATACTTCACGAGAAACCTGATGGCGGCTGGTGCCGTAGAGCTTGCCATGCACATGTGCCCATTCCAGAAATTCACCGGCTGCGACCATGGCCTCAAACTTTTCCGGCCTCACGAAGAAGTATTCGCGTCCTTCAACTTCGCCATTACGCGGCGCACGAGTGGTGTATGAAACAGAGTATCTAAGATTTTGCGCCTGCTTCAACACCTGTTGAATGAGCGTGCCTTTGCCGCCGCCCGAGGGAGAACTCACAACGAAGAGAATGCCACGCGTCGACTCCTCAGGAGCCACAGTGTCTAGTCGTTCAAACTCTTTCTGTTCACTCGACATTCTGGACCTGCTCGCGCAGTTTCTCCACCTCAGCCTTGATGCCGAGCGCGGCCTCTTTGATTAAAAGCTCTGTTGATTTCGACAGGGTCGTATTTGCTTCCCGATTCAGTTCCTGCAGCAGAAAGTCAAGCATCTTCCCGGTCTCGCTTGTGGAATCCAGCGCCTCGCGAAATTGGGCCAGATGACTGCGAAGTCGAACCATCTCTTCACTGACATCACTCCTGTCAGCCAGATAGGCGACTTCCTGAGCCATTCGTGCAGGATCAAGCTCAACCAGCTGGTTTTCCCGGTTGAACAGCTCACCAATCCGCTTTTGCAGGCGCACCCGATAGGCCTCAACCAGTCCACTCGCTGCCGCTTCGATAACCGGAACCTGCGCTTCTATGTTGTCTAGACGTTCGCGCATCTCTTTGCGCAGCGTCTCGCCTTCCTGTGCTCGCATTTTTTCGAGCTCCGCAAGTGCTGCATCGAGCGCGCGCTCAATGCCGGCTATCATGCCTTCGTTGAGGCCGTCGCGTGCGGTTTGCAGCGCTCCCGGGAGCCGCGCAAGCACATTGATGTCCAGATCGCCCGCGATTCCAAACTCCTCCTGCATTTCTTTCAGGGCCCTCACATAGCCCGTAATTAGCGGACGATTCAACTCGTAGGCAACCTGGGACGTGGGCTCAAACGTGACGGTTACATCAACCCGACCCCGCGAGACCCGGGAACTGATGCGTCGTTTGATCTGTCCTTCCAGCGGCGAGAGTTCTCCCCCCAGGCGTAGATGCACATCGAGAAAACGGTTGTTAACCGTCTTCAAATCGACGGACACGGAGAAATCATCTCCAGTTGCAGAGCCACGACCATATCCCGTCATTGATTTCATAAGTTTGTTTGTCAGTAGTCAGTGGTCAGGCGTCAGTCGGTTCCCTCTAGAATCGTGCATTGTGCTTGCTCTACTTAATTCAAACACTACTGACTACTGACTACTGATCATTGATTACTGACTGACAACTCTTCTTCTTCGTCTGCAAACTGAAGCTCATAGAGTTTCTTATACTGCCCGCCACGAGCCAGCAACGTGGTGTGGGTTCCCATTTCGATAATCCGACCTCCCTCTATCACCACAATGCTGTCAGCGCGACGGACGGTAGAGAGGCGGTGAGCAATCACGATGGTGGTGCGGTTGCGAACTAGATTAGCTATTGCGCGTTGCACGTAACGTTCGGATTCTGCGTCCAGAGCTGAGGTAGCCTCGTCCAGAATTAATAGCGGCGCATCAACCAGTAGCGAGCGGGCGATGGCCAAACGTTGACGCTGCCCGCCGGAGAGAAAAACTCCCCGCTCGCCGACAATCGTTTCGTAGCCGCGCGGTAGTTCCATGATGAAGTCGTGCGCGAAAGCTATGCGAGCAGCCTCTTCGATTTCAGCTTGCGTAGCCTCGGGTCTGCCGTACGCGATGTTATGGAGAACCGTGTCATTGAAAAGCACGGTTTCCTGAGTGACCAGCGCGATTTGACGTCTCAAGCTTGAGAGCTTCACATCTCGTAGATCGATCCCGTCCCAGAGCACCGAGCCAGAAACCGGATCATGAAAGCGTGGAAAGAGCTTTGTGAGCGTCGATTTGCCGCCTCCTGATTCACCCACGAGTGCAACCATTGCACCAGCGGGAATCTTCAGCTGGATGTTGTGCAATACCGGGCGCGCCTCATTTGCGTAACCGAAAGAGACGTTTTGTAGTTCGATGGCGTACTTGAGTGGCGGGAGCTCGGTCGCATTATCTTTCTCGGGAATTTCCGCGTGCTCGTCCATCACTTCCCAAACGTGATGCGCCGCGGCCAGGGCCTGCTCCATGCTGTTTTGCAGTCGCGAAAGTTTACGCATGGGGTCGTAGCTACGAAAGAGAAAGAACAGGAATGTCAGAAACTGAGCCGCGTTCATGCGTCCGGACATGATCTCACGCTGGCCGAAGAAGAGGAGAAAGACGACGAAGACCACTCCCAGCATTTCGATCGTAGGCGGCGCAAATCCCGAGATGCTGGCAGTGCGCAAATTCGCTCGGACGATCCTCTTGGCCACGTTCGTGAAACGAGCAGATTCCCGCGCCTCAGCGCGATACGCCTTAACAATACTTTGATTGGATAGCGCTTCCTGCGCTGTATCGGTGAGCTCTTTGTTTCCTTCAAAGCTTTCGCGAGCGAGATTACGGAGCTTGGTGCCGAACCTTGCCGTAAGCACGGCAATGATTGGTGCGATCGTCAACGAACCCAACGTCAGCCGCCAGCTGTAATAAAAGGACGCGGAGAGAAACGCTATCAGTGTGAAACTCTCGCGGAGCATATCGCGAATCGTGCCGGTAACTGCTATCTCTATTGCCGCCGCGCTGGACACCAGACGCGAAACGAGATAGTTGGTGCGGTGACGCTCGAAAAAACTTGCCGACTGCGAGAGCAAATGCCTATAGAGATCCTGGCGGAGTTTCAGGACGGCAGACTGCCCGATGCGCGCCATTAGATAGGTCGAAAAGTACTCGGCGATTCCTTTGGTAAAGGTGAACGCCAGCAACAAAATCGAAATAATTTTCCAGGCTTCCAGACCCGAGTGTGGGATGATGTGTTGCAGCCCGAAGAGCGTAGGAGTGCGCTGCCCGCCGCCTTGTGCAAAGGCTTGATCAAAGATGGGAACGATTAGTGCGCCGATCGCGCTTTCCAGCACGCCCACAAGCAGCATCGCAAAAGTCGCAAGAGTGAAAGTGCCCCAGTGAGGTCGTAAATATTTGAGCAGTCGTCTCAGATCGTGCATTGCCGCTGGCGAAACTCTCTGATCCGTAGGTAAAGGAAGGTTGAATACGGCTGTGAAATTAAGGGAACTACTATACTTACCCTTGCTTAACTGCGTCAAGGCCGACATTTCATTTGCTCGTCTTTGGACTTTATCGTGTGGTCCCACGCAACCTTGGTCGATTGCTGAACGCGAACTGGGTTATAATTCGATTGCGATTTCGTGAAATCAAACTCACCAGCTAATGGGTCACTAGTCTTGGAACAACAACAAGGAGCAATCAAGAACGCTGGGAAGCGGCTTCTGATCGTTGACGACGACGCGGACATGCGGCTCCTGCTGGCTGAGTATTTTCGCCGCCTGGGATTTCAGGTTGAAGAGCGGGAAAGTGGTGCCTCGGCGCTGGAGCCGGCTGTAGCCGGGCGGTTTGATTGCTTTATCCTGGATGTCTCCATGCCCGGAATGTCTGGATTTGAACTGCTGAAGCGCGTTAGAGACCGCGGCCTACAGACTCCAGCTCTATTCCTAACCGCTCACGATGCCCTAGATTACAAAGTCGCCGGTTTCGAGGCCGGCGCCGACGACTATGTGGCAAAGCCTTTCAGCCCACGCGAGCTGGAATATCGCGTGGATGCGCTGCTCAGACGCTCTGGTACGGTTTCGGAGGCCAAGGATGGTGAACGCATAGAAGTTGGAGACTTGATAATAGACAAACGTCGCCATGAGGTCAGCAGACAGGGTGAGCGTATTGACCTCACACCGCTTGAGTTCCAGATTCTCGAGTTGCTGGCTTCTGAACCCGGACGCGCCTGGTCCAGGAATGCGCTATTGGACCACGTCTGGAGCACCGACTACGAAGGTTATCAGCGCAACATCGACCCGCACATCAATCGCTTGCGAAAGAAACTGGAGACTGATCCGAAGAACCCTCGATATGTGCTGACTGTCCGCGGCGTCGGATACAAGCTTAACGAAGCGCCGTGAGTATGATTCTCATCTCTCGGGTTGCTTAAATTCGCAGGTCAGGAAGGGTGGTTTACCCCCGCTTGCGTGGCGCCGGGAGTCGGCGGGGGTAAACCACCCTTCCTTACTCGCGAGTCATTCCAATTTGAACTACCACTTCATTGTTGAGTTCATCATGATCCGTTCATCATCAAGTCTTCTTTTACTGCCGCACGCCGACTAGGAGGAGAGATTGGAATGTTATGGATACTCGGCGTGGCACTCATTGCCCTCTGGTTTGTTCTAAAGATTATTCTTCACAAGGGCGGCTTCTCGCATATCCTGCTACTAACGGGGATCTCCCTGCTTATCATTCAATTTGCGGCCTACCGAAGGGCTAATTATCAAAAACTTTCGTCTCGGCGATAGCTTGACCCCCTCATAACCTTCGGCAACAATGATTCGCTGCGCTGCATCAAGAGAAGAGGCAGTTTTAACGTCCTCGGGGCCCATTCCCCTGGGCAACCTCGAATTGCACTTGAAGTTAGGAGCTTTGCCATGATTATCAGCCGCTTTTCTCTGAGACACCTTACCGTTGCGGTCTGCCTGAGTTGCGTCTTGGCCCTGGGTCAACCGGTCCTCGGACAAAGCGATGTGCCCCGGCAAACCGTCGCCATAACTTACCCGCTCGATGAAACGATTAGTATGAAGTTTCGCGGCACGACCCTCTTGCCCAGACTCAAGGGCGAGGCAAAGGTCCGGCGTGCCGGACGGCGCGGCACGCGAGTCGAACTCAGCCTGGACAATCTGACGCGGGCTTCCGAGCTGGGTGGCATTTACAGCACATATCTGCTGTGGGCTGTCTCACCGGACGGGCGCGTCGATAACTTGGGCGAGATCAAGAGAAGCGGTAGTGGATTTATTGATTCAAAGCTGGACGTTACCACTCCGCTCCAGACGTTCGCATTGATCGTGACCGCCGAGCCTCACTTTCTCATGAAGATTCCCAGCCGCATGGTAGTAATGGAAAACCTACCACCTCAACGAACAGGCGGGAATCAGATAGCCACGGTTAACGTGCAATACATCGGAAATTCGAGTGACTACTTCAGAGACAAGCGGGTGCCGGAGATTGCCGATCGGGATTACAGCGACACACCGTTATCGTTGCTGGGTGCTCGTCAGGCGTTGAATCTCGCAAAGTTTGCGGGTGCGAATCAAGATGCGCCCGCCGAGTTGCAGCAGGCAGACGAGGATTTGCAGGCTGCGGAAAAGGCGTGGAGATTCAACCAGTCATCATCTGAGGTTGATGTGCTGGCGCGCAAGGCGACCTCATCAGGGGCTCGGGCTGAAGAGATGGCTGTGGCCAGACGCGCCGCGCGTTTGCGACGCGAAGATATTCAACGAAGAGATCAGGCATTGCGAACTGCTGAGAAGACCGCGGAGAATGCGCAAGCCGAAATCGATCAATTACGCGCCGCTCTTGATCGGGAACAGCGAGCACGCGAGCTGGCTGAAAGAGATGCAGCCACGGCAAACGAGCAAACTCGCGAACAGCGAATTGAAATCGCCCGTATCCGCGATGAACTGCAAACCGTCAGGGCTGAGGGGGAGGCGGCGAAGATCACAGTCGCACGTTTTGAAGGCGAGAAGCAGGCCGAGGACGCACGCAAGGAAGCAGCACAGCGCGAGCAACAGAGAATTGCGGCCCAAGCCACATTGAAGCAAACGCTGGCGAAGTTTGGAACGTTGAAACAAACGCCCAGCGGCCTTCAACTTGCGCTGCCGGAATCGATTTGGAGCAGCGCGCGCGGTTCAGATCTGGCGGCCACCGCGGCAGCCAAACTCGAGCCACTGGCCGCGCTGCTGGCGAGCAATCCTGAGTATCAGATTTTGATCGAGGTCTATACCGATAATAAAGGCGACGAGGTCTCGCTGCAACAGCTTACCCAGGACCGGGCGCGGGTTCTGTCAGAACGGCTACAGTCCGCCGGAGTAGATCCATCTCGGATTCAAGCCAATGGCATGGGCGCTTCAAATCCCCTGGCAAAGAACACGACGGTCGCGGGCCGTTCTCGCAATCGCAGAACGGAGATAACTCTGACGCCAATTCCGGCGCGCAGCGCGGCGAACCAGTAGGGCAAAAGGAATTGCGGATTGCGGAAAAAGAATTTCGGATTTCTTATCACGACGAAAGGGCTTCGAATACAAATCTGGAAAATCCGAAATTCGCAATCCGCAATTCATTGTTCCAGCACGCTAGTTGAAACTATGCGCTTTGAGCGCAAGACTTTCAGTTGCTACACACTTCCACAGCGTGGTAGAAGTGGCGCCCGTGAGAGACAACCGACATAGCGGGCACACC
>Ga0136617_10001251_pt1 | contig 22328 bp, 22 predicted proteins | sample AntDrymUQ3222106_2_FD_129672 | JGI IMG/M metagenome (GOLD analysis project Ga0136617, IMG submission 129672) | Polar desert sand microbial communities from Dry Valleys, Antarctica - metaG UQ322 (21.06) | ecosystem: Environmental > Terrestrial > Soil > Desert | place: Antarctica: Dry Valley...
CGGTCGAGCCGGCGGCCGATGCCCAGGGCCGCTGACGATCTGAGGCTGCGCACCCGCGACGCGATCGCCCTCGGGCTCCTGCACGGGCCCGCCGAGCTGCTGCCGGTCTCCTCCTCCGGGCACGTCGCGGTCGTGCCGTGGCTGTGCGGGTGGCCCTACAGCCGCCTCGACGGCGAGCTGCGCAAGACCTTCGAGGTCGCGCTGCACGCCGGCACGGCGGCGGCGCTGATCGTCGGCCTGCGCGACGAGGTCGCCGGCGCGGCACGCGAGCTCGACCGTCGCCGCATCGAGCTCGTCGTGCTGAGCTTCGTGCCGCCGGCGATCATCGGCTTCGTGCTCGAGCGCCCGATCGAGCGACGGCTCGGCACGCCGGCGACCGTCGCCGCCGGCCTCGTTGCGGGCTCGCTGGCGATGATCGCGGCCGACAGGACGAGCCGCGGGCACCGGGGCCGCGAGGACGCCGGCGCGCGCGACGCGCTCTGCCTCGGCCTCGCGCAGGCGTGCGCGCTGACGCCGGGCGTATCGCGCAACGGCGCAACGCTCGCCGCGGCCCGCGCGCGCGGCTTCGCGCGCGAGGACGCAAGCGTGCTCTCGCGCCACGTCGCGCTGCCGATCATCATCGGCGCGACCGCGCTGAAGGGCACGCGCCTGGCCCGGCGCGGCCTGCCGGCGGGCACCGCGGGCGCGTTCGTCGCCGGGATCGTCGCGTCGTTCGCGACGACGCTCGCGTCGGTCCGGATCATCCGCCAGGTCGAGCGCGATCGCTCGCCGATGCCGTACGCCGCCTACCGGCTGGGGCTCGCGGGGCTCGTCGCGCGGCGCCTGTGGGCCGAGCGGCGGCGCTGAGCCGGCGTATGCGTCCTCGATCCCGGCAGCCGCGCCGATCACTGCGCTAGGTTCGGGTGCAGTGACCGAGGACGCATACGCAGCCGCCGGCGTGTCGATCGCCTCGAGTGACGCCGGCGTGCGCGCGCTCGTCGACGTCCTGCGGACGATCGAGCCCGGGCGGCCGAGCCGTTCGCTGCTCGAATCGGGGCATTATGCGAGCGTTTTGCGCGTCGGGCCGGACCTCGCGATCGCGCTGACGGCCGACGGCGTCGGCTCCAAGCTCGTCGTCGCCGAGCAGACGGGGCGCCTCGGCACGGTCGGGATCGACTGCATCGCGATGAACGTCAACGACCTCATCTGCGTCGGCGCCGAGCCGCTCGCGATGCTCGACTACCTCGCCGTCGAGCAGCCCGATCCGGCCGCACTGGCGCAGATCGCGACCGGGCTGAAGATCGGCGCCGAGGAAGCCGGGATCGAGATCCCGGGCGGCGAGCTTGCGGTGCTGCCCGAGCTCATCCGCGGCCACCCGAGCCCGAACGGCTTCGACCTCTGCGGCGCCGCCTTCGGCACCGTCGCGCCCGACGCGATCGTCACCGGCGCGACGATCGTGCCGGGGCATGCGCTGATCGGCCTGCCCTCGAGCGGCCTGCACTCCAACGGCTACACGCTCGCGCGCCATGCCCTGCTCGAGCTCGGCGGCCTGGCGCTGGACGACACGCCGGCCGAGCTCGGCGGCGCATCGGTCGCCGACGCGCTGCTCGAGCCGACGGTCATCTACGTGCGGGCGATCCTCGCGCTGCTCGCCTCGCCGCGCGACGTCCACGGCCTCGCGCACATCACCGGCGGCGGGCTGACGAACCTCCTGCGCCTCAACGACGGCGTCGGCTTCGCGATCGACGCGCCGCTGCCGGTTCCGCCGGTCTTCGGCCTCATCGCCCGCTGCGGCAGCGTCGCGGAGCGCGAGATGTGGAACGTCTTCAACATGGGCTGCGGCTTCGTCGCCGTCGTCGCCGAGTCCGACGCCGACGAGGCTGTCGCGCTGCTGTCCGCAAGCCACCCCGGCAGCGCGCGGATCGGCACGGTCACCGACCGCGCGGGGAAGATCCAACGCTAGGCCGCCGGGCCGTGGCGGCCCAGCGTGCCTGTGAGCCGGCCGGTTGCCGGGTTCCACAGGCGCACGGTCTTGTCCTCGCCGGCGCTCGCCAGGAGACCACCGTCGGGCGAGAACGAGATCGTCCAGACCGAGTCGGTGTGGGCGGCGAGGATCGCGACCTGCACGCCGCTGCCGGCATCCCACAGGCGCACGGTCTTGTCCTCGCCGGCGCTCGCCAGGAGACCACCGTCGGGCGAGAAGGCGACCGCCGAGACCCAGTCGGCGTGCGCCTCGAGGATCGCGATCTGCGGGCCGCCGGCCGGGTCCCACAAGCGCACCGTGCCGTCGTCGCCGGCGCTTGCGATCCGCGCGCCGTCGGGCGAGAACGCAACCCCGCGCACCCAGCTCGTGTGACCCTCGAGAACCGTCCGCTGCCGCCCGCCGGCGATCTCCCAGAGGCGCACGGTGCCGTCGCCGCCGCCGCTTGCGAGCGTCGCGCCGTCGGGTGAGAAGGCGACGGCGCGGACACGGCCGGCGTGGCCCTCGATGACCGCCGTCTGCTCGCAGCTCGCGGCGTCCCAGAGGCGCACCTTGCCGTCGCCGCCCGCGCTCGCCAGCGTGCAGCCGGCGGGCGCGAACGTCACCGCGCGCACGCGGCCCGCGTGACCTTCGAGGAGCGCGGTCTGGCGGCCGCTCGCCGGGTCCCAGAGGCGCACCATCCCGTCGTCGCCGCCGCTTGCGAGCAGCGTCCCGTCGGCTGAGAACGCGACGGCGCGGACACGGCCGGCGTGGCCCTCGAGCAGGCCCCTCTGGCGCCCGTCGGCCGGATCCCACAGGCGCACCGTGCCGTCGTTGCCGGCGCTCACGAGCATCGCTCCGTCGGGCGAGAAGGTAACGGCGCGCACGACGCTCGTGTGCCCCTCGGCGAGCTGCGGCTCCGGCGGCGAAGCGTCGCGGCGGGTTCCGAGCGCCGCCTCGAGCCGGGCCACGCGCTGCTCGAGCTCCTCGACGCGCTCGGCGAACGTCTTCTGCGGCCCGGTGCTCATAGCGGGCGCAGCTTAGCCCCGATCTCCAGCGGATCGCGTGCGTGCACGCCGCCACCGATCACCGCAGCGGGTACGAGGCTGACGGAGGATGCGCGAACGACAGCCGGAATGAGATACGACGTGCACCACCACCGGCCGACTGCACAATAGAGCGATGGCATCGCCTGTCGGCACGCTGCTCTCCAAGCGCTACCGCCTCGACGCGAAGGTCGGGACGGGCGGCATGTCGACGGTGTACCGGGCGTTTGACACCGTGCTCGAGCGCCAGGTCGCGATCAAGCTCATGCACCGCGAGATCGCCGGCGACTCCGACCAGCTCGAGCGATTTCGCCGCGAGGCACGCGCCGTCGCGCAGCTCAACCACCCGCACGTCGTGGGCGTCATCGATGCCGGCGAGGAGGGCGATCCGGACTATTCGACGCCGTACATCGTCTTCGAGTACGTCGAGGGCGAGACGCTCAAGCACCGCATACGCCGCAACGGCCGCCTGCCGGTCTCGGAGTCGATCGCCTACGCGATCGAGATCGCGCGTGCCCTCGGCGCCGCCCACGAGCGCCAGATCGTGCACCGCGACGTCAAGCCGCAGAACGTCCTCGTCGACGAGGAGGGTGCGGCGAAGGTCACGGACTTCGGGATCGCCTACATCCGATCGCAGGAGGGGCTGACCGCCGACGGCCGCGTGCTCGGCACGACCGACTACGTCTCGCCCGAGCAGGCGCTCGGCCACGCCGTGTCGGGCCAGTCCGACCTCTACTCGCTCGGGATCGTCATCTTCGAGATGCTCACCGGCGACGTCCCGTTCAAGGGCGAGAACCAGATCGCGGTCGCGATGAAGCACGTCCGCGAGGACCTGCCCGACGTCCAGATCCGCCGGCCCGAGGTGTCCGCCGCGCTCGCCGCCGTGCTCGACCGTGCGACCGCGAAGGAGCTCGACCGCCGCTACCGCGACGCGCACGCGATGATCGCCGAGCTCGAGGAGGTGCTCGCGATCGAGACCGCGCGCACCGGCCAGGTGACGGGCGAGGCGACGACCGTCCTGCGCAGCCTGCCCGAGACGACGCGGCGGCGCGTGCCGCTGCGCGCGCGCAGCTCGACGAAGACGCTGCTCGGCCTGCTCGTGGTCGTCGTCGCCGCCGCCGGATCGCTCACCTACCTCGCCGCGCAGCGCGCCGAGCGCGGGACCGGCAAGCGCGCCGGCGTCGCCCCGACGCCGAGTGGCCTGAAGGCGGTAGGGCTCGGCCAGCGCGCGGTCTCGGACTTCGACCCCTTCGGCGGTGACGGCGAGCACCCCGAGCAGACGAGCGCCCTCGTCGACGGTGTCTCCTCGACGACATGGGCGACCGAGAGCTACGACGGCGCCAAGCTCAACAAGGCGGGCGTGGGACTCGTCATCGACACGTCGCCGGGCGTCGCGGCGCGCAAGCTCGTGCTCCGCACGCCGACGCCCGGCTTCGAGTTCTCGGTCTGGGTCGCCCCCTCCGGACGGCCGCAGACGCCACCGCCGCAGGGCTGGACGCAGGTCAGCTCGGCGGCCATCAACGCCTCCGCAACCGAGGCGATCGACCTCGACACAGCCGGCAACCGCTACAGCCGCTACCTCGTCTGGATCACGAAGCTGGCGCCCGAGGAGCAGCTCGTGCGGCTCTCCGAGATCCTCCTCTACCGGTGATCGCCGCTGCGCTCGCCCGGGCACGTCCGGGAGATTGCTCCGTCCCGGGCCCTGCGGGTCGTCTCAAACCGGTCGATCGGGATACTCATCCCTCATCCCGATCTCCATCCGCGCCCAACCGCTCACCGAGGAGGAACGATGCCTTCGCCGCTGCGCACCGATGTGGCCCTGCTGCTCGTCCGGGCCGTGGTCGGCCTGACCTTTCTGCTGCACGGCCTCGACAAGCTCGGGGATCTGACCGGCACGGAGCAGTTCTTCGACGGACTCGGCATCCCCATCCCCGACGTGATGGCACCGTTCGTCGCGGTCCTCGAGGTGGCCGGTGGCATCGCGCTCATCCTCGGACTGCTCGCCCCGCTCGCCGGGCTCGCACTCGCCGGCGACATGCTCGTCGCCGGTCTCACCCGGCACGCCGACAAGGGCTTCTTCGCCATGGACGGCGGGTATGAGCTCGTGCTGCTGCTGGGCGTCGCCTCGCTCGGGATCGCCGCCGCGGGCGCCGGGCGCTTCAGCCTGGACGCAATCCTGCGCCTGCACGAGCGGCTCCCGGGCTACCCGGCCCCCGCGAGGTCGCGCCGTTGACGGGGCCGCTCGACGGGCGAGGCCCCAGCGAGCCCAGTCGCGTTCACCACGTCCGTACAGTGCCGTCCGGTGACCGAGGTTGATCCCGAAGTCCGCGCGCTTCTCGATCGGTGGGCGGCCATCCCGGCCGGGCCGGTGCACGAGCTGACGGCGCAAGCCGTCCGCGAAGACGACCTCGCCGTGCTCGATCTTCAGCGGGCGCCCGGCGAGCTGCACTCGATCGAGGACCTCGAGATTCCCGGGGCGGCAGGCACGCTGCCCGTGCGCGTGTATCGGCCACGTCGGGAACGGCTGCATCCGGTCCTGTTCCTGCACGGCGGCGGCTTCGTGATCGATCGCGGCGGCTACGACGCGCCTCTACGGGAGCTGGCTCTGGCCAGCCGCTGCCTGATCGTGTCACCCGAGTGCCGACGTGCCCCGGAGCATCCGTTTCCTGCCGCGGCAGACGACGCACTTGCCGCGGCGCGGTGGCTCAACGCCGAGGCATCTGCGCTCGACGCGTCGCATACGCTCCCCGCCGTGGCCGGCGACAGCTCGGGCGGGAACCTCGCGGCAACCGTCACCCACGTGCTCGCCCGCGAGGGCGCGCCGCCGTCGTTCCAGGTGCTCGTCTACCCGATGCTCGACGCAACCGCGAATTCAGCGTCCTACGACGAGTTCGCCGAGGGCTATGGCTTCTCGAGCGAGAAGTCGCGGTGGTACTTCGGAACCTACTGTCGGTTCCGTGGGTCGTTCACCACGTGACTGCCGAGCGGTCGTCTTTGGGCTCCAGCCGGATGACCGGCTTGTAGGTCTTGGAGCTCTGCGCCTTGCCGTCGAGCCAGTAGTGCAGCGTGTTCTGAGGCACTTGAAGCAGCCGGGCCGCTTCCGCCTCGGAATACATCTCCCGCTCTAGAACATCCACGCTCACGATGGGCAGTTTCGCATCGGTCGACCTCGGTTGTGGTCATCATTCGACGCGCAGGCGCCAAATCCCCACACTCTCGACCAGCGGGTCTTTCCGTCGGCCTCCCCGCGTGCCCTCGGCCACTGGTGCGCATTTGCAGCGGAGCACGGGGTGGCGTTTGCCATGTTCTGCGATCACTGGCGCGTCTCCTCCCAAACGAAGACGAGGCTGGTCTGGTAGCTGCCGCACTGAGCTACTCGCCGTCGACCGCGCGCAGCTCGCAGCCGTCGGCGAAGGCGGGGTCTTCGAGGATGCGGACGGCGTGTACGAGCGCATCGCGGCGGGCCTGCTGGCGCGGCGCCAGCGGCCGGGACTTCACCCAGCGGGCGAACTGGCGGTGGGCGGCGAACTTCAGTGCCAGGACGTGCTCGCGGGAGAGGCGCTGCGGCACGTCGTTCACGATGCCAGCTCGCGAACCGCGAACTCGATGTCGCACAGGTCGCTGCCGCGCACCTGCGGCGGCTGCAGGCGCCCGATCATGCGCTGGCGGCCGCGGTGTGGATCGTCGACGACGATCACGATCGGCTCCATGCGGTCGGCGACGCGGCGGGCGGCCGCGCCGCGCTGGCGTGCGAGCGCGACCAGCTCGGCGTGCAGCGCGCTGTCCAGGCGCTCGCGAAAGCGTGCAGTGACGTAGCGGCGCTCGTGCGGCGCGAGACCGAGCCGGGTGTCGTCGCGGCCGATCGTGACGTGCACCCGCCAGCAGACCAGCCGGCCGTCGCGGTAGGCGCGTGCCCATGCGTAACGCTGTTCGAAGACCACGGCATCGCAGTCTTCAATCCCTCGAGCCGTCGTCCATCCCTATGCGACGCCGCGGGGCGCGGCGATCGGGACACAGAGTTATGCAGGATCTGCTTATGCAGGATCTGCATAACCTCGGCTCGCGGCGGTACGCGCGCGGTCGTAGGATCGGCCGCGCCATGACCCCCGTCCGCCGCTACTGCCGTTGCGGGACCCTGATTGCCCGCGACAACGGCGCCGGCCTGTGCAGCGTCTGCCAGGGCAAGCGTCGTCGCGACTGCGCGCCAGACGTGCCAGCCGAGTTCTGGCACGCCGACGCGATGGCCGCCGCGCTGGAAAGCGGCGACCTCGGACGCGTGGTCCGCGCGTACCGGTTTCACCCGTTTCACGGGCAGCCATTGCCGCAGTGCATCATGGCCGGCTGGCTGCACGTCAGCCAGGCCACCCTGAGCCGGATCGAGCACGGACATCGCCGCTTGACCGTCGATGAGATCTCCGGCTTCGCGCGGTCGCTCGGCCTCTCCGTCGCGCTACGCTGGGTGCCCCTGCACGAAATGGGAGAAGACGTGGATCCCCTCAGCCGTCGGAGCCTTTTCGGCGCGGGCGCCGGGGCCGCACTCGGTTTCGGCGCCACGACCGCACCCGCAGCAGCCCGCGAGATCGATCCCAGGCTCGTCGAGCATTGGATGAACCTCATGCACCTGTTGCGGCGCCACGACGCGATGTTCGGGCCGCACGACGTGCTCGATACTGTCAGGCATGAACTCGATCTAATCGCCGTCCAACGGCGTGTCGCACGCGGTGATCTGCACACCCAACTGCTCGGGGTGGAATCGCGCTGGTCGTGGTTGGCAAGCTGGCTCGGACGCGACGCGGGCGAAGCGCGCTTCGCCGACTGCTGCGCCGACCGTGCGCGGCGGCTCGCTCAAGAGGCCAACTATCCGGACATGGCTGCCTACGTGCTCATGCGCCAGAGCCTGTGGGCCGCTCCCGATGCCCGCAAAGCGATTGCGCTCGCCGATGCCGGCGGTCGCACGCGCGGCGCGTCGGACTACATCCGCGCGCTGTGCGCCCTTCGCGTGGCCCATGGGCACGCGCTCGCCGGCGACGCTGCGTCGTGCGAACGCAGCCTTGCCGAGGCTCATCAGCTGCTCCCGCCGGATCACGCGACGACGGACGCTCCGCTCACGCCCTGGGACGGCCTCGGCAGCCGGGAGACAAGCCCGCCCTATGTGCGCGCCGAGGAAGCACGCTGCTGGCTCAGGCTCCAGCCGATCAAGGCCGTCACCATGTTCGAGACTGTCCTGCGGATATGGCCCAAGGAGCGCCGACGCGGCCGCGGGATACACCAGGCACATCTCGCGCTCGCGTGCTCATCGGCCAACGAGCCCGACCGCGCCGCCGCCGAAGGGCTCAAGGCGCTGGACATCGCGCACACGACGCGGTCGCACGTGACCGTGCGGGAGCTCAGACGCCTGGATCAGCGGCTCGCCACCTGCGACGCACCGGCGGCGGCGGAGTTCCACGAAGCGCTCGCCACGCTCTGACCCCGCCCGCGGCACGGCCGGCCGCACGACCCCGGCCCTCATAAGCGGTAGCTGCGCTCCTGCGCGTGACGCTCGATCGCCAGCACGCACAGGCGCTCGACGAGCTCCTCGTAGGGCAGGCCGCTCGCCTCCCAGAGCTTGGCGTAGACGCTCGTCGGCGTGAAGCCGGGCATCGTGTTGAGCTCGTTGAGCAGGACCCGATCGCCCTCGACGAAGAAGTCCGCGCGCGCGAGACCCGAGCAGCCGAAGCGCCTGAAGGCCTCGACGGCCGTCGCGCGCACCTGCTCGCGCGCCGTCGCGGAGATCCGCGGCGGCACGCGCAGCTGCATCCCGCCGGGCTCGTACTTGGCGGCGAAGTCGTACCAGTCGGCGGCGATCACGATCTCCCCCGGCTCGGAGGCGTCGGCCGCGCGCGCCGAGCCGAGCACCGAGCACTCGATCTCGGCACCGGTGCTCATCGCCTCGACGATGACGCAGGGGTCGTGGAAGAACGCCGCGTCAAGCGCGTCGCCGAGCTCCTCGGCCGCCGCGACCTTGGCGATCCCGACCGACGAGCCCAGCCGCGCGGGCTTGACGAACAGCGGCAGGCCGAGCGCGGCCAACTCGGCAAGCACCACCTCGCGCTCGTCCTCCCAGCGCGCGGTCTGGACCCCGGCGTAGGCGACCTGCGCGATGCCGGCCTGTGCCATGAGCTCCTTGGCGACGATCTTGTCCAGGCATACGGCGGAGGCCAGCACGCCCGAGCCGACATACGGCACGTCGAGCAGCTCCAGCAGCCCCTGGACCGTGCCGTCCTCGCCGAACGGCCCGTGCAGGACCGGGAACGCGACGTCGGTGCCGAGCAGGCCGCGGCCCGGCTGCAGGGCGAGCTCCTCGCCCTCGAACACCCACGTGCCGTCGCGTTCGAGTGTCACCGCGAGCACCTCGTGGCCGGCTGCTCGGAGACCCGCGGCGACCCCCTCGCCGCTCGCGAGCGAGACGTCATGCTCGGACGAGCGCCCGCCGGAGAGGACTGCGACACGCATCAGGGTGGAGGCGTCGTCGTCGTTGTCGGGGCCGGTGTCGTCGTCGGCGGCGTCCCCGGCTCGGGGTTCAACGCCGGATCGAAGCGCCCGACGGTGATCGTCACCGAGGAGCCGCGGTCGACCCTGTCGCCGCCCGACGTGGGCGACTGCTTCTGCACGAGCCCGTCCTGGTCGGGCGAATCGACCGTCGTCTCCTCGACGACGAGCTCGAAGCCGGCCCCCGACAGCGTCTTCGTCGCGAGGTTCTGCGAGCGCCCCACGACGTCGGGCACCGCGACCTTCTTGGGCTCGATCGCGACCGCCAGGATCACCGTCGAACCGCGCCGGAGCTCGCCCTTGGCCGGCTTCTGCGCGAGCACCGTGCCCGGGTCGGCCTTGCCGTCCTCCTTCTCCTGCACGACGACGCGGAAGGCATCGAGCGCCGCGCGCGCCTCGTCCTCGGTCTTGCCGACGACGTCGGGCACGGGCAGGCGCTCGGGTCCTATCGAGACGTCGATCCGCACGGCCGTGCCGCTCTCGGCCAGCGAGCCGCCGTCCAGCGACTGGGCGGCGACGACGCCTGGCTTCACCGAGTCGGACGTCACCCTCGTCTCCTCGATCTTGAATCCCGCGTCCTTCAATCGCTGGCGCGCATCGTTGCGGCCCATGCCCACGACGTCGGGCACGTCGCCGATCGCGGGCCCGTCGGACACGGTGATCGTCACGGATGAGCCGGCGGCGGCGGTCGCGCCGGCGCCGGGGTCCTGCCCGATGACGGTGTTGCGCGGCCGGGCGGAGGTGTCGCGCACGGGCTGGACCTCGAAGCCCTCGCTCTGCAGTCGCTGCGTCGCCACGGAGATCGATGCGCCGACGACGTTCGGCACCTGCACGCGCGCGGGCGTCAGGACCGACACCAGCAGCAGTACGAGCCCGAGCAGGCCGAGCGCGCCGAGCAGCAGCCACGGCCAGCGCTTGCGGGGCCGCTGAGGGGGCGGTTGGCGCGGCGGCTCGGCGCCCGCGTCGCGGTCGCGCACGTAGCCCGGTTCGTGCTGATACCCCCCGCCCGTCAGCGGCGGCGGCGGCAGCTGTGGCGGCGCCATCGCGCCGGCGGCCATCGCAGCGGCCGGCAGCGCGGCGGCAGCGGCCTCGGCGGCGGCGATCGCGGCCGCCGACGGGATCCGCGAAGCGGCGGCGTCGAGCGCGGCGATGAACTCGTCGGCGTCGGCGAAGCGATCGTCGGGCTCCTTCTCGAGCGCCTTCAACACGACGGACTCGAGCTCCGGTGTCACCGCCGGGTTGATCTGGCTCGGCGGCACGGGCGCCTCGTTGACCTGCTTGAGGGCGATCGTGACGGCCGAGTCGGCCTCGAACGGCACGCGGCCGGTGAGCAGCTCGTAGAGGATGATCCCGATCGAATAGAGGTCCGAGCGCGCGTTGACGGCGTGGCCCTGCGCCTGCTCGGGCGAGAGGTACTGCGCGGTGCCCATGATCGAGCCGGTCTGCGTCATGTCCGACGCGCCGGCGCGGGCGATCCCGAAGTCGGTCACCTTCGCCCGGCCCTCGTCGTCGACGATGACGTTCTGCGGCTTGAAGTCGCGGTGGATGACGCCGCGGCGGTGGGCAAAGCGGGCGGCGCGCAGGATCTGCACCGTGAGGTCGACCGCCCGTCCGAGGGCCAGCGGCGTGGGCGGCTCGGTCTCCGTGACGATCTGCTTGAGCGTGCGGCCCGAGACGTACTCCATCGCGATGTACGACGTGCCGTCCCATTCCCCGCGGTCGTAGACGGCGACGAGATGCTGGTGCTGCAGGCCGGCCGCCGACGAGGCCTCGCGCTTGAAGCGCTCGACGAACTCCTCGTCGGCGGCGAAGCGCTCGTGCAGGATCTTCAGCGCGACCTTGCGCCCGAGCTGCAGGTCGGTCGCGCAGTAGACCTCAGCCATCCCGCCCGTCCCGAGGTGGGCGATGACCTGGTAGCGCTCGTCGACGACCGTGTCGGTCTCCAGGCCCCTCATCGCAGCAGCCGCTCCATGACCTGCTTGGCGATCGGCGCCGCGACGGTGCCGCCCTGGCCGCCGACGATGTTCTCGAGCGTCACGGCGACCGCGATCTTCGGATTCGAGCGCGGCGCGAAGCCGATGAACCACGGCTGGTCGATCCCGCGCGCGATGTTGATCTCGGCCGTGCCGGTCTTGCCCGCGACCTCGATTCCCTGCAGCGCCGCCGCCGTGCCGGTGCCCTCGCGCACGACATCGCTCATCATCTGCGTGAGCTGCTCGGCGGACCGCGGCGACATGACGCGCGCGGCCCTCGCCGCTCTGATGCGCTGCACCGTCCGCCCGTCCTCGTCGACGATCCGGTTCGTGATGCGCGGCTTCATCCGCACGCCGCCGTTGGCGACCGTCGCGGCGACCGTCGCCATCTGCAGCGGCGTCACGCGCAGGCGCTCCTGGCCGATCCCGACGCGGCCGATGTCGACCCGGCGCGAAGCGGCCGGGATCAGCGCGTTGCGCTCCAGGTCGTAGACGCCGCTTGCGAACATCTGCGCGTCGGGATAGTCCAGCGGCGGATCCGTGCCAAAGCCGAAGCGCTCCATGTAGTCCGCCATCCTTCCGCGGCCGAGCTTCTGAGCGACCTGCGCCCAGACCGTGTTGACCGAGTGTGTGAGAGCCGTCGTCAGCGGGATCGAGCCGAACTGTTCGTCGGAGAAGTTCCTCAGCGGTACACCCGAGACGATGATCGGTGACTTGCCGGACACCGCGGAATCCGGTGTAAAGCGGCCGCTGTCGAGCGCTGCGGCGGCGGTGATGACCTTCATCGTCGAACCGGGAACGTAGCCCGCCTGCGTCGCGCGGTTGAACAGCGGCGACGTCGTCGCCCGGTTCAGGCGCGGGAAGACTCCCGGTTCGCTGAGGCCGTTGGGGTCATAGCCCGGCGTGCTCGCCATGACGCGGACCCCGCCCGTCGCCGGCTCGATCGCCACGACCGAGCCGCGGCGGCCGCCGAGCGCGTCGAGCGCGACGCGCTGAGCGCGTGAGTCGAGGTTCGTGATGACGCTGTCGCCGACCTTGCGCTTGCCGCTGAGGTCGTCGACGATCGACGTCAGCTCTCCGCCATCGCCCGTGAGCGCGCCGTTGCGCTCCTTCTCCAGGCCGGCGCGGCCGATCGTCAGCGCGTAGTCGTAGCCCAGCACGTGTGCGAAGCGCTTTGCGCGGGGGGAGTAGCGGCGGCGGTAGAGCCCGTCGTCGGGATCCTTGACCGAACGTGCCAGCAGCGACCCGTCGCGCGCGCGGATGACGCCCCGCTTGACACGCGCCTGCTCGATCTGCGGGCGCTTGTTCTTCGGGTTGTCGCGGTACTCCTCCGCGTTGATGACGCTGTTGTAGCTCGTCATCCCGGCGAGCGCCGCGAACAGCACGAGGACCAGCCCGAAGAGCTTGAGAATCGGCGCGTTCACGGCCGCACCTCGCGGCGCGCCCGGTCGGAGACGAGCAACAGCAGTGCCAGCAGGATGAAGTTCGCGACGATTGACGACCCACCGTAGGAGATGAACGGCAGCGTCACGCCGGTCAGCGGGATGAGCTTCGTGACGCCGCCGACGATGACGAAGACCTGCAGCGCGAGCACCGCCGTCAGGCCCGTCGCCAGCAGCTTGGAGAACGAGTCCGTCGCGAGCATCGCGGTCTTGAAGCCGCGCTCGACGATCAGCAGGTAGACGAGCAGCACCGCCACCGCGCCGAGCAGCCCGAGCTCGTCGGCGATGACCGCGTAGATGAAGTCCGTGTGCGCCGCGGGCAGGATCGGCGCGTTGTCACCGAGCTGGATGATCGCCTGGCCGAACCCCTGGCCGAAGAAGCCGCCGTCGGCCTGGGAGAAGAGCGACTGCGCGACCTGGTAGCTGCCGCCGACCTTCGCGTTGTAGAGCCGGTCGGCGAACGGATGCAGCCAGGCGTCGACGCGATGCTCGATCGTCGGCCGGATCGCGTACAGCACGCGCGCCCCGAGCGCGAACAACCCCAGCCCGATGATCACGAACGAGATCCGGTTCGTCGCAACGTAGACGAGGGCCAGGAAGCCGCCGAAGAACATCAGCGACGAGCCGAGGTCCTGGATGACGAACAGCAGCGCCATCGCCGTGCCCCAGACCGCCAGCAGCGGACCGAGGTGCTTCAGCGGCGGAAACGTGATCCCGGCGAAGCGGCGAGCGCCGACGACGAGCACGTGGCGCGTGTCGCGCAGGTACGACGCGAGGAAGATGACGATCGCGATCTTCGCGATCTCCGCGGGCTGAAACGAGATCGCGCCGGCCTCGAAGGACAGGTAGGCGCCGTTGACCGGGCGGGTGAGCCGGGGCAGCAGCAGCAGCAGGATGCCGCCGAGCGCGATGACGTAGCGGTAGCGCTCGAGCACACGGTGGTCGCGGCGCAGCGCGACGATCGTGGCGGTGAAGAACATCAGCCCGACGACGAACCACTTCGCCTGGTCGCGCGCGAGGTCCTCGTCGAGGCGGTAGAGCATCACGAGCCCGAAGCAGGCGAGCACCGCGACGAGCGGGAACAGGTACGGGTCGGCGTCGGGGAGCGTCATGCGCAGCACGAGGTGCGCAGCGAGGCACAGCGCCAGGAAGATCGCGCCATACGTCAGCGACAGGTCCGACAGGAGGTTCTCGCGCTGGATGAAGACCGCGGCGAAGCCGGCGGTCACGAGCAGCGACGCCGGGATCAGCGCGAACAGCTCGCGGTTGCGCGCGTTCACGACCGCGCGTCGTCGCTCGTCGTGGGGCATGTGACAGACCGCATCGGCGTGAGCTCGCTATAGCGCCGCGATACGGCCGCGCTCGAGCTCGCGGACGAGATCGGACGCATCGTCGTGCGAGCGCAGGGTGTGGTCGACGAGCTGCTTGCGGCGCCCCGCGGGCAGCGTCTGGAGCGGGACGCTGGAGACGTAGTTGACCTTGAAGAGGTCGATCCCGGCGGGCAACGAGTACGGCAGGCCACGATAGAGCGTGACGAAGCCGTCGCCGTTGGCGCCGATGAAGAACACGGCCTGGTTGGCGCTGTAGGCGCCGAAGCCGAGCGGCAGGAGGATCAGCGCGAGGATTGCGAACAGCTTCGCGACGCGCCGGCCGCGGCGCCCGTGCCCGTGCCCGTGCCCGTGCCCGCGAGCCTTGGGGGCTGGGACCGGCGTGCTCGGCCGCAGACGCTGGGCTGACTCGCGCCGTTGCGCCGGGGCCGGGGCCCGGACGGGTGCCGGCGCCATGGCCTGCGCGGACGCTGCGCCGGCGATCGCCGCCTGCACGTCGGCGGTCGTCACCGTGCCCGCGGAGCCGCCGACCGCCGTCGGCTGCTCGCCCGCCGCGTCGCCGTCGCCGCCGATCTCCTCGAGGCGAAAGAGGATGACCGTGATGTTGTCGCGCCCGCCGGCCTCGTTGGCCGCGTCGATCAGACCGCGGCCGCGCTCGCGCAGCGAGCCCGCCGCGCGCAGGATCTCCGCGACTCGGGTCTCGGGCACCATCGACGTCAGCCCGTCGCTGCACAGCAGGTAGACGTCGCCCGCCAGGCCGCGCCACGACGACGTGTCGACGAGGACATCGGGCTCAGGTCCCAGCGCGCGCGTGATGATCGACCGCTGCGGATGCTCGTCGGCCTCCTGCGCGGTGAGCTGGCCGCGGCGGCGCATCTCCTCGACGAGCGAGTGGTCATCCGTCAGGCGCACGAACTCCTCGCCGCGCAGGCGGTAGGCGCGCGAGTCGCCGACGTGCGCGATCGCGACGTCGCGCTCGCCGACGTGCGCGGCCGTGATCGTCGTGCCCATCCCGGCGTGCTCCTGCTCGGCCTGCGACATCTCGTGGATGCGGGCGTTCGCCGCCTGGACGCGCCTGGCGAGCAGCTCCTCGCCGCTGCCGCCGTCGTCGACCTCCAGTCCGCGCTCGAAGGCCTCGACGGCGAGCCGCGACGCGACCTCGCCGGCCTGCGCACCGCCCATCCCGTCGGCGACGACGAAGACCGGCGAGCGCGCGAAGTACGAGTCCTCGTTGGCCCGCCGCGCGCGGCCGGTGTCGGAGTGCGAGAAGTGATCGGTGGCGACGCGCAGCATGCAGGTCAATCGTCGTAGCTGAAGGTGGAATCGCCGATCCGGACGCGGTCGCCGACGTGCAGCGGACGGGGCCCGCGCAGCAGCTCGTCGTTGAGGTACGTGCCGTTCGTCGAGCCGAGGTCCTCGATGACGAGGATCGCCCCCTGACGCGTCAGGCGCGCGTGGCGCGAGGAGGCAAACGGGTCCTCGAGCTGGATCTCGACGTCGCCGCGGCCGAGCGTCGCGCCCTCGGCGACGTCGTAGGCCATGCCACGCGTCAGCCCCGGAACCGCTTCGACGACGAGCCGCGGGGCGACGTCGGAGTCGCCGTCGCGCGCCCCGAGGCTCGACAGTGGGTGCATCCCTGTCGCCTCTGCCGCCACCGTCGCACGGGTACCGCCGAACGCGCCGCGCCGCAGGTCCTTGAGCGCGCTGCGCGAGACCCACAGCAGGAAGAGGTAGAGGACGGCGAGGAAGGCGAACTTCAGGCCGACGGAGACCGGTTCGAGCATGTGAGGCTTGAGCCTAGATGGTCCAATCGGCAGCGCGTGCCGACGCGCCGCGGCTATTGCAGCTCGAAGCCGATCTCCGCTGTCCCGAGCGCGATGCGGTCGCCGGTCTGCAGCTGCTCGGCGCCCTCGATCCGGCGCCCGTTGACGAGCACGCCGTTCGTCGACCCGAGGTCGGAGATCGTCCACGTCCCGGCCGCCGCCGGCCGGACCTCGGCGTGGCGGCGCGAGACGTTGGCGTCGGCCAGCACGACGTCGCAATCGCGGCTGCGGCCGATGACCGCGCCGCCCGGCGGGATGACGTGCCGGCGCCCCTCTGCCAGCAGCAGCGCCCGCGTCGGGCGCACGCCCTGGGCCTCCTCGACCGGTGCCCGTAGGCGGCCGGCCGTCGAGTAGATCATCGTGTTGCCGTGCTCGGGCTCCGCCACGCCGGGGTCCTCGGACGGCCGCACGAGCCGTGTCTGGATGCCGAACTCGCCGAGCGCCAGGCGCTCGTCAGTCTGAAACTCGATCTGCGGGCGCGACGGCAGCGCCAGGCGCTCGCTGCGCGCATGCTCGAGCAGGTACGCGCTCAGCTCCTCGATCAGCGAGTCCTCGACGCCCTCCAGGCGTGCGCGGTCGTCCGGCGAGAGGTAGACGATGTACTCGTTGGGCACATACGTCCGCGAGAGCGAGACGGTCTTGTGCTCGTCCATCTCGCGGACGAGCTTGCGGGCCAGCTCGACCGGCCGCACCTCGGACTTGAAGACGCGCCCGAACGTGCCTTCGACGAGATCGGTGAGCTTGGCCTCGAGGTTGCGCAGGACGCTCATGCCTGTGGCTCATGCTACGGGGGACCGGCCTACCCGCTCATGCTCACGCGCGACCGCGCTCGGCGCGCGCCGCGACGGCGACCACGGCGCCGAGCAGGGCACCGAGGACGAGCGCGCGCGGCGGATCGAGGACGAGCGCCTCCGACAGCGCCTGCGTCCCGGCGGCGAGCGTCCCCGACCACGCCGCGACAGCGACGATGTCGAGCGCCGCCGAGTGGCCGCGGACGAGCACCGGCAGCAGGATCGCCGCCAGCGCCCATAGAACGGCGAGCGCGAGCGCCCCGCCGCCGAGCAGCGGCCAGAGCGCGTGCTGCGTCGCGTCGACCGCGGATCCCTCCCAGGCCTGGCGCGGCCGCACCTCGCGCGCCGGGCCGAACAGCAGCCGGTCGGACATCAGCAGCTCGACGAGCGCGAGCCACCAGCCGCCGAGGGCGCCGAGGGCGGCCCGCACCTGCCAGCGCGCCGGCTGGCCCGCGAGCGCCGGCCATGCGCCCGCCAGGCCGATCGCGCCGAGTGCCGGCGCCGCCGCCGGCAGCGACCACACCGTCGCGCGGCGGGCGAGCAGGGCGGGAACCGGCACGACCGCGAGCGCGACGAGCAGCGCCACGCCCGGAGCCGGCGCCGCCAGCCAGGCGAGCAGCGCCGCGGCGCCGAGCAGCCAGCCGATCCGCGGCAGCAGGAGCACGGCGCCGGCGGCGAGCGCCGCCCCGGCGGCCGGCTCGAACGGCGGCTGCGGCCCGAGCCAGGCGAGCGCCGCGCCGGCGAGCGCGGCCGCGGCGAGCGCAGCGAGGATCCGCGGCGCCGGTCCGATGCGCGGTCGCGGGCCCGCCTCCTCGGCGGGCGCGTGCGGCTTGATGGGCGCGTGCGGCGGGGCCGGCGCCGGACGCAGCCGCTGCGCCGGTCGCGGCTCGCGCAGGTGCTGGCGCCGCGTCCGCGTCAGCGCGGGCAGCGCAAGCGTGTCGGCCGCAGCGTCCGCGATCGGGCCCGGGACGTCGCCGACCGCATCGGCGGCGTCCTCGAGCGCGCGGCGCAGCGCGCCGAGGCCCGTACGCGCCGACGGCTCGACCGCCACGGCGGCGTCGATCGCGCGGCACAGCTCCGAGGGCAGGTCACGGCGCACGCGCCCGAGCGGCGGCAGGCGCGTGCCGACGCGACGCGCGGTGGCAGCGGGGTTGCCGGCGCGAATCGGGTTGACGCCTGCCAGCGCCTCGTAGAGCACAACGCCGAGCGCATAGACATCGGCCGCCCCCGTGATCTGCTCGCCGCGTGCCTGCTCGGGCGCCATGTAGGCGAGCGTGCCGATGATGTCACCCGTGCGCGTGAGGACATCGTGATCGGCCATCCGCGCGATCCCGAAGTCCGTCAGCTTCGCGGTCGCAAACCCCTCGTCGGCGTCCGGGCAGATGATGTTCGGCGGCTTGACGTCGCGGTGGATGACGCCGCGTGCGTGCGCGTGCGAGAGCGCGCCGCAGAGCGTCGCGCCGATTCGCAGCACGGCGCGGTCGGACAGCTCCCCGTCGCGCAGCAGTGCGGCGAGCGTCGGCCCCTCGACGAGCTCGGAGACGAGATAGACGGCGTCGTCGTCGCGGCCCGACTCGTAGAGCGCGACGATCCCGGCGTGCGACAGCCGGGCGGCGGCCAGCGCCTCGCGCTCGCCGCGGCCATCCGGATCGTGCTCGATCGCGATCCGCTTGACGGCGACGTCGCGCTCGAGATGCTCGTCACGCGCGCGATAGACGACGCCCATCCCGCCGGCGCCCAGACGCGGGCCGAGCCGGTAGCGGCCGAGCACGATCTGGCCTGCAGGGGCCGTGGCGGGACTGTGCGCGTGAGACACCGGCTCCCTGTTCGGCGTGATCGTCATCGGATCCTTGACTGTGCAGGCAGGAAACCGCCCGCTGGCGGGAAAGTTGCAGCGTGACCTCTGCGCGTTGCGCGCGGCATACTGAGCGTTGCGCCAGCTTCCGGCAAGGAGCGGACCCTGTCCTTCTTCGATGATGACGAGCCTCGCACGACCCGCACGCGGCCGCGCAGTCCGGCGGCCGCGGCGATCGGCCCGCCCTCTGATCCCCAGCAGCTCATGGTTCGCCGCGCGGCGGCGATCGGCATCGGCCTGCTCGTGGTCCTGCTGCTCGTCTTCGGCATCAAGGGCTGTCTGAACAGCCGCAAGGAGCAGGCGCTGAAGGACTACAACCGCGAGGTGTCGAGCATCGTGCAGGACGCCGACGCCAACGCGGACGCCTTCTTCAAGACGCTCAGCACGGGCGGCACGTCGTCGACCGATGGCGCGTCGTCGACCAACGTGCAGTCAGAGGTCAACCAGTTGCGCTTTCGTGCGCAGGCGCTGACCAAGCAGGCCGAGGGCCTCGGCGTGCCCGGCGACATGCGCCCCGCGCACCGCAACCTGCTGCTGTCGCTGTCGCTGGTCCAGGAGTCGATGAGCAAGGTCGCCCTGAAGCTGCCCGCGGCGCTGTCGACCGACTCCGCGACCGCCGTGCCGGCGGTCCGGGGCATCGCGGGCGAGATGCGCGCGTTCGACGCCGCCGACGTCATCTACAACAGGCGCACCGCCGCGCTCGTCAAGCAGGTGCTCGACGAGAACGAGGTCGGCGGGCAGGTGATCCAGAGCTCGAGCTTCCTGCAGAACCTCGGCTGGCTGCAGCCCTCGACGGTCGCCAGGCGGCTCGATTCCCAGGCCGGCGCCGGAGCTGGGGACGGCGGCGCGACCGAGCCGGCACCGGGCCTGCACGGCCACGGGCTGCTCGGCGTCAGCGCCGGCAACGTGACACTCCAGCCCGGGCAGGCCAACCGCATCCCGGCAGCCTCGAACGTCGCGTTCAGCGTCAAGATCGCCAACCAGGGCGACAACCCCGAGAGCGACGTGCGCGTACGCGTACGGATCCTCGGTGCCGGCGATCCGATCACCGTGCAGAAGGTCGTCCCGCAGACGATGCCGAAGACGGAGACGACCGTCACGGTTCCGCTCAGCTCGGCGCCGCCGATCGGCCAGCCGGTCAGGATCACGGTCGAGGTGGCGTCGGTGCCGGGCGAGAAGAACACTGCGAACAACACCGCGACCTACCCGGCGCTCTTCGTCCGCGGCTGATCGCCGCGCCGCGGCGGATCCGTAGCGTCGCCGGTGCCGCTGACCCTCGCGCTACCGTTTGGCGCGCATGGGTGCCGAGCTGAGCTCCACGGTGGGCATCGTCGCGCTGGCCGCCGCCACGCTCGCCGTCGTGTCCCTCTGCCTGGTCGTCGTCTTCTATCGGCAGCTGCGACGCCTGCGCGCCGACCAGCGCGCCGTGCTCGGCGAGCAGGAAACGGATCTCGTCAGCCACGCGGCCGAGTTGGATGCCGCGTTCAAGACCCTGCACGACTACGTTACCGACGTCGCCGAGCGACTCGACGCCCGCGTCGCCGTCGACGAGGAGCGACTCGACGGCGCGATCTCGCACTGGGGCCTGATCCGCTACGACGCCTACAACGAGATGTCCGGTCGCCAGTCCACTTCGGTGGCATTGCTCGACAGCTCGCGCTCCGGCATCGTGCTGTCGTCGATCCACCATCGCGACCAGGCCCGGCTGTACGCCAAGCAGGTCTCCGAGGGCAAGGGTGAGCTCAAGCTCTCGCCGGAGGAGGAGGAAGCGCTGCGCCTCGCGCTGTCGTCCTGATGCGGCTCGGCTACCTCGGGCCCGCGGGCACGTTCTCCGAAGAGGCCGCCCGCACCGCAGCGGACGCCGCCGACGCCGAGCTCGTCGGCCTGCCTACCGTCCGCGACACGATCCTCGCCGTCCACGACGGCACCGTCGACCGCGCGATCGTGCCGATCGAGAACTCGCTCGAAGGCCCCGTCGGCGTCACGCTCGACACGCTCGCCGACGACGGCAACGACGTCGCGATCGTCGGCGAGCTCGTGCTCGGCGTCTCGCAGCACCTCATCGCCGGCTCGCAGTTCGCGCTCGCGGCGATCGAGCGCGTGCTCTCGCATCCGCAGGCGATCTCCCAATGCGCGCGCTTCCTGCGCGAGCACGTGCCGAACGCCGTCGTGGAGTCGACCGCGTCGACCGCCGAGGCGGCGCAGATCGTCGTCGCCCAAGCGTGCCCGTGGGCGGCGATCGGGACGCTGCGCGCGGCCGAGCTGTACGGCGCGACCGTGCTCGCCGAGGCGGTCGAGGACGAGCCCGGCAACGCGACGCGCTTCGTCTGGCTCGCGCGCGAGGCGACCGCGCAGGCGCCTCGCGACGGAGCGCCCGCGAAGACGTCGCTGTCGTTCTGGGGCTCGGACGACGACAGCCCGGGCTGGCTCGTGCGCTGCCTGTCGGAGTTCGCGTTTCGCGGCGTGAACCTCACGAAGATCGAGTCGCGGCCGCTGCGCGCCCGGCTCGGCCACTACCGCTTCTTCGTCGACTGCGAGGGTGCGGCGACCGACGCGCCCGTCGCCGAGGCGGTCGCCGGCCTGCGCAAGCACTGCGAGCAGGTCAGGATCCTCGGTTCCTACCCGATCGCAGCGGTGGCTGATTAGACTTTCGGCCGACCAATGGCGACCCAGCCCACGCCACCAGGCCCAGGGGGGTTCGCGCCGCATCCGGAGCACCGGCGGCGCGGACGTGAGTCTGGACGCGTGCTCGTGCTCAACGCCACGTACGAACCGATCAACGTGTGCACGGTGCGCCGCGCGGCGGTGCTGCTGCTCAAGGAGAAGGCCGAGATCGTCGAGCACTCGCGCTTTGAGCTGCGCTCCGAGAGCTCCACGATCCCGCGCCCCGTCGTCATCCGCCTCGTGACGTTCGTGAAGGTCCCGCGCGACACGCACCGGCGCAAGATCACCCGCCGCGCCGTCTTCGCTCGCGACGGCTGGACGTGCCAGTACTGCGGCTCTCGCGCGAGCCTCACCGTCGACCACGTCATCCCGCGCTCGAAGGGCGGCACGTCGACGTGGGACAACATCGTCGCCTCCTGCGCCCCGTGCAACCGCCGCAAGGGCGACGCGCTGCCGCAGAAGATCGGCATGCACCCGCGCCACCCACCGCGCGTCCCGCATCCGCAGGTCTTCATCCACGTCGCGAGCCCGACGATCCCGTCGGCGTGGAGGCAGTGGCTGCCCGAGGCGGCCTGAGCCAGCGGGCACGGTGGCCCTGGGGGGACGAGGGCGCCGGGATCGTCGACAAGGGGCACTCTCGCGAGGGGCCGAACCGCGCGCTCTTCCGAGCGTGTCGGTTCATATCGACCAGCCGGGAATGCTCTCTCCTGCCAGCGTGCTGAGCGCGCCGCCGCCGACATCCTCTGCGGCGTCCGTCGTCATGACCACCGGACCCATTGCGACCGTCTGCGACCGTCTCGACCGCCGAGTCCGGCTCTAGTACACGTGGCCGGAAGTTCTGCGTGGAATTCCGTGGATAGGCAGCAACGGGCACCGCCTCAGCCACGTGTATCGCGTACTCAATAGCAACGATGCGATCAACCCGGCTTGGACTCCGGC
>Ga0136617_10001252_pt1 | contig 22326 bp, 26 predicted proteins | sample AntDrymUQ3222106_2_FD_129672 | JGI IMG/M metagenome (GOLD analysis project Ga0136617, IMG submission 129672) | Polar desert sand microbial communities from Dry Valleys, Antarctica - metaG UQ322 (21.06) | ecosystem: Environmental > Terrestrial > Soil > Desert | place: Antarctica: Dry Valley...
ACGACGCGCTTATCGGAACGGCCACCCTGTTTAATCTGGATCTCGACAATCACAGAGCCGAGATCGGCTATGGTCTCGACCGTGCTCATTGGGGAAACGGTTACATAAACGAAGCTCTCCAGGCGCTGCTTGCCTATGCTTTCGAAGAGCTTGCTCTGCACAGAATTGAAGCTGATGTGGATCCGCGAAATACCACTTCCATTCGGACGGTGGAACGGCTTGGTTTCAAGCAGGAGGGATATCTTCGGGAGCGCTGGCAGGTTAACGGAGAAATTCAAGACTCGCTCTTTTATGGTTTGCTGCGACCCGATTGGGAAGCCGTCAAGAGCGCATCATTTAACCGCGCGTCCTGAACCGAATTCTTGCCCTGTTTGTTGCGATGCTGAGTTTCCAGTTAGCGTAGCCATGTAGAGGCCCGGCTTGATGCTCTCCGGCGGGTATTTCTTACCGTGCTTTAAATCATACTCGTTGATGATTCGCAGGAAGAAGGTTTCGAGAATGACCTGTTCGACATCTTTATTGATGATGGGCGGGTGGTCCGTGAGGATCAGTCCCATCTCTTTAGCGAGCGGGAAATTGAAGTAGAGAACACGACCCTGTGGGCGGTAGCGAGCTTGATAGTCAACATAACCAACAGGGACTGACATCCCGCCAGGGATGTGTGCCGTTTGGTACTTTAAACTTACAAACCGGCCAGTGTCTGCATTACCAACTCAAGGCTGCTAAGGTTCGGTATGAAAGCGTCTGGGCCACAATCGATTAAATCTTCGGTGGTGTAAAGTCGCCCAGTTCCCACGGCGAGAGCCCGAGCGCCGAAGTGATGCGCACAGGCAATGTCATTTGGCGTGTCACCGACGACGATAAATTGATGAGGCTGGAGATCCACCTTGAGCTGACTTCTGATTCTTTCGGCAGCCAGAGCCGGGAGATCGCGGCGGTCATGCGATTCGTCGCCAAAGGCGCCGGGCAATGGGAAGAACTCCGAGAGGCCCACCAGTTCCATCTTCAGGTAAGCGGCAGGTTCAATGTTGCCGGTCAGGAGTGCGGATTGATAATGGGGATGATAGGCAACCGCCTGAAGTACTTCACGCACCCCGGGTAAGACTTGAAAGAACTCCGCACCGTTGCTGGTGGCTTTATGCATCTCCTCCATGTAGCGCTCACGCAGATTATCGATACGCTCCCGAATGTGCTCGTGCGTGAAGCCCTCGGGGCGCAGAGCTTCTGCCACAATCTGCAGGTCTGTCATCCCGGAGACTTTCATCTCGGCGAGTCTGCCGGACGTACCAAAGACCCCCTCCAGCATGGGAATCGTGTAGTCCTTGAAAGCCCCGGTGCGTGCCGAGCGAATGAGCGTACCGTCGATATCCCAAAGCAGGATCCGTAAGGTTTTACTGGACGTTTTTATTGGTTCGCGGTTGGCCATTGAGTTCTTCGTCGCTCTATTTTGCGTGCTGTCTTGCTGAGTGGTCAAACGCATCCTTCGGCATCACAGAAGTTAGACAGCGGAGCCTGGACCGCAACTGCGACAACAATCACAAGAAACTCGGTCAGGTTGGAATGTCTCGCAGGTAAGGAAGGGTGGGTTACCCCCGCTTGCCTGGCGATGGGAGTCGACGCGGGGTAAGCCACCCTTCCTTACCTGCGAATTTAAGCAACCCGAGAGATTTAGCAGGTCACTCGGATCAGAGACCTACCCACTCGAAAAGCGAATCATCCAGAGACTGGCGATCCCATGCTTGTACTCGATGGCGACGCCTATGTTACTTACAGTTCGAGAGCGCCTTGGTAAACCTTACTCAATTACTGCCAATACATCTCCGGCGTTAACGGTAGAACCTACTTGCGAATGAATTGACACTACGTGACCGGCCATCGGCGCCTTCATCTCGTTCTGCATTTTCATCGCTTCCACCACCAGGATGCCCGCACCAGCCTCGACTTCGGTGCCGGCCTCGACGAGTACGCGCACAACTTTCCCGGGCATGGGCGCCACGATTCGAGCAGTTCCTTTGTCGTGTTCCGCTCCGCTCTGGGCGCTGCGGAGACGCTTTGGATCGGTGAGCTTTACCGGGTAGCTGACGCCGCGCAAGCTTACTTCAATGTCATCCGGATGGTTGTGGCTGTTCTCAACGCGGCAGTTGTAGACGGTGTTGCCGTCGATTAGCAAATATTCGCTGTCACCCAGATCACGAAGTTTCAGCTTATAGCGTCTACCATCAACCTCGGCTAAGACTACTGCCTCACGCCGTTGAATCGAGATCTGATGATCTTTGCCGGCCACTTCGGCTTTAAGCTTTATCACCGCCTGGTCCTTTGAGCCTCTGAGCTGGCTTGTCGATAACGTTTCTCTGACGAATTAACGCAGTACGGCCGGAAATCTTCCAGCAATTCTTTACCTCGCCCGCTGGTTGACGGTGGAGCGAGGCTTCCCTCTGTGCCTTCGCGTAGTGAATGGCACCGGCAATTAGAGCCAGGTCCCGGCGCCTTATTTCGATTTCCTCAGCCTGAGTCGAAACAAAGCGACGCGCGGCCTCCCGTCGCTCGTTAAAACGGGCAATGAAACCAGTATCCAGTCGGCCGGCAATAAATTCCTCATCTCGGACGATCTCGCGGAAGAATGCCAAGGTCGTCTTGATCCCGCCGACCTGATATTCGTCCAAAGCACGGCGCAACCGATCGATTGCTTCTGTTCTAGTGCGGCCCCACGCGGCCAGCTTTGAAATCATTGGGTCGTAATGGATGGACACTTCCGTATTGCCGCGCACGCCGCTGTCCTCACGTATCCCGGGACCCGATGGGACCTGCAGGAAGCTTATTGTGCCGGGCGAAGGGAAGAAATTATTCTCAGGGTCTTCCGCATAGACGCGGCATTCGATTGCATGGCCCTCCGAACGGATTTCCTTCTGGCTAAATGAAAGGCGCGCTCCCCCGGCAACCATGATTTGTTCACATACCAGATCGATCCCAGTCACCAGTTCCGTTACCGGATGTTCGACCTGTAGCCGCGTGTTCATCTCGAGGAAATAGAACTCGCTAGTAGCATCGACGACAAGGAATTCGACTGTTCCAGCGCCGACGTAGTCAACAGCACGCGCGATCTTGACTGCAGCTTCGCCCATGCGCTGGCGCAAGTGACTGTCGTTTATTGGAGAGGGACACTCTTCCACCACTTTTTGGTGGCGACGTTGGATCGAGCATTCTCGCTCACCAAGATGAACAACGTTGCCGTGTGAGTCGGCGAAGACTTGAATTTCGATATGCCGCGGGCGCTCGACTACCTTCTCCAGATAGAGCGAAGCATCACCAAAAGCATCGGCTGCTTCGGAACGGGCATTATCAAATGCTGACTGCATCTCCTGGGGGGAGGCGACCAGACGCATCCCTTTACCACCACCACCCGCCGAGGCCTTCAACATCACCGGATAGCCAAATTGTTCTGCTACGCTCAGTGCTTCCGAAAGCGAATTCAAAGGCTCGACTGTGCCGGGGACAATCGGAACGCCTGCATCCACCGCAGCGTGTCGGGCACTGGTTTTCGATCCCATCGTCTCCATTGCTGCTGCTGTAGGGCCGATAAACTTTAGTCCGGCGGCAACGACGGCTCGAGCGAAATCCGCATTCTCCGCAAGAAAACCATAGCCGGGATGGACTGCCTCTGCTTTCGTTCGCTTGGCAGCTTCGACGATTGCTGCGATGTTTAAGTAACTCTGTGAGGAAGGTGCGGGACCGATGCAAACTGCTTCGTCGGCGAGTCGGACGTGAACTGCTTCTGCATCCGCTTCGGAATAGACGGCCACAGGAGAGATAGCTAAATCGCGGCATGCGCGGATTAGACGTACCGCAATTTCACCGCGGTTGGCAATCAAGATTTTCCTAAACATTAGAAGGTTGTCATTAGCCGAGAACACTACCTTTGGTGAAGCGGCCGGTTTTTGAGAGGCGGGCAAAGTGCGAGGCTTCGTCTTCCTTCTTTCGTCGAAAACGATCCAGGAAAGACATTACAGGCGAGCCTTAGGGCTCGGTGGAGGTAGCAGATACGGTTTTGTCGTGCCGGGCCGGCGCACGCTTTCCGAGGCTATTATCACCCCATCGCGAACGATCAAGTCGTCTTCAGTTCCCATGAGCTTGTCCGCCCCAGGCAAAGGAAGATCGTAGTTCGTAAACGAAAGCCCCTCGCCAGGCGAATCGTCGGTGGCGGTATCCAGAGACGCATTGCGAATGACTGCGCCGCGCAAAGTGTGAGGTTTCTGTTTCGGCAGGGCCGCCAGATCGGCGCTTGGCTTATAGGCCGAGGCATCAAGATTGCTCAGGGCGGCAGCGATTGAGCCATCCGCGTCGGGAAGACGACGCAGATCCTTCAAGTCCGCGGGCAGCGTGCCAAATCGGGCACTGTATTCGAGCAGTGCGCGATCAACTCGGTAACCCAAAGCGTAAGAGGCCGCCTGTAACCCGAGTTGGCGCTGGCGCAAACGTTCCGGCACAGTCACGCCAATCAGAACAGCAATCAGCACGGGAACTAGTGCCGAGGCCATGAGCCCGGTCTTTGCATAGCCCAAGCCGCAGAACCGCGCCGGGGATTTCAGCATTGATCGATAGATCTTGAGGCTGCCCCAGAGAACGATAATCGTCACCGGGATGGCAATCCACTTCAGGCGCCAGGCGGCTGTTTCTCCGGCGGCCACCCAAGACCAGATGTCCCAAGGGATAACTGAAGAAAGCGACAGGGTAGGCGTGACACGGGGTGCGCGTTGCACTAAGGCAATGATTGTCTGGGTCAGGAACACAAGAACCATCAGTAACCCGGTGACCGCCAGCAGCAGCGAGCGACCGTAGGAGGGAAGTTCATGTTCCGGTTTTGGCAGAGCCTCGCCGACAGAGCAGGCGCCACAGGAGGCACAACCCTGGCTTAGGGTGCCTTCAACCTTAAAGCCACAGCAGGGACAGATCGTCACTTGTTTATACCTCGAACGGGAAGACGTTACTTTGTCAAAATACAACTTTCGGGGTTCTGCTCAACCGGCCTTGTGTATTAGTGCTTGCTTTGCTCGTCGATCAGGCCCAGGCTTAGATGCAGAATGAGACGACTGAGATTCTATTTCTTCAGGTTTGGTCTGTACTTTGGTTAGTTCGCGCCAAGTGTGATACATGCGATGGGCAAAGGTCCAATAGGAACCCACCGCTAAGACCCACAGGACTGCAGGCATTCGGTTAGCAAAGAAGTTGTTTGAGCCCGGGAGCGTGCTGAGAGCGCCAATAATGAAAAGAACCACTCGCTCCGGGCGCCGAAGGAAACCGACATCGCACTTGGAAATCAGGCTTTCGGCACGCGCGCTCGCGTAGCTTACCATAATTGACCCCATTAGTCCGGCACCCGCGAGAAAAACATTTAGGGTCGAATGGTACTGGGTATCTCGGGCGTAAAAGACCATCAGGCCCACAAATACGACCATGTCTGACAGGCGATCCAGTGAAGAATCGAGAAACCCGCCAAACCTCGTGACCCGACCGGAAAGCCGGGCAACCTGACCGTCCAGCATGTCAAAAAGGTTGGCGATTATTAGGACTACTCCGGCTGAGAAGAACCTGCCCAGACCGAATAGCAAGCCACAGGCAACATTCAAGGAAACGCCGATAACTGTCAGAATGTTCGGATTGATATGACCGTGGGCGAGCCAGCGCACCATCGCATCGATAATCCGTTGCGCTCCCCGCCCAATACCGTCGACAAACATACTTACTGGTGTCTCCTGAAAGTCATTATGCCCAAATCATACCTAAGTTGACAGCCCAGTGGACATAAGCGGCGGATTCTACGAACGGGGCAACTGTCGCTGTCAAGATTTTAACTGCCCTGTTCGATCGTGTGACCTGGAACTCTTTGGGTTCATTCCCCAGGGAGGTGGGCCCCATGGGATCCCGCTCAGAACTTGTTTTCGATCTCGTCGTGGAGCGTAGACATCCGTCTGATTTCGAAGGTTCGTGCGCCGGCGGGCGTCCTGACGACGACTTGGTCACCCTCGATTTTACCCATCAAACTTCTACCCACCGGCGAGGTTGTGGAGATGAGCCCTTGCTGCGGGTCGCTCTCTTCCGGCGTCACCAACCGGTAAGTCACCTCTTCATCGCGTTCGGAGTCGAAAAGGATCAGCGTAGAGCCATAGGACGCTTTGTCCCGCGGCACGCGGTTGATATCAATTGAAGCAATTTCGCTAATTCGCTGGCGCAATTCTACGATGCGGGCCTTGACCATGTTTTGCCGGTCAAGGGCTGCGCGATATTCAGAGTTCTCTCGCAAATCGCCAAACTCAAGTGCGCGCTTAATCTCCTTGGGAAGGTGCACGCGTAATTCTGACTCCAGCTCGTCTAATTCTGACTGAAGCTTTTCTTTAATATCCGCCAACTAGAACTCGCTTTCTACGCCCTCGCCTTATGGGGATTAGTTACGCGCAATAGAGCTTGGTAGAAACGTGGTATTTGCTCTCGTCAAGGGCGCCGAATGAAATTCCTGTGTCGCGCGCCGTTCTTACCATCTGACCATCTGCTGGTACGACTTTGACATTCGCCACCGCCTCAGAAATGGGAACAGTGACGACGTTACCTGCCTGAAGCGCAACCATGGTACCGTGTTTCCCTTCGGCCAGAGCGCGGACTGAATGAGCCCCATAGGTGGTTGCCAACATTCGATCGAATGCATTTGGTCTGCCGCCCCGCTGCAAGTGCCCCAGCACCACACATCGAGTCTCCTTGCCGGTTATGCCTTCCAGTTGAGTCCTGCAGTATTGGGCTATTCCACCGAGTCGAGGCGCATGCTCCTTGTCCCCGCTGTCCTGAAAAATCTGCTCGTGTCCAGCCTCCACGGCTCCTTCCGCAGCGACGATGATGCTGAAATTCGATCCACCCTGATCGCGCGCCCGAACCTTATCGGCCACCGAGTCCATTGAGAAAGGTAGCTCCGGAATCAGGATTACATCCGCGCCCCCCGCAATACCCGAATGCAGGGCAATCCAGCCGGCGTTTCTCCCCATGACTTCCAGAATCATGACGCGGTCGTGGGATTCAGCCGTGGTGTGTAGACGATCCAACGCTTCCGTGGCAATGTCCAGGGCCGTCACAAAACCAAACGTCAGCTCGGTGCATGCCAGATCGTTATCGATTGTTTTGGGAACGCCAACTACTGGAACTCCGATTCGATCAAACTCAGCGGCAATCGTTAACGTACCTTCACCACCCAGAACAACCAGCGCGTCAAGATTTAGCCGAGAGAGGTTGTTTACCGCCTCGTCGTAGACCTCCTTCGAGCTGGTGGCCAAACCTCCCGCCGTGTGTTCTACGAATCTCCCGCGATTGCGAGTACCCAGAATGGTTCCGCCGCGTGGCAACAAACCTCGCACGTCTAACTGGGAGAGCGGACGAGTCCTGGTTTCGCCCAATAACCCTTCAAACCCATCCTCAATACCGATGACCCTCATGCCAAACTGCCCTGTGGCGGTTTTCACCACGGCACGAATCACGGCATTCAGACCCGGAGCGTCACCTCCACCGGTCAGGATTCCAACAGTCTTGTACATGAGACTTGTAATTAATTCCTTACGCGGGGAGGTTCGTGATATTCCCTATAAACCGGATACTCACGCGTAATAACTTGGCCCGGTCTCGTGTTTTCGCCCAAAAGCGAGAGAGCCTCTCGCAGAACCTGACCTTGGAGCTCGCGCATGCCCGGACCGCCCATACTATTGCCAATCTTAAACCCCTTCGGATACAGCGCTCGCGGTGGCCGCATCTGCGCTGAAACTTCGGGACTTACGGTAATTAAGACGGTTGGTATTCCCTTCATCTCAATCTCTCGTTGGACCGCTACGACCGTGCGGTGGCAAACATTTGGTCAACCACCGGTCAGAATCACCGCGTCAGCTTGCGAACCTTTATCGATCTCATTGGCAATCTCTCGGGCGGTGCCTTCGTACATCGCCTTGAGCTGCATGGTGTAGCCCATATAGCCGACGTGCTTCTTCGCAACGCCTTTAATAAACCCATGGGCTTGCAGATCTCGGAGCACGTCAATTGGAAACACGACGTTGATGTCTTTGTCAGCGTCGGTGTGGTCATAATGGTGATGGGTAACGTGGAGCTGGGAAGAATCGACGCCTTCAGGGATGATCCGATAAGTTAGATCTCCCAACTCGTCGGCGATGTTGAAAGGCTCCTGCTCATTGAGGTGAACCCCTCCTGCCGTCACGATAGCGATGGTGCTTCTTGCGAGTTCACCTTCAAACGGGGTGAAAGGAACACACTTTCTGGAAATTGACATGACTAAATACTACGAGCGCTGTGCTATCCAGGGAACAATGACCCCGGTGATGGCGAGTTATCCATACACGCTGAAGTAAGCGCCTGCCCGAACAAAAATGCCAGATGCGAGTACCCGTGGACTACCCGACATCTGGCATTTCCTAATACTTATAACTTGCGCAAAATTTCAAACAGCTCCTCATTGTCCGGCTGATCCGAAATGTCGTGGATGTCTTTGAAGGCAATCTTGCCTTCCTTGTCCACAATAAAGAGAGCGCGTTCGCTGATGCCGTCCTTGTCTCGATAGGCTGCAAACTTTCGTGCCACCTCACCCTTCGGCTCGAAATCGCTTAAGAGGTCGTAGGAGAGTCCTCCCAGAGTCTTAGCCCACGCGGTATTACAAGGTACGCTGTCAACTGATATGCCCAGTACCTGGGCATCGTAGCCTTCAAAGCGTTCGAGGTCGGCCTCGTACGCAGGCATCTGGCCCGTTCAGACAGGGGTCCAGGCCAGCGGGTAAAAGGCCAGCACCACATGCTTCTTGCCGCGGAAATCCGAGAGCTTTACCTTCTTACCTTCCTCAAGGTTACTCGGCAGCTCGAAATCCGGGGCCATGTCTCCGACTTCAGGCATTTAGAATTATCCCTCCTTATGGAATGATCGCTTTGCTCTTTTTGAGTGGCTGCAGCACTAAGATAGTTGACGGCGGAGCCGATTTCAAGCGGATCGACATAAATAAGGCCATTTGCAACCCATTACTTCATGTTGACCCTCCTTGTCTGGGTCGCGTAGCATATCATTACGAATCTCTAACATTTGAAACAGAACGCCTCTGCATTCGAAAGCCAGTTGAATTTTGGAAATTGACGACGACGCCAAAGAGATTGTACGCGAGATAGGAACCGCGATAAACGAGTCCGTGGAAAATTCCTCGAAGGTCGCAGATGCGATTGAGCGTCTGCGAGACGCGGGTTACGAGATGGAACTGACGTTGCGCCTTGAGATCGGATTGCGTCCTCATGGCGCTGTCGAAGCGAATGAAGGGGCGCTTAATCTTACCGACGAAGACGTGCAGGTGCTCCAACGCATGAAGATCCGAATCGACCCTGAAGAAAAGATCTAGCATTTCCCAATCGTGCCACCAAAAGCCCCATCGCTTCCGGGATGCGCTGGGGCTTTTGCTTGCGCGGGAACTATGCGCGGTGCCCCGCGATTAACTCTCATTCTGAGTCTTCCGGAAGTTCCTTCCCACCAGTGAGCTTGCGCTGGCGCAACGCGGCCGCGCCGATCAGCCCGCCCATACCCATTGATTCAACTGCCGTACTCGGCACGAGCATGAGCGCACCTTTCTCTTTCAGACCCTCGTAAAGCATGTTCATTGCGCGCAGGTGCAACGCTGTGGGATTGTCCTGGTACGATTCGGAAGCGGTGTCGAACATACTTGCGATTTCCACTTCCGCCTGTACCAGGATAATGCGGGCTTGTTTCTCGCGCGCAGCTTGAGCTTCTCGTGACATGGCATCCTGCAGCGCCGTCGGAATGATCACGTCCCGCATCTCCACCGACTGAACAGTTACGCCCCAGGGATTCGAGCGCTCATCGATTAGTTTCTGTAGCTCTTCCTCTATCCGCTCGCGGCCTCGGAGCAAGTCGGTCAGAAAGGTCCTGCCAATAATGTCGCGTAGCGCGGTCTGAGCGGCCCAACTCACCGCCTGCGGATAGTCTTGCACTTCCAGCGCCGCCTTCTCCGGATCGTAGACCATCCAGAAAAGTACCGCGTCAACATTAACCGGAACCGTATCCGAGGTTAGCGTTTCTTCAGCGGCGAAGCTGGTCGTAATCACGCGCTGGTCAACCCAGGCTGCAATGGTATCCACAAACGGGATGATCCAAAACAGACCCGGACCCCTGAGGCCGATATACTTCCCCAATCGCAGTACCACCGCGCTTTCCCACTGTTTAGCGACCTTGGGCGCCTGCGCCGCCAGAAATCCGAGAATGACCCCGACTATGAGACCGATCGGATTCCATAACAAGAACGAGGCTATAACACCGAGGGCGACCGGCGAAATAAAAGCCATTACCGCCACGATGTTAGCGCGCGGCACATTCGCCGTAGATAGACTGCTTCGAGTCACAACGAATCTGGTATCGTCAGACATATTTCCTTAGCTCCTTTTTGCGCCTGCTTTGAAGTTGGTCAACAAGATCATCGAGGGAGAAGCCCATGGCTCCAGCCTCTGCGATGACGCGCTCAGCGAAATCACGCAACTCGGGCTCGCGCCGCCGCTGCTGCTTTGCCTCGAAATGGCGGGCGCATACAAATGTCCCTACTCCCCTCCGGGTTTCCACTATCCCTGTCCGCTCCAGCTCGGCGTAGACCTTGGCCACAGTATTGGCGTTGATCTTAAGGTCCACAGCCATCTGCCTGACCGTCGGTAGTTGCTCGCCGATTCTCAGTTTTCCAGTGGCAATCGCGAACTGAATGGTCCGCGTAAGCTGCGCATAAAGCGGGGTGGCATCTGCCGGATTGATGTAGAACATCAGGCTCATTTCTTACTTGTACTACGATACTAGTACAAGTCAAGTTTCAACTATCAGAGCTTGGAGCGCGGGCATCTTGCCCGCTGTGGTGTGGAACGTGGCCTTATTATGGCAAGGTTTTAGCGCCTACCATTCTTTCGCGCTTCACGCTCATGCGGGCAAGATGCCCGCGCTGCAACCTCAATCTCAATCAACGACATCTCAATCAACGACATTTGGCGCGAGTTTGGCGTGTATGTTATCTTGTCTGGCTTTCATCCTGCCAAAAGTTTCGCCTTCACGGGCTCGAAAGAGGAGTTCAAAGTTAGTATGGCTACGCCTACCGCAAATGTAAGCAACGACGGCCAAACCGCCGGTCGCGTTGTGCAGATTATTGGTCCGGTTGTCGACGTCGAGTTTGAGGAGCACCATCTCCCGCCGATATATCAGGCGCTGCGAATAGTTTCTGAGGGTTTCGAAGTCCCTACCCCTATCGACGTCATTGCTGAAGTGCAGCAGCATCTCGGCGAAGGCCGCGTGCGCACGGTGGCGATGGTCGCGACCGATGGCATGGTGCGCGGCATGAGAGTGATCGACACCGGCGGACCGATTACGATGCCTGTTGGTGAGGGAACTCTTGGGAGGGTACTCAACGTAATCGGACAGCCTGTCGATAATCTCGGTGAGGTTAGGCATACCGAGCGCTATCCCATCCATCGTCACGCTCCCACCTTCCAGGAACAGTCCACCGAACTGCAGATGTTTGAGACGGGCATCAAGGTCATCGATCTTATCCAGCCGTTTGTACGCGGTGGCAAGATTGGCCTGTTCGGAGGCGCCGGTGTGGGCAAGACAGTGATTGTGATGGAGTTGATTAACAACATCGCCAAGGCTCGTTCCGGCTTCTCAGTTTTCGCGGGCGTGGGCGAGAGAACTCGGGAAGGAAACGATCTGCTAAGGGAGATGGTAGAGTCGGAAGTTATCCAGTTTGGTGACACCTTTAACAAGCACCTGCACGAAACGGGTGAGTTTGACATGACCAAAGTCGACATGAAGGCATTGGAACAGTCGAAGGTCGCGCTAATTTATGGACAGATGACGGAACCGCCGGGCGCTCGTCTGCGCGTGGCCCTCTCGGGGCTGACAGTGGCCGAATATTTCCGCGATCAAGGCCTGGACGTTCTGCTCTTCATCGATAACATCTTTCGCTTTACACAAGCGGGTTCGGAAGTGTCGGCACTCCTGGGCCGCATGCCTTCGGCGGTGGGTTATCAGCCAAACCTCGCATCGGAGATGGGCGAAATGCAGGAACGGATTACTTCCACGAAGACCGGATCAATCACCTCAATTCAAGCGGTCTATGTTCCGGCGGACGACTACACCGATCCAGCGCCGGCAACTACATTTGCTCACCTTGATGCCGTAACAGCGCTCTCCCGGCAGATCGTAGAGCTGGGAATCTACCCGGCAGTGGATCCTCTCTCCTCGTCTTCGCGTATTCTCGATCCGCGCCACGTGGGCGAGGAGCATTACAAAACCGCACAAGACGTGAAGCTCATTCTGCAGCGTTACAAAGACCTGCAGGACATCATCGCGATTCTCGGCCTGGACGAACTTTCAGACGAAGACAAGCTGATCGTTTCCCGAGCGCGCAAGATTCAGAGGTTCTTCTCGCAGCCGTTCTTCGTTGCCGCTCAGTTTACGGGGCTGGAAGGAAAGTACGTAAAACTGGAAGACACTATCAAAGGCTTCCGCGAGATCGTCGACGGCAAGCACGACGATCTTCCCGAGCAGGCCTTCTACATGGTGGGTACAATTGAAGAGGCAATCGAGAAGGCCAGAACGGTTGCGGGTGCATAGGGAGGAGAAACGGAGAAGGGGAGACGGGGGTGAAAAAAGAAGACGGGGAGATGGGGCGATTGTGAGATGGGTGAAAAGAAGATTGGGGATGTCTCGAGCAATTTTGTAGTTTCACCCCGTCTCCCTGTCGCTTCGCGGCTGGTGCCTTAGTCCGGTGGCAAGCGCAGCGCAACACCGCTTTGGATCCTGCATCGGAATCACGTACGCCCCGCACCCAAAGCGCCGTCGACGCCTTCGCTTTGCCGGCGCACTCCAAAAAGGAATCGCCCCGTCCTTCTTTTCTCCCCGTCTCGTTAATTGAATATGGCTCAACAACTTCAACTAGACGTAGTAACACCCGAACGTCGCGTGCTTTCCGAGGAGGTCGACATGGTAGTCGTCCCCGGACTGGGCGGCGAGCTTGGTATTCTGCCGGGGCACACACCCCTGATCTCTCAACTCCAGACCGGTGTCCTTTCCTATACTCAGGGCGGCCGGACGTCGCAGTTGCACCTTTCAGGCGGCTTTCTGGAGGTGAGGGATGATCACGTGTCGGTGTTGGCTGAAATTGCGGAACGTCCCGAGGAGATCGATGCAGCTCGCGCGCGATTGGCTCGTGAACATGTCGAGAAGCGTTTGAGTTCGTGGAGTGGGACTGAAGAAGATTTTGAGAAGGCCCGTGTGAAACTCGAACGCTCGATGGTCCGGCTGCAACTTGCTACCGGAAAATCCGGCAACTAATCAACAATCTAAAGTTTCCTGCTAGCCTGCCTGTTGCCTACTTTGCAGACTTCCGGCATTGATGGCCTCACGCATCTCTTGCACAGCTCGACCGAGCCCGCTAAAGATTGCCCGCGATACGATGTTGTGACCTATGTTGAATTCCGTAATTTCAGAAATTGCGGCGACCGCGCCAACATTGCGATAGGTCAATCCGTGTCCAGCGGCAACCCTTAAGCCATACTTTGAGGCGAGCGCGGCTGCCTCTTGCAGCCTTCGCAGTTCCTGCCCTGCACGGAGTGCACCTTCACCGTGAATGCCACGCCCTCCGAGTGTGGTGTCGGCATAAACCGCGGTACATAGCTCTACCTGCTGTGCACCTACAGCATGCGCAGCCTCGATCTGAAGAGGATTTGGATCTATGAACAGACTCGCGAGAATCTCAGCCTCCCGCAAGCAACCCACAGTAGCACGAACGATTGACAGGTTGGCTTTGACATCCAATCCGCCTTCGGTGGTTATCTCGTTCGGATTCTCAGCCACAAGCGTCACAGCGTCCGGGCGGCGTTCAAGCGCGATTTTCAACATCTCTTCAGTGGCCGCCATTTCCAGGTTCAAATAAGTCGCCACGGCGTCGCGCAGCATTCTTAGATCATCATCCTGAATGTGACGGCGGTCCCCGCGCAGGTGGACCGTGATGCCATCGGCGCCTGCCTGTTCACAAATCATTGCCGCTGCGATAAGGCTTGGCTCAGGCGCACATCGGGCCTGCCGCACCGTTGCGACGTGGTCGATGTTGACGTTGAGTCTGGCGATCATGTCTGGGTCGGCTGGTTAGGGAAGGCGCTCTGGAAGAGCCATTCTATTATTGTGTTCCTGGCGAAGTACAGCCAACGAACGAATCGTTACGCCTGCACATCGGCGGCGTGCCAATCAGCGACAGAACGGGGGGAGCGGTAGCGACCGGGTTTAGTCTCGAAAGATTTCAACAACAAGAATTCATTCTTTGTTAAGTTTGAGTGACGCTGCACACTTACCCGGTCGCTACCGCTCATCGGTTCTGCTGTTGAATGGTCCCGAATCCCTGTTGGCTCGTATCGCCTTGTCATAGATTCCCCGGCGGCCTTGTTGTCGGATCAAAGCCACCTCTCCAAGCATCTTCACACTGTCGCTCGCTACGTTTACCTTGCTTCCTTCGTAATGATCCCAACGAACCGGTACCTCTTTCAGCCGCAAGCCGGCTCGATATGCGATGTAGAGGAGTTCTACATCAAAACCAAAGCGGTCAACCGTTGCGCCTTCAATGATCGGTAGACATACGCTCATCCTAAAAGCTTTGAAGCCGCATTGAGTGTCCCAGAAGGGGAGACCCGTGGCCAGACGTACGACAAGATTGAAAACCCGACCACCTTGCTCTCGCCGCCAGGGTTGATGCACACCAATCAGAGTCCGATCCAGGGCCCGGGAGCCGAATGAGAGATCACATTCCCCACTCAGGATCGGCTCTACCAGTTTTGGGGTCTCGGTAATTGGCGTCGAAAGGTCCGCATCGGAAAACAATGCCACCTCTCCTCGGGAAGCCAGCAACCCCAACCTGACTGCGCGTCCTTTGCCAAGGTTTGACTGATAGCTGAGCACGGAAGTACGCACTCGTTCCGCTGCGGAGAGTATTTCGCTGGCGGCCGCAGCGGTGGTGTCTGTTGAGCCGTCGTCGACAACGATCAGTTCAGACTCAGGAACATTGTTACTGAGATAGTCGAGAATCTTCGGCAACGTCGTACCCAGACGCACAGCTTCGTTGTAGGCCGGGACGACAATAGATAGTGAAACCGACATCTGGAGTTCAATATACCATGCAGCGAGTGGCAACCCGCCTTCGGGTATAGGCGTGTCACTGTGTTATATTTTCGTGTGAACTGCCCGTGGTTTCAGAGGAATTGGCATCAAATTAACTAATAGAGATGGCTAAGAGATTCATAATCATTGCAGGCCTGATCATTCTGGTTGCGGCCGTTGTGGGCGGCACGATCGGCAGCTCGCGGCGACTCCGGCGCTCGGTTTCTGTGGGCGGTTCGGTCCCGAATAAGCCTTCGGAGGAAATCGAAAAGGACTACAACGAAGCAGTCTCGACAATTTCCTCCAGCTACGCCGGGGACATCGATTATGAGAAGGCAACTCAAGCGGCAGTCCAGGGCATGCTCTCCACGCTCGACCCTCACTCGATGTATTTCCCTTACAACGAATTCAGAAAGCTCAAAGAGGATCAAGACTCACGCTTTTACGGTATCGGCGTAACCATAGTGCAACATCGTGACGGGGTCTACATTCAGTCGGCCGTGGAAAACACACCTGCGGCGCGTCTGGGACTCAGATACGGAGATCGCATTCTTGAAGTGGATGGGAAAGACGCTCGTGATTGGCCGAGCGAACAGGTTTCGAAACATGTGCGCGGCGGGCGCGGTGAGCCGGTAACAATCAAGGTGGAGCGGGCGGGCTCGGAACCGCCACTTTATTTCACCATTGTGAGAGAGTCGGTGCCGCTACCTTCTATTCGCGATGCTTATATGGTTCGTCCGGGCACAGGCTACATAGGTCTGACGCGCGGATTTCAGCATACCAGCGACGAAGAATTGCGCGAGGCACTCAACAAACTAAAAGATCAGGGCATGCGCCAGCTTGTGCTCGATCTGCGCGGTAATCCGGGCGGGCTACTCGATCAAGCGATTGACGTCTCCAGTGAGTTCCTGCCGCGAGGACAAGTCGTAGTGTCCGTGCGGGGTCGGAGTGAATACAGTGAGCCGATCATTTATAAATCACGCGGCGCCGAACCGGAAGATGTGCCGCTGGTGGTGCTGATAAACCGAGGCACCGCGTCGGCATCGGAGATTGTTGCCGGTGCGATCCAGGATCACGGGCGGGGATTGATCGTCGGCGAAACCAGCTTCGGCAAGGGTTTGGTCCAGCGGGTCTTCCAGTTGCCATTCAATACCGGACTCACTTTGACGACGGCGCGCTACTACACTCCCTACGGCCGATCCCTGCAGCGCGACTACTCAACTGGTTCGTTTTATGACTACATCGTCAGACACGACCTGGACGACGCACCCCCGCAGCCATCACCTCCGCCCGCAGTGAATCCCACATCGCCACTGGAGCAAACTTCTCCTACTCCGCTTAGTCCAAGTGGTGCAGCGGTGAAAACGGCAGCCGGTCGCGTATTTTATGGCGGCGGAGGCATCACTCCTGATATCGAGGCAAAGCCCCTCAATTTCACGCCCGTGCGCAACAGAATTGCGGAGGCAGGATTTCAGTTTACGCGGCAACTCGCTGCGGGGCTGATTCCGGGTTTTGAATCGTATAAGGTTGAAAAAGTTCAGTACGGAAAAAACCCAAAATCCGGTGACTATCCGATTACTGATCGAGTTGTGGAAGCTTTCCGAAATTGGGTGCGCACGGATACGGAATCGCAACTGACTCCGGCGCAGCTTGATGAGGAGCTGGAATTTGTGAAGCTGCGTCTGCGCGAAGAGATCATCACTGCCGCATTTTCTAACGATGCCGGCGCGCGCTTGCTGCTTGACGCTGACCCGCAGGTATTGCGCGCTCTAGAAGCACTCCCGGATGCGAAACGACTGGCGGAAACCGTCCGCAGCGGTACGTCCCAAAGTTAGCGTTCATGACACGCCAAGCTCCAATGCTTCGAATTAAGCTCCTCGCTCCAATTTTGCTCCTACTAGTCTGGGCTGGAGTTATCTGCGCCTCACTCGATAACTCTAGCCATAACACATTTCAAATAATAGGTCTCCGGCACACTAAGCAGGATGGGGTGGTCGCTTGCCTGGGTTCTCTTTTCGACGACTTGCAGCCGGCAATGAGCATCGATTGCCGCCTCAGCGATAATTCCAAGAAACATCTCCTCCGACATGTGGTAGGAACACGTGCAAGTGATGAGCACGCCACCGAGGTTTAGCAGTTTGAGCGCGCGCAGATTGATTTCCTTGTACCCGCGCGCGGCCGCCTTGATGCTGCCGCGATTCTTCGCAAATGCCGGCGGGTCCAGCACGATCGTGTCAAACCGCTCTCCCGCGTTCTGCATTTCCCGCAGGGCATCAAAGATATTGGCTTCGCGAAACTCGACGTTGTTTAAGTTGTTCAGCTCAGCATTGCGGCGCGCGATGCCGATCGCCTCTCCTGAAATATCGATGCCGACAACACCCTCGCACCCACCCGCAAGGTAAAGCGCAAACGCGCCATTGAAGGTAAAACAATCCAGCCCGCGCCCATGCGAAACTGTGCGCACGGCCAGGCGGTTCTCACGTTGATCGAGAAACGAACCCGTTTTCTGACCGCCCTGCGGAGCCACGAGGAAACGGATGCCGTGTTGGACGATCTCCAACTGCTCGGGAGCTTGTCCGTAAAGCGTGCCGGCCACCATATCGAGTCCTTCCAGAGCGCGTACCTTCACGTCATTTCTTTCAATCACGGCGCGAGGGGCGAATTCCTCGACCAGCAATTCGACCAGCAGCGACTTAACTGCATCAGTGCCCTGCGAAAGAGTCTGTATCACAAAGATGTCGTTATAACGGTCGATAATGAGCGAGGGCAGCAGATCCCCTTCCGAATAAACTAAACGATACGCGTTCGTGTCGGGGGAGACATGGCGACGTCTGGCGGCTTTCAGAATCCGTTGGCGCCACCAATCGCGATCGATTTTCTCGTCCGCTTGCGTTAACAAACGCAGGGCGATTTGTGAAGCGTCACTGAAGAGAGACTGACCCACAAAGTTTCCGTGCTGATCTCGAACTGCGACAATCGAGCCGCCTTCGGCATTTCCTGAATCCAGAACATCGCTGCGGTAAATCCACAGATGTCCGTTGCGCACCCGGCTCGCGCCGCGTTTGGTGACTGTGACGTTTGTCATAGGGCGAACTCTGACATAAGCCCGAAGCGATGCGCTACTTCGGACTCTCGGCGTGAACGTCGCGGCTCCGCCGCGCCTGATATGCGCGGGTCTTGCGAAGCTGTGTCAAGACTCAGAATGGCACTCAACGCCCAGTAGAATCGCAATCAAGAAATTGAGTTTGGGATCCGGTCGCTACCGCTCGCGGTTCTGTAGGAAGCGACGACGTTAGCCTGCGCTTAAAGGTGGTCCAAGAGTCACACTGGAGGACAAGGCAGAACAACACTCCGACAAATGTTTTCCTCAGACTACGAAGTCAGGTGAATGGGAGCATGCTCAAACTGAACCGGTCCCTGAAAGCCGACTCAATTGCGAGCCCTCAAGCACTATGTTAGGCTTCGAGGGCTTCGCATTTTGACTCAGGAATGGATTGCTTCGAGCTGAAACCGAAGGCTATGGCGACAAAAACAGATGCTGAGCGTCGCGAGCGCTTCGAAACGCCATCGGGAATAGAGCTGCCCGTCGATTTCAATCCTGAGAATACCCACCCGCTTGATTACGACAAAGAACTGGGTGCCCCCGGCGAATTTCCCTTTACACGCGGCATTTATGCGAACATGTATCGTGGCCGGTTTTGGACCATGCGCCAATATGCCGGTTACGCATCCGCCGAAGAATCCAACGCGCGTTACAAATATCTCCTCGCCCATGGTACCACTGGACTCTCGGTAGCTTTCGATTTACCGACGCAAATAGGTCTGGACTCGGACGACCGTCTGGCGGCTGGCGAGGTGGGGAAAGTTGGCGTGGCAATCGATTCGTTGGAAGACATGTTGCGGCTGTTTGAAGGCATTCCGCTCGACAATGTCTCTACGTCGATGACTATCAACGCGACCGCGTCCGCGTTGCTTTGTCTGTATCTGGCGGTGGCGCGAAAGCAGAATGTCCCTTTCAACAAAGTTAAGGGGACGCTTCAGAACGACATCCTCAAGGAATACATTGCCCGCGGCACCTACATCTACCCCCCTGCGCCGTCGCTGCGTCTGGTGACGGACAGTTTTGCCTTCTGCGCTCGGGAAGTGCCGAACTGGAATACAATCTCAATCAGCGGCTACCATATTCGAGAGGCCGGCTCGACTGCCGTTCAGGAAGTAGCGTTCACGCTAGGCGACGCGATTGCGTATGTCGAAGCTGCTCGCGACGCGGGTCTGAGAGTCGATGAATTTGCACCCCGTATATCTTTCTTTTTCAATGCACACAACAACCTGCTGGAGGAGATTGCCAAATTCCGCGCGGCCCGGCGGCTCTGGGCGCGCATCATGCGAGAACGCTTTGGCGCGCTCGATCCCCGCTCATTAATGCTTCGCTTGCATACGCAAACCGCCGGCTCATCACTGACTGCTCAACAGCCCGAAGTTAATGTGGTGCGCACGACGATTCAGGCGCTGGCGGCGGTGCTGGGCGGCACGCAGTCGTTGCACACAAACTCGATGGACGAAGCGCTGGCGCTACCAACTGAACGCGCCGCTCGCTTAGCCCTCAGAACACAGCAGGTAATTGCGAACGAGTCAGGCGTCGCTGACACAGTCGATCCCCTGGCCGGCTCGTATGCAATCGAACAACTCACCCACGAGATTGAGACCCGGGCCACAGAATATCTGGAAAAGATCGATGCGATGGGAGGCATGCTGCGCGCAATAGAGTTGGGCTATATACAGCGCGAGATCCAGGAATCGGCTTATCGTTATCAGCGAACCATAGAAACCCGGGATGCGATCGTTGTAGGCGTCAATCGTTTTCAAGTTGAAGAGGAATCTCCCGTATCTATCCTTCGTGTGGATCCGGCGGTCGAACAGGCGCAGGTGGAACGTCTGCGTGCACTTCGCGAGGGGCGCGACTCGCGGGCCGTCGAAACGGCGCTTGTCAGACTTGAGGAGGGCGCTCGCGGCACTGAAAACCTCTTGCCCAGGATTCTTGAATGCGTTGAGGCTTATGCGACCGTCGGTGAGATCAGCAACCGTTTGCGCAAGGTTTGGGGTGAGTATCGTGAAGCTGCAACAGGCTAATAGGAATCTTATGAATCGAAGAGAATTCACTAAAGCACTTGGAATGGGAGCGGTAGGACTGGGACTTGATGGAGTGGGAATTGGGGTCTCCGCCAAAAGCTCTCCCGAGGTCGCCATCACCATGGATGATTTCAACTGGAACAAGTCTTTAAGGTTGAGCCCTGATGAACGCAACCGCGCCATTCTGCGAGCACTGCGTACGCATGGCGATTTGAAGGCCGCACTTTTTGTTGCGTGCAAAAATGCGGACAGTGACAAAGGAAAAGAGTTGCTTCGTGAATGGGATCGAGCTGGTCACGTAATTGCAAACCACTCCTTCTCGCACAAGGAGTTCAACAGCAGCAAAATCACGGCAGAAGTTTTTACGGCGGACATAGCGAGGTGCGACGACATAATCAAGACTTATCCGCACTTCCAGAGACTGTTTCGCTTTCCGTATCTGAAGGAAGGCGATACGGCGGCGAAGCGTGATGCCGTCCGAGCATTCCTCGATCAGCATGGATATCGCAACGGTCATGTAACGATCGACGCCTCGGATTGGGCGATCGAAGTGCGTCTCAGCGCCCGTCTCAACAAAGATCCTGCGGCGGACGTCACGCTTTATCGGGGTTTTTATCTAAACCACATGTGGGAGCGTTCTCTCTACTATGACGACCTGTCGCGAAAGGTGCTGGGCAGAAGCGTCAAGCACACGATTCTCGTGCACTACAATCTCTTGAACGCACTCTTCCTGGGCGACCTGCTCGATATGTTCAAGAGCAAAGGCTGGAAACTGATTAATGCGCAGGAGGCTTTCAAGGATCCAGTGTTTCAAGCGGCGCCAAAGATCGTGCCGGCTGGGGAAAGCATCATCTGGGCGTTGGCTAAAGAAACCGGCAAATTCGACAATCTGCTCCGTTATCCTGGTGAAGACAGCGGATACGAGAACGCGAAGATGGACAAACTTGGGTTGTAAAGTTTCTCTATGACATCTTGTTTTCTGTGAGTTCGCAGTTCTTTTTTTGAGAGGGCGGTTGGTTTGATGCGACAAAAACGACCCCGCGTGGATCGTGGTTGGCTCGCGGTAAAGAAGCAGGCACAGAGAGCATGAGTTAGTCGAATGTCACATCTTCTCGAGGTTCGAAATCTCCAAACACACTTTCCTACGCGCGCCGGGCTGGTGCGCGCCGTGGATGGTGTCAGTTTCCATCTGGATCGCGGGGAGTTGCTGGGACTGGTTGGCGAGTCGGGTTGTGGTAAGTCGATAACCGCGCTTTCGATCATGCGGCTGATTTCGCCGCCGGGAAAGATCGCCGGCGGTGACATTGTCTTTGACGGGAAGAACCTGTTGCAGCTGTCCGAACCAGAGATGCGGCAGATGCGGGGCGACGATATTGCGATGATCTTTCAGGATCCGATGACCTCACTCAATCCCGTTTTCACCGTAGGAGAGCAAATTGCCGAAGCGCTTAGGTTGCATCGGAAGCTTTCGCGCAAAGACGCGCGCCTGGCGGCCATCAATGCAATGCGTGAAGTGGCAATACCGGATCCTGCTCGCCGCACAGACGATTATCCGCATCAGCTATCCGGTGGTATGCGTCAACGTGTAATGATTGCCATGGCGCTCGCCTGTAATCCCAAACTCCTGATCGCCGACGAGCCAACCACGGCGCTTGATGTCACCATTCAGGCGCAGATCCTGGAGCTCCTGGATGAGCTAAGAAGGTCGCGGGAGCTGGCCGTGCTTTTGATTACTCACGATCTGGGGGTGGTAGCTGAGGTGGCGGATCGAGTCGCCGTAATGTATACGGGAAAGATTGTGGAAGAGTCGCCGGTTGAGGAGTTGTTTGCGCGACCCAGGCATCCTTACACGGAAGGGTTGCTTCGCTCCGTCCCGAAGCTGACTGCGGAACATGTGGCGAAGAAAGAAAGGCTCGAGACGATTGAAGGCGTGGTTCCGAGTCCCACAGATCTGCCGCCCGGATGTCATTTTGCTCCTCGTTGCCA
>Ga0136617_10001253_pt1 | contig 22318 bp, 15 predicted proteins | sample AntDrymUQ3222106_2_FD_129672 | JGI IMG/M metagenome (GOLD analysis project Ga0136617, IMG submission 129672) | Polar desert sand microbial communities from Dry Valleys, Antarctica - metaG UQ322 (21.06) | ecosystem: Environmental > Terrestrial > Soil > Desert | place: Antarctica: Dry Valley...
AGAACGGATTTCGTCGCGTGGATTCGGCAGGACTCCGCCCTCACGCTCCTGAGGATTGCCGATATATCCAAGGGCAGCCAGCTTCTTGACCTCTTCAGGATCGATGTGGCCCAGTCGTTTGCTTCCCGCAGGGATACTCTGAAGCTCCGCTTTGAGGCGAGCTGCCGTTCTCCTGTCCCCGGCGATGAGGTCACGCTTCTCTCCCGGATCCTTCGTCAGATCGTATAGTTCTGGGCGTGGGGAGGATACGTAGTGTTTGCCATCGGAAACGAGGGAGCGCAACTCGCTCCATCCCAGATGAATCCTGGGATAATAGGTCTCGCTGTAGATGCTTCTGCCACGAGTGCGGTTCGAGAGGACCTTCATCAGAGAGAGGCCGCGCCAGCTTCGTGTTCCCTCCAACCCGAGAAGATCCAGGACGGTGGGGGGAATGTCGACGTGTTGAGCTTCCGTAAAGACCGACTCTCCTTTATGAGCATTAGCAGGAAGCTTTACGATCAGTGGTACCTGAATGGCTTCGCGGTACAGCAGGATACCGTGCTGGTCCTCTCCGTGATCCATGAGCCCTTCACCATGATCTGAGGTCAGGATAATGATCGCCTTCTCGTAAAGCCCGATGCGCGTCAGTTCATCGAGGAGCTCACCGACCAGAGCATCTGAGGCAGCAACCTCGCCGTCATAGGCGTTTTTGTATCGGCTACGAAAAGGCTCGGGCGGATCGTAAGGCGCGTGAGGTTCGTACAAATGGAGCAGGAAGAAGAAGGGGCTGGTGCGCCTCTGTCCAATCCAATCTCGCGCGAATCGGACGGCAGCAGAACCAGACCGCTGATAGCTGCTCGAAGCCCCCTCCGTTCCGACGGGAATGTCGTCGTCGTACCGCGAAAACATTGCAGACATCCCCGTGTCAGCACGCAGCACGTACGAGGAAACCGCTGCAGCCGTTTCGTATCCGTGGGACTCGAGTAATTGAGGGAGATTGGGGAAGCGCGAAGCGTCGAATCGATACCCGACATTGTTCCGTACCTCATGTTCCGATGGCAGCAGCCCCGTCAACATCGAGATGTGAGCAGGGAGGGTCATCGGGCAGTGACTGTAGGCCTTCTCAAACAGCACACTGTCTCGCCTGAGACGATCGATGTTCGGTGTGGCCACGCCTCGATAGCCGTAGACCGGAAGGTGATCGGAGCGAAGTGTATCAATGGAGATCAGAATGACGGGTGCTTTGGGAAAAGAGACTGCAGCCGGCCGTTCCGCACGACATCCGGTCAAGAGTATTGCCAGGGTGAGCAGGCAAAGGGGCCATAAAGTTTTGCTCCTGCGCTCAAGAAAAGCGCCGTCGATGAAATCCGGCTGGGATAAAGGCAGTTCGACCGCGGCCCCTTTTCTTACTCGGGTGAAGAGTAGGGATTCTTGAAAGCTCACATCAGGGCTGCGGTGACCTTTCCCGGCGGGAGAGGAAAAGGGTGAGGGACTTCGTGCCTCATGCTCTTGACGAACAACCGCAGAGGATTGGCAAATCTTTCGTGAAATCATGTCCGATTACTTCTCGCGCGCTCGCCATTGGGAGGCTGACTCGGAGTCACCAAATGCCTCCATCGTCTTCGCTGCCATTGCGTAGGCCCTCCGGTTGGGATTAGCCAACGTCATCCGGCGCAGGACTCCCTGCACTGCCGGCAGCTTTTCCTGCAGGAAGTACACGACACACAAAGCACCGTAGGCCTCCAGGTTGGCAGGAAAATCGTTGATCTCCTTCTCGTAGGCCAGTCTGGCCTCATCGAGACGGTCCATACGCGCGAAGGCGTCTCCCCGTACGAAGTTTAGTCTATATGTCGACCGTATTCCCAGATCAGAGGCTTCGCGTTCAGCCTCGTCGAGAAGCTTCAACGCTTCATCCATGTTTCCCTCCCGCTGACAGATCTCGGCGAGAAGCACTTTCCCATCCGCCATCGGGCCGGCACTCATTGCTGCTCGCGCGTGCTTGCGCGCTTCCGGAAGTTGTCCTCGTCGCATGGCCACGCGAGTGAGGATTTCCGCGGCATGAAAGCCATCCTCTTTTCGTAGCAGCTCGGCATGCTTCGCCGCTTCATCCAGTCTGCCAAGCCGCAACTGGATACCGGCGATCGATCGGACGACGTCCGGCAGAAAGATTGTGCTCTGGCGCATCGTTTCTTTGTATTGGGTGAGAGCGCCTTCATCATCGGCATTTGCAACAAGGAGCAGAGCCAGTTGTAGTCGAACTTCCAGAAGGGATGGGCTCTGATCCAGTATCCGGGACAAGGCCGCTCTGGCCTCTCTGCCTCTGCCGGAATCAGCCAGCTCCAGAGCGCGCCGCACGTCGCTCAGCAAGTGAATCTGATCCACAGGATTCGGCAGCGAGACATCTTTCGTTCCCTTTCGAGCGGTCTCGCCATATCCGAGAGCAGCAAGACGCGCTGCCACGCCAGGGTCGGTCGACTGGATGGCTACTTTGGTATCAGGCTGCGCTTCAAGCAGAGATCGAAGCGAGGCCGCAGCACCCGAATCTTCTGCGATTCCATTCACCCGTTCCGCCGGATCCTCATCGAGATCGTATAACTCTGGTTTGGGAGATTCGATGTAGTGATGATTCCCCGAAATCACCGACCTCAAGGCGCTCCATCCGAGGTGAATGCGCGGGAAGAGCGTTTCACTGTAGATCGGTCGCGGCTCGGTGAGCGAATCGATATCGAGCAGCGTGGGCCGGCGGCCTCCCGCCTGGCTGCTTCCGGTGATGGACAGGACAGTGGAGAACAGGTCAATCAGTTGGGCGGGCGCTTCGATGGTCTCACCGCCGCGCTGCGCAGAAGGCAGTTTCATCATGAGTGGAACCTGGAGCGCTTCCCGGTAAAGAAGGATCGAGTGTTCCTCTTCGCGGTGATCGCCCAGACCTTCGCCATGATCCGAGGTGACGATGATCAGCGCGCGATCGTAGATTTTCAGGCGGCGAAGCTCGTTGAAGAAACTTCCCAGGACGGCATCGGCGGCAGCAATCTCGCCGTCGTATCTCAAGGTGAGGCGGCTACGAAATGGTTCTGGAGGGTCGTAGGGAACGTGCGGCTCGTACAGATGCAGAAAAAGAAAAAAGCGTTGCCGCTGCACCGATCGGATCCAGCGCAATGCAAGCCGTGTCGTCTCCGTACCCGACCTCTGGGATTCCGCGACTGCTGCGCCGGGCGGCGGAGAAATCGAATCCTCGTACCAGTCAAACCCCTCCCCCATGCCGGTCTGCGCACGCAGCAGGTAGGACGACACCGCCGCGCCGCTGGTGTATCCCTTGTCCTTGAGCAGTGACGGTAGAGATGGACTCTTGCGCCCATCGAAGCGAAAGCCGATGTTGTTTCGTACACCATGTTCGCTCGGTAACTTTCCTGTGAGCATCGAGACATGCGCAGGAAGCGTCATGGGGCTGTGGCTGTAGGCTCGCTGATAAAGAATTGCTTCCTTACGAAAGGCATCCAGGTTCGGCGTTGCGCCACTCTCGTAACCGTACACAGCAAGATGATCCGAGCGGAGAGTGTCGATGGAGATCAGAATCACCGGCACACCCGGAGTGACAACTACTTCCTGCTCACGATTACAAGCCGCGCACAGGCAAGCGAAAAGAAGCAACAGGGAGACGAACGCCGGCCTGGGAACTGAGCGCCGCAGTGCGAGACTCCTGTTCGTTGTCGTCAACTGGCGCATAGCCTGCGAGTGTAATGTACTTGTGATATCCGCCGTAACGACAGTCAGCCTGTCCCCAGTCAGGAAACTGCGCTTGTCGCTTTCGAGAATGATCAGTCGGGCACCATGAGTTCCACCCACCGGCCGCAATTTCAGTTCAAGAACTCCCGGAGCCATCCAGGAAAGCGCGTTTCCGCGGGATAGCACCCGCCGCCCTCAACATGTACTCACACAAATCACTCACTGCACACTGTGTTACAGAGAGGATCGGATGTGCGTATCCAATCAGGCCGTCTTCAGAGGAGAAGTCTCCGAGGCCTGTGAAAACTCGATCCGCCGGCCGATGAGTGCAGGACGCAAGGAGCCGCTTACTTCCCGTCCATCCTCCGCGGCTCTTCCGCCATCACCCAGGCCAGATAGGCCAGAGCAGCGGTGTTGTTTGCCAGATCCTGAGGAAGGATCTTATCCAGGGTGTCCGAAGATGCGTGGTGCAGATCGAAATAGTGCTCGCTCACGGGTACGATCCCGAATCCCAGAACGCCGGAGTCAACCAGTGGCGAGGTATCCGCGCCCGTATTCTTCTGCCAGAAAATCTTCTCCACTCCGATTCTTTGCAGGGGAGCCAGCAGCGGTCGAAGCCGCCTGTCGATTTCCGTCTGCGGAAGTGTCGTTGCGATTGAAAACGCCGCGGCTGATCCCGCGTCGCTTTCGATGGCTGCTACATGGTTTGGAAGCTGCGATCGCACGTTGCCGAAATACCCATATGCTCCGCGCAGGCCATTCTCCTCATTCATGAAGAGGACGGCACGGATCGTTCTTCGCGGCCGAAGCTCGAGTTGCTGGAGGGTACGCATGGCGCCAACAACCATCGCCACCCCCGAGCCGTTGTCGGTGGCTCCAGTACCGAGATCCCAGGAGTCCAAATGGCCTCCGATCACCACCACCTCTTCGGGCTTTTCCCTCCCCTTGATCTCGAACACCACGTTCGCAGAAGGAATGTCGGGGAGTGTGCGAGGAGTGAGAACAAGGTGCATCATGACCCGCTCGCCCTTCGCCAGAAGACGATGAATCAAATCAGCATCCTCTGTAGAGACGGCCGCCGCAGGAATCTCCGCGATACCGGGGACGTAGCAGAGTGAACCAGTGTGCGGCGTGCGCAGGGACGAGGTGGCAACAGAACGAACGAGAGTTGCCACTCCACCGGCGGACGCCGTGTGACTGGCTCCGCTGCTGCGATACGTCACCGCCTTGCTGTAGGCCTCGAAAGTCTTGCCTTCCTTGACGAGTTTCATGTCGAAGGGATTGTTGAACAGGACGATCTTGCCGCGAGCCTCGGCGCCCCTGGCGTTCAGCTCGTCCAACGACGCAACTTCGATCACCTCCGCGGTCACGCCACGGAGGGGAGTGGCCACGCTTCCCCCGAGCGCCGTGATTACGATCTTCTGGTCGTAGTGCGACACGAGGGAGGCTCTTTCTTCTCCCCGAACCCACCTCGGTACGTTGATCGTTTCGTTTCGTGTGTCGAATCCCCAACTGGAGAGCTGGTCGGTGGTCCAACTCACAGCCGCCTGTGCTTGCCGCGAGCCTGAAAGCCTCGGGCCGATGTTGTCTGTCAGATGCGCCAGGAAATCCCATGCCACCGAGCTACGCGTAGCGTGCGCGATGATTCTTTCGCCCGCGGTCTCAGACTGTGATCCGCCGGCAAGCGCCAGACAGAGGATTGCGTAGACCGCTCTGATGTTCATCATCGATGCGAGTGTAAATGTTTACCGACGGTGCGCTCTCAGAAAGCCCCGGTATCCGTTCCTCCAGACGAGGTCTACACTTCTTCCGTGTCGATCTGAGCACGCTGCAACGAGCCGGAGTAATCCACGTAGATGGACTTCCATTCGCTGAACACGTCGAGGGCCGCGACGCCTGCTTCGCGGTGACCGTTCCCGGTATCTTTCGTACCGCCGAAGGGAAGATGCGTCTCGGCGCCGATGGTCGGTGCGTTCACATAAAAAATGCCTGTGTACATGTCGCGCATGGCCAGGAATGCATTATTGATATCCCGTGTGTAAATCGAGGACGACAGGCCGTACCGCACACCGTTGCCGATGGCAATGGCTTCCTCGAGCGAGCTGCATCGCATGACCGCGGTCACCGGCCCGAAGATTTCTTCCTGCGCCACTCTCATATCCGGCTTCACGTCCGCTAGTACAGTAGGCTGGTGGAAATGGCCCAGGGAGTAGTCGAACCCCTGATCCGAACTGGTGAGCGCTGATCCACCTGCCACGACCTGGGCGCCTTCCTCTTTTCCGATCTTCACATACTTCTGGACTGTCTTGAGCTGTGCAGAAGAGATGGAAGGTCCCATGTCCGTGCTCTCATCCAGTCCATCTCCCACCCGGAGCGTCTTCGTTCTGCCGGCGAGTTTCTCCACGAACTGGTCATATACCTTGTGATGAACCACGATCCTCGAGGCGGCCGTGCAACGCTGGCCTGCCGTTCCGAACGCACCCCACAGCGCGCCATCAACCGCCAGGTCAACGTCCGCGTCGTCCATGACCAGGATCACGTTCTTTCCGCCCATTTCAAGATGGAGATGCTTGAAGGTTGGCGCGCAAGCGATGGAAATGTCACGGCCGACATCGGTCGAGCCGGTGAACGAAATCACTTTGACCCGATCGTCTTCGATCAGCGGTGCTCCGACTTCCCTGCCGCCACCCGTCACCACGTTGAAGACGCCGGCGGGGAGGCCGGCCTCCTCGAACACCTCGGCCAGCATGACCACCGAGAGCGGGGTCAGAGACGCGGGCTTGATGACGACGGTATTTCCGCACACCAGAGCAGGCATGGTCTTCCATGCCGGAATGGCGATGGGAAAGTTCCAGGGAGTGATAAGGCCTGCAACGCCCAGAGGCATACGGACCGACATATTGAATTTGTTGGGAAGCTCGGACGGCGTAGTTTGTCCATACAGACGCCGGCCCTCCCCTGCGGCCAGATAGGCCATGTCGATCGCTTCCTGGACATCGCCGAGCGCTTCCTGAAGGACCTTGCCCATCTCCCGCGTCATTTCACGGGCGATCTTGTCCTTGTCTCTCCGCAGAATCTCGCCTGCGCGATAAATGTATTCGGCACGCCGGGGCGCTGGCACCAGCCGCCAGGTTTCGAAGGCCTTGTGCGCAGCAGTGACCGCGGCGTCGACGTCGTTCGCATTCGATTCCTGGAATGTTCCCACCAGGTCGTTCTCATTAGCCGGGCTGCGATTCTCGAAGGTCTTTTTTGACGCGCTGGTGACCCACTGGCCATTGATGAAGTTCCTGTACTCGCGGGTTTTTCGAAGACCTTCGCGAACCGTTCCTTTTTTCGTTTGTGCAACTGTCATCGTCATCCCCTGCGGTTTCTTTAATCTATTTGCCGTGACCTGTCCCCGTTTCCTGGTCTTTCGGCTTTTCGCTGCCCATATCGACGGCCCCGCGGAACTTTGCTCCTTCCGCAACAACGACCTTGGGCGCGCGAATGTTGCCATCGACGTTGGCCGAAGCGACCAGCTCGATCTTGCGCTCCGCCGAGACATCGCCGATGAGTAACCCTTCGATATGTACGGCCGTGGCGTGAACAGTGGCTTCCACGCGAGCTGTCGCGGTAATCCTCAGATCGCTTTCCAGCTCGATCCGCCCGCGAACCACGCCCTCAATGATCAGCCTTTCGCGCCCGGAGATCGTACCCTCGAACTGAATTTTAGGCCCGATGAGGGACACGCTTCCACGCGCGTCATCACCAGAATTCTCAGGCGGTTTCTCCGCCCCGCTCGCTTGATCTTTCGCAAATATAGCCATGAACCCTCGTAGCGCTCTGCCGGCTGTGGGAGGTTAGCGGGACGAACAAGGCAACACCGCTCCTCGTTCGCGCCCGGCCGCCAGGGACATGAGTCTCGCCGGCGGGAGCGTAATGCTATCACAGCACTTCCCACTGCCGCGAAGAGGCCTGACGCAGCTCAAGCCCATGCACCCTCGGGGATTGCACCGTTGAATCGGGACGCAATCCTCACCGCGGTTGGCTTGAAGTTTGAAATCGTCTCGTCGAGAAAATCAGGCTTTCAAAAAGGAGAAAACAATTGCTCAACGCAACCTCTCTTCTGCGCGAAGACCATCGCAGAGTCAAGGAACTTCTCAGTCAACTCGAGTCCACAACCGAGCGTGGAACGAAACGGCGCGAGGATCTCGTCGGCCGGATCGAGATGGAGCTCAAAATCCACTCCAAGCTCGAGGAAGAGATCTTCTATCCCGCTTACAAGAATGCAGCGTCAAAGAAGGAAGACAAGGAGCTTTTCTACGAAGCCACGGAAGAACATCACGTCGTGGATATGGTTTTGCCCGAGCTGAAGGCATCTGACCCAGCCAGCAATGAGTTCGGCGCCAAAGCCAAGGTGCTCAAGGAACTCATTGAGCATCACGTGGAAGAAGAAGAAACGGAGATGTTCAAGAAAGCTGCACGATTGATGAATACAACAGAGCTCCAGGACCTCGCTGATGCGATGGTGGTGCGAAAGAAGACTCTGGTGGCGCAGTGGGAGAATCCCCTCACCGCGCCATTCAAGAAAGTCCAGAGCGCCGCTGAAAAATTCATCGGCACGTCCGTGAAGAACGCCAAAGCTTCCGTCATCGGCAAAGGAATGAAGGCGATGAAGGGATCGAAGTCCTCGGGTGGTTCCAAATCATCGCGCGGTTCGAAGTCCTCGGTTCGCTCGAAATCCGGTAGCTCAAAATCCACCTCGTCAAAGAGAGGACGCTGAATCCTCGGACTGAAATTGCAGGAAGGGCGGCGCCGCTCACCGCCCTATCCTGTCTCTCCGTTCGGCTGATTACCAGAACCAACCCGTGCAAAACGAATGCGCTGCCTCATTCCCTGCTCGTCATCGAGGTGTAACCCGCCAGATGACATTGCCCACGTCATCCGCCACCAGCAGGGCGCCGCGCTTGTCCATGACCACACCTACGGGACGGCCCCGCGCCTTCCCCTCGCTGTCCACGAAGCCCGTCAGGATATCCTCGGCCGGTCCGCTGGGGCGTCCGCCAGCGAACGGCACAAAAACGACCTTGTAGCCGCTGCGTGGCCGCCGGTTCCATGATCCATGCTGCCCGATGAACGCTCCCTTGCGGTAGCGTGCAGGGAGGAGCTCCCCCTCATAGAACAGCAGTCCCAGCGACGCCGTGTGGGTACCCAGCGCGAAGTCGGGGACGATGGCTTTCGCCACGAGATCGGGACGCGGTGGTTTGGGACGACTATCAACATGTTGACCAAAGTAGCTGTAAGGCCAGCCGTAGAAGGCCCCATCAGTCACTGATGTCAGGTAGTCCGGAACGAGATCGCTGCCAAGCTCGTCGCGTTCATTGACCACGGTCCAGAGAACACCACTGTCCGGATGCCAGGCCATGCCGTTCGGATTCCGCAGTCCGGATGCGAAAATGCGACTGCGTCCGGAGGCGCGATCAAGTTCCAGAATCGCGGCGCGATTCACCTCGCTTCCCATCCCATTCTCCGCCACGTTGCTGTTCGATCCGACTGTGACGTAGAAACGCGACCCGTCAGGGCTGGCGATCACGTTCTTCGTCCAGTGGTGATTGATGGTCCCCGCAGGAAGGTCTGCGATCTTTGTCCCGGTTCTTCCAGGCTCCAACGCTCCCTCCTGATACTCGAATCGCACCAGAGCATCCGTGTTGGCCACCACGAGATCCCGATCGACCAGCGTCATTCCGAACGGCGAGTTCAGCCCTTGAAGGAAGGTTTTCCGGACCTCCGCGACGCCATCTCCGTCCGCATCCCGAAGCAGTGTGATCCGATTCGCACTGGGCACCGCTGCCCCCGCACGTTTCATGAACTGCTTCATGAACCAGCCCTTGATTCCTTTGCCATCGTCGGGGCGGGGAGGCGCATTCGTCTCGGCAACGAGGACGTCTCCATTGGGGAGTACATAGAGCCAGCGCGGATGATCGAGGCCTGTGGCGAACGCCTTCGCTTCGAGACCACCAGCGGCGAGAGGAGTTTCGCCCTCAGCCCATCCTTTCGCAGGGGCGATATGAACCGTTGGAATCAACGATTTTCGGGGAGGCGGAAGCGAAGGATCCTCTCCCATCCCAGCCTGCACCGGCAATTTCGCCGATTCACAGTTGATAAGGGTGAGGACGAGACCGGAGACTGCGATCAGGACGAACAACCAGAAGAGTCGGCGCATGGTGTTCGCCATTCAAGTCTTGCGCCGATCGGGCACTGAGATCGCCCCGCATCTGTCCCACGTGGGTACCTGCGCACGCTGCGCGCCGTTCGTCAACGTTGGGCTGATGGAATCGATTCTTGGCAGACCTCGGGTTTAGGGGTCCCCCAGGGTATCTACATTCTGGAGCGGGCGATGGGATTCGAACCCACGACACCAAGCTTGGGAAGCTTGTACTCTACCAACTGAGCTACGCCCGCTCTCCGATCCGCATTCTAACTCCAGAAGCGGCGAAAGAGACTCGCTGAATCTGCGACCGACTGCTCGAAGGAATCGTCCCAGTGGCCGGACATTCCGATTAGGTTTCCGATGTCCGGCGGCTTGTTTCCGAACATCGGAATGTTCGGCCACTGACCTGGACCGCGCTAAGTGAAGGCGAACGCGTATCAGGACTTCTTGATCAACAGCCGGCTGGAAGGTGCGTCCAGGGTCACACCTTCTTTGTTCACCATCTCGACGGGAGCTGATCGCATGCGACGCAGAGGGGGAAGCTTCGTGTAAACCTGCGTCGAGAGGATGGAAGCGTGACCGAGCAGTTCCTGCACCGCCCGGATGTCCGTACCGCTACTGATCTGCATCGCTGCCATGGTGTGACGAAGAGAATGCGGAGTGACATGGCGTTTGATTTCCGCCATACGAACGTGCTTTTTGAAGATGTTCTCGATTGAGTAGATCGTCAGCCGCGTTCCCGAGCGCCCTACAAACAGCGCCTCATTCTCGATCGAGCGCTCGTTGCGGGCGATGATGTACTGGCCAAGTGCCTCGCCTACAAGGTCGGACGTCAGTGGGACGATGCGGCCCCGCGTTCCTCTGCCCATGATTCGAATTTGCCGCTCGGCCAGATCGACGTCCATGACGTTGAGCGCAACCAGCTCGCCAATGCGGATGCCAGTCAGCGACAGGAGCTCGATGATCACGTTGTCCCGCACCGCACAGAAATAGCGGTTGCGTCCACCGGTCGAACCCTCACGCTGCTCGATCAGACCCTCCAGATGCCGCTTGGGAGCCGACAGTAGAGCTTTCAACTCCCGCGCGGACAGAACAACGGGAATCTTGTTCTCCACCGGCTTCTTGATTTTCAATCGCTTCGCCGGGCTTTCCTCTACAACGCCCTTGTCCTCCAGATAACGGAAGAAGACCTTGAGCGCAGCAACCTTGCGCCGAATCGACGTGTCGCGGTATGGCTCCAGGTTGAGCTTCTCGAGATAACCCTCGAGATCGTCGGACGTGATGGCCACCGTTTCCGTTCCGACCATGTGCTTGTTGAACTGGGAGAGATCCGACTCATAGGCGCGGAGGGTCCGAGTGGACAGATTCCGTACGCTCTCTCCATGCTGGAGGAAATTCGTAATCGCTTGCTGCACATTCATAACCGCGACTCTCCGATTCGTTTGGGGGGGATCTGACCCGCAGTGTACGTTTGTACGTGTAATTGTCAAGAATTGTTTTATTTTGAAGAACTTGCCGGGCTCCGGAGGGTCTGCTGGCCCGGCGGACGGACGCCTTGCGGGTCGCACCCCTGCTATGCTGCTTGAATCCGCGCAACCGTCTTGAACGTATCAAGATAGCCTTACGCGGCAACCAACATCTTTTAATGGATCTGAAGGCTCGGGGAACCGGCAATGAAGGGTCAGAGGCTGTACATCCGTGAGCTCCAGGCTGGAGATGAGGAGGCTCTGGAACGCTTCTACGAGGACGAGAACAGGGAGCGAAAGCGGCCCTCCCACAACGCGCTCGGACTGCTGGGCAAGATTCTCGGCAACGTCGTGGCGCACGCAGACGCCGTCTCCGACGGAGAGAGTATGCGCATCGAACACTTTTACGTGACCCAGGCCATGCGAAAAATGAGAATCGGGCGCGTCCTTCTCGTGGAGCTCGAATCGCACGCGGCGAGACGGGGATGCATTTCTCTCGTGGCGCTGGAATGTCCTGCCATGAATAAGTTTTTTCTGAATGCAGGATTCGTTGCAGATCGTGGCACACTTCGCAAGGTGGTTACGGTGACCGGAGGCGGTGAGTGATGAGCAAAGCGCTGCAGGGACTTCTTGTGGCAACCTTGCTCGTTGCCTGTGGCCGCTCTCCCGCTCCGCAGCGCCAGCCAGTTGCAGCCCCGTCTACCGAGCCCCTGCCGACCACACTGACAGAAGTGCGCCAGGCGCAGCGGGAAGGACGCCACGGGGCGGCCGAGGCAGCGCTCAAGAAGATGGTGCAGTCTCTCGACCCTGCAGTTCGAAAGCGTGCGCTCGCTTCACTTGCTCTGCTCTACGACGAGCAGTCCCGATTCGGCGAAGCTTTGCAGACCTACCAGGGGGCGATCGCTTCGTACCCGGAGGTGGCTGCGTTTCTTCGCCTCAAGGCCATCGGAGTGCAGCGAAAACTCGGCCGGCCACTGGAAGCCGTGGCGCTGGCAAACGCACTGCTCGCGAGCAGACCGCCTGAAACCGTTTCCCAGAGCGTTCTCCTGGAGCTTCCGGTGCTCTACGCCGCGGCAGGGAACAGCCAGAGTACCTCGGCTGCGGTGGTTAGCACCGACAACGTCAAGATCGACTCGTTGAACGAAGCCGACTTCGTGCGCATGGCGGATCTTCTCGATGACGCAGGCCTGCCGGATCTGGCCGCGCGCACTCGGATCCGTCTGCTCAACGAGTATCCGCAGAGTCGCCATGCGGAACGGCTCTACGCTCAACTGCTCGCCCTGGGCGATCGCTCTCCGCTGGCCCGGCTGGATTTTCGGGAAGCGCTTGCTCTGGCTGACCGCCTTGGCAGGGTCAATCGATACGACCAGGCGCTCGACTGGATCACGCGGATCGAAGCGCGTTTTCCTTTGCAGGTCAACGATCCGGCGCTGCGTTACACGCGGGTCGTTTCCAACTTCAATTCGCGTCGCTATGACAAGGTGGTGTCGGAAAAAAGCAACCTCGACGAAGCGTACTACCTGGACATGCAGCTTCGCCGCGCACGTGCCTTCTGGAGAACGGAGCGGCCAACCCAGTTTCTGACCATCCTCGGCGACCTCATTCGCCGCTATCCGGAGACGAAGGAAGCGACAGAGGCGCGCCTGCTGCTGAGCAAGTACTACATGACGGACGAGCCGAGTTATGGCAAGTCTGCAGCTCTTCTCGAGCAGGTCATCAAGGCAGGCAGCCTGGGCAAGGATGGCGAGAATCTATGGACGCTTGGATGGATCCACATCCTGGCTCGCAAAGATGCAGATGCGATTCGAGCGTTCGATCTTTATTTGAAGAGGTATCCCGACGCTGACTACACCTCGAATGCGCTTTTCTGGTCAGCAAAAGTGCACGGCCGCAACGGACGCACGTCGCAGCGCGATGCCTCATTCAACACGCTGATTCGATTGTACCCCTACAGCTACTACAGCTATCGCGCCCGCTCAAATCTGGGTCTGCCGATGGAGGTGGCGAATCAGATCAATAGCGGGTTTGCCTTTCCTCTGACTGAAAACACCGGCGCTGTAGAAGACAGTCGTCTTCGCACGATTCGTGAGCTGATGGAAATCGGCCTGTACGCCGAAGGCGCGCGTGAGATGCAACGACTGGCAGCAGAGCGCCCAGATGACAAGATGCTCGCCTTCACGCTTGCGGAACTCTACGTCGAGGCGGGCGAACCACTGAAGGCAAATGTCCTTCTGCAGAAGAACTTTCGAGACATCGTCCGTCACGGTGGAACCAACGTGCCGCCACGATTCTGGGAGATCCTCTACCCTCGACAGCACTGGAGGTCGATCGAAGCTGCCGCCGTCCGCTCCGCGATCGATCCTCACCTCATCACTGCCATCATTCGCCAGGAGAGTGGATTCGACCCTTCGGTCGTCTCGAATGCCGGTGCTGTGGGACTGATGCAGATCATGCCCCAGGAAGCTTCCCGGATTGCGCAGAAGGCAAACCTCCCCGCGATCACGCGCGAAGAATTGTTCGACCCACAGAAAAACGTGTTGATCGGAGCCGCGGAGATCAGACAGAAAGTAGCGGCGATGGGCGGGAACCAGCTTCTCGGCATCGCAGCCTACAACGCTGGCGAAGATCCAGTCGGTCGATGGGTTACCAGGACGCCCCCGGACGACATCGACCTTTTCGTCGAATCGATTCCATACAACGAGACGCGCCTGTATGTGAAGAGCGTTACGCGAAATCTCTTCGAATATCGCCGCATCTACGGTCCCTGACTGGGTTCTGGGTTCTGGGTTCTGAGTTCTGGGTTCTGGGTTCAGGCTGGATCTCTGAGTTCAGCCTTTAGCGCTTCTGCGTTAACCTCCCCGCACTTCCCAGAACCTGGAACGCAGAACCCAGAACCACTTGCCCCAGGCTGCCCTATCCCCAACCTTCCAAGAACCCAGAACCGAGAACTATCTTCCTGCATTAGACTTCCCCGCCGCGATGACTGAACCCCGAAATGATGCGCTGATTGCGGACCTGAGAGCACGGGTGGCGACGAGTCCGCTCATGAGCCGCATTCGACGGGGTGTGGAGAGCGACCGCCTCGAAGTGACAGGCTCCTCGCTGGAGGGTCGAGCCTTATTGCTGGCTGCACTGCAGGAGCTAGCGCAGCGACGCCTGGTGGTGATCGTTCCCGGCGACACCGCCCTGCGCGATTTCGAGATGGCCTTGCGACTTTTTCATCGCGATCCCCGCCGCGTAGCCACCTATCCGCCCCCTTCTCTGTCTCCATACCAGGATGTTCCTGCTTCTCTCTCAGTTCTGCGGGATGAGCTCCGAACGCTGGGACTCCTCGTCTCCGGCGGTGTTGATTTACTCGTACTCCCCGCTCGAGCGCTCTTCCGGCGGCTGCCCCCACCTGCGCACTTTGCCTCGCGGATGATCACGCTGGAGGAGAACGCAGATGTCGATGTCCGGGCAATGCTGCAGACGCTGGTCGAAAACGGTTACACCCGCAACGACCTGGTGGGCGACGTCGGCGACTTTGCCTTTCGTGGAGGCATTCTCGACCTGTTTCCTCCCAACACAGACCGTCCGGTGCGGGTCGAGCTTTTCGGCGATACGATCGAATCCATCCGATTCTTCGACGTTGAAACGCAGCGGTCCGGTGAGGCGATCAGGAGCCTCCCAGCCGAGCCAGTCACACACTTCCCAATCAACCCGGTGACACGTGCTGCGCTGGCACGAAGGCTGTCACTTGATTTCAACGATCCACTGTACAAGCGTGATCTCGCGTCGAAAATCGAACAACTCAGCGAGCATGCGACCTTCGGCGGGATCGAAAACTATCTTCCCGTCGCTCTGGAATCGGTCTCCTTCGCTCACTATCTGCAGGGCGATGACCGAGGGGACTGGCTGCTGACGATTCTGGAACCAGACGAGGCGGTCACCTCGATCAACCGGTACGAGACGTCGCTGCGCTCGGAATACGAAGGGGCGGCCGAAAAAGGGAAAGCAGTGTATCCGCCAGACCGCCTCCTCGTCCCGGGCAACGAGATCCATGACTTTCTGGGCAGAACCTCTCTTGCACTCAGCTCCCTTCGAGTCGAATCGAAAGAGTTCTCTGAGCTGAAGCTGCACCTTCCCGTCGGAAACAAATATGTCAATCGACTGGCTGATCTGGCCACGGACCTCCAGCACCGGAAAGGCGCGGGGCGCCAGCAGATCATCTTCGTGGCCACACGAGGTGGGCGCGAAAAGGTCGAACGTCTTTTCAATGAGCTATCCGTGCCTTTCTCCGACAACCCGGCTGCATTGGGCCCGGACGTCGTGGTCACCCAGGGCAACCTGGCGCAGGGGTTTGATTTCGACGAGCTCGCCCTCTCCGTCCTTTCCGAATGGGACCTGTTCGAACCCCCAACCAGTACCCGAATCGGAGGACGGAAACGGGCTTCGGAGACGTTCCAGACGGAACTGCGTGATCTGAAAGCGGGCGACTACATTGTGCACATTGATCACGGTGTCGGTCGCTTTCGCGGCTTGCAACGCATCCCGTTCGGGGACAGCGAACGAGAAGTCATGGAACTGGAGTATGGAAATGCAGGAAAGCTTCTCCTGCCTATGGAGAGTCTGAATCTCATCCAGAAGTACTCAGGGGGCGCTGACACCGAACCGAGACTCGACCGACTGGGGGGGACAGCCTGGGCGCGCACCAAGGCCTCCGTCAAAAAAGCCATGCGGGACATGGCCGATGAGCTGCTCAAGCTTTACGCCACACGCCAGATGATCCAGGGGTTCGCCTTCAGCAAAGACTCACCATGGCAGTTCGAGTTTGAAGAAGCATTCGAGTTCGACGAAACCGAAGACCAGGACGCTGCGATCGACGATGTGAAGCGTGACATGGAATCTCGCCGCACCATGGACAGACTCCTGTGCGGTGACGTCGGTTATGGAAAGACAGAAGTGGCGATGCGTGCTGCATTCAAGTCGGTTATGGATGGCAAGCAGGTCGCCTTCCTCGCTCCGACCACGATCCTCGCCTACCAGCACTACCGCACGCTGCTGCGCAGGTTCGGATCATTCCCGGTGACCATTGAGTTGATCTCGCGTTTCCGCTCCACGAAAGAGCAGAAAGAGATTGTGAAAAAGATCGAAGCTGGCGAGATCGACATTCTCATCGGCACTCATCGCCTGCTCTCGAAGGACATGACCTTCAAGGACCTCGGGCTTCTGATCATCGATGAAGAACAACGATTCGGAGTCGGTCAGAAGGAGCGATTGAAGCAGTACAAGAAGGCGGTGGACGTGCTGGCCATGTCCGCCACTCCCATTCCGAGAACATTGCACATGTCGATGGTGGGCATTCGAGACATATCGGTGATTGAGACTCCGCCCAAAGACCGCCTGGCCATTCAGACGGCTGTGGTGCCGTTCGATGACGACTTCATCCGCGAGGCTATCGAGTTCGAGACCGGCCGCGGAGGTCAGATCTACTTCGTTCACAATCGGATCGAGTCGATCTATCAGATCAAGGAATACCTGGAGAGACTGATTCCCGGACTGCGAGTCATCGTGGGCCATGGCCAGATGAATGAACAGGAGCTGGAGCGTTCGATGATGGCCTTCATCGAAAGAAAGTTCGACCTGTTGCTGGCAACGACCATCATCGAGAACGGCATCGACATTCCGGCGTGCAACACCATCCTCATCAATCACGCCGAACGTTTCGGGCTGTCTCAGTTGTATCAGCTACGCGGGAGGGTCGGACGCAGTGACCAGCTGGCTTTCTGTTATCTGCTCGTTCCTTCCACCCACGTGCTGAGCAGCGATGCCCGGAAGAGGCTATCTGCCATTCAGGAGTTTTCTGATCTGGGCGCCGGATTCAGAATCGCTGCGAAGGATCTCGAGATCCGAGGCGCCGGAAACATCCTGGGCGGTGAACAGTCAGGCCAGATCGCAGCCGTAGGCTTCGAGATGTACACCAGACTTCTCGAAGAGGCGGTGCGCGAACTGAAGGGAGAGCGAGTGGAGGAGGAGGTGGAAACCTCCATGAATCTGGGGATTGATATCTACATTCCCAGAGACTACATCCCCGACGAAAACATAAGGATGGTCTTTTACAAGAAGCTGGCTTCGGCACGGGACGCCCGGAGACTGGATGAGATCAGGGGAGAGATGCGAGACCGCTTCGGCGCGCTCCCGGAGAATGTCGAAAACCTTCTCTCGTTCATCCATCTCAAACAGTTCGCCCAGAACCTGGGCATTCTTTCGATTGTGCGCGAGGGACAAACCGTCGTGGTGAAGTTTCATCCCCAGGCGAAGATCGACCCCAATCGACTCCTCGAATTCATCAGCACCACTCCGGAAGCTCGCTTCTCTCCCGCAGGAGTCCTTTCGCTGACCATGCGCGAGCGAGGTCGCGATGGCATCGAAGTTTTGGAGACATTGCTCAGCGCGATTTCTCTAGCGGCGTAGCGGAGATACCCCGAGTTGAAAAGCACAGGCCCGAAAGCGTGATCTGCGCAACCGGAGACATCGTTCTCCCGCGGGGGGAGGGGAAAGGACCTCTGGCCGCAGTCCAGTCAGACACTCGGGCATTTCCTACTCACCGGCTCCAACCAGGCGCCGTGTGCAAAGCTCAGGATGAATCCGGGATCTCCCCTCAACTCCACTCCTCACCTTTCAGTCATCACGTCACTCGTCTATCACTCGTCACTCCTCTGCCCTCTCGAATTCGCATAAACTTTGGGAGCATGCATCGATATCGTTTCCTGATCATTCCGCTCATCCTGGTGATCGTTGCCGCGGCTGGTTGCCGGAAGAAGGAGCGCCTCGCGCCGGGAGTGATCGCGCGGGCGGGCGACCGCTTGATCACGCTGGACGACTTCAAACATTACCTGAAGCGCAATGCAGGCAGTGAGTTGTCGCAGATCGCTCCAGAGGCCGCCAGCGCGCTGATGGATCAGTACCTCGAGGAGGCACTCATCTCGGCGTACGCCGCCGGTCACGGCGTGGAGATCTCGGCCGAACGAATCGCAGACGCGGTGCGCAGCGATCCCGGATCTACCGTGCTCGAGAAGCGAGACCAGATGCGACGGTTGAAACTGGCCACGGACATCAGCGCGAAGATCGCACCGCCCACAGACGATCAGGTGCGGAACTACTACCTTTCGAAGCCGGAAGAGTTCAACCTCGGGGAACGTGTACACGCCCGCCAGATCCTGGTGCACGATCAGGCCGCAATCGCCAAAGTCATGGAAGCTCTCCGCGCCGGCAAGCCATTCGAAGAAGTTTCCAAGGAATTTTCCGCCGCACCGAACGCGCAGCAGGGAGGCGACATTGGAGTGGTGGGGCGCGGGCAACTGCCGAAAGTCTTCGAGGATGAGCTGTTCCGGCTGACGCCGGGATCAATCAGTACTCCCATCGAGACGGACTCGAGCTTTCACATCTTCCGGGTCGATGACTACCAGCCCGCCGGTCGAATCGATCTCCAGACCGCAACCCCCCTCATTCGTGCGCGTCTCAAGGAAGAGGCCACTAACCGGGAAATGGATCGCGCTCTCGGCCTGGCACGCCAGGAAATCCCGATTGTAGTCATGGCCAAGCGCCTTCCCTTCAATTACTCGGGAGCGATGCCGGTGCAGGCAGTCGAATAATTCAATGGATCCTTTGTTAGGGCAGTCTGGACTGAAAAACGAGGTCAAAGCAATGAAGAAAACTGTCATCTCGATACTTGCCGGGCTCTTTCTCTGGACGCCTGCCCACGCCGCTGAGCTCGTCGAAGCCGTCGTGGCTCGCGTAGGCGATCGCATCATTACTCGTTCGCAATACGACGCCAGGCTGCGGGGCGGTTACGCCGAAGTCGAAAAAACGGTCCCTCCAGCCGAAGTAGCCGCACGAAAGGCGGAGTATCGCAAGAATCTCATCAATGAGATGTTGAGCGAGCTGCTGATCAAGGACCGCGCGGACAGGATCGGGCTGGCGGTAAGCCCGAACGAGATCAAAGAAGCGATCGATCGCCTCAAGCAGCAGTACGGGATCGACAGCGACGAAAAATTCAACGAATCCCTCAAGACCTCAGGCCTGACTCGAGTCGAGATGGAGGGCCGTCTGCGTGACACCCTGCTGACAAACAAGGTGTTCTCCCGTGAGCTTCGTTCGCGGGAACAACTCACTGACCGCGAGCTTCGAGATCGTTTTGAACGCGAGAAAGAGCAGTACCGCCTGCCCGAGCGGGCCCGCCTGCGCGAAATCATTCTTGTCGTGCCGGAAAACGCGGATCAGAGCGTCGTCGCATCCATTTCGGCCAAGGCGCAGAGAATCGCCGAGACCGCCAGGACCAATACAGATTTCGCCGCTCTGGCCAAAGACAACTCCCAGTCCCCGAGTAAGGATCAGGGAGGAGACATCGGCACCGTGGCCCGGGGCGAGCTCCTCCCCGCGCTCGATTCTGCGGTGTTCAATGCAGCATCTGGTTCGGTGGCAGGTCCGGTCCAGACGCGTGCAGGCTTTCACATCGTGAAGGTCGAAGAGCGCCTGCCTTCAGAGACTCCCTCATTTGATTCGATCAAAGATCAACTGAGGAAGGAAGCCAGCGACGAGACGTTTCAGCGCGACTACAAGTCGTACATCGAACGCCTTCGCAAGGAAGCCTACGTTCAGGTGTACGAAGATCGACTGGGATAGTTGGTTAGTGCTCGGTGCTCAGTGCTCGGTGCGTGCTCACGGTTACTGCCAAGGCACAAATAGCCTGCACAGGGAAACCGCGCCGACCCCGCCTCACTGCGCACGACGCACGACGCACTACGCAACTGAGCACTGAGCACCGAGCACCGAGCACCGAGCACCGAGCGTCCCTCGGAGAAGTTACCTTTTCCGGCTTCGTCGTCTCATCGATCGGCGCAGTGTGCGAACCCAGAATGAATGACGGGCGGAGCGGACAGGCGACGTTTCCAGCGATCTCTCCGCTTTGTCCAGCGCATCCTCGATCAGCGCGTTATGGAGTGGCCGGATCACGGCGATCCATTTAGCGTACTCGCGGGGAGGAAGTGCAGCGACCAGACAATGAAGCAGCGTCACTCCGCCGTCGCGCTCGACCACTTCGAAACCGTGCGTACCATCCGCACGAAAGAGAGCATTGGCCGGGGTGAAACGAAACACGATCGCGCGGCCAGGAACGTAGCTCTCGACACGATACCGGATCGGACCATGCCCGCCGTCGGCGCCCGGCGCCAGTGACCTATCGAAGCGCATGGGTGGCCACAGCTCGCTCGGCCACAGTCGATCGTTCTCGCTGGCCAGTGTGTCGAGCAGGCTGCCCACGCGGTCGACGGGCGCGGAGAGAACTCGTGCGTGTTCGTTGCGCACGTTGAAGACCATGAGGGATCATTGTATCTCCGCCCTCAGCACTGGCTTGCTCCCTGACAGAACCGAATTGCCATTACTGCCTGAGTCCTGTTAGGATCTTCACGCCCACACCTCTCCTCTCGCTGGCGCGGACCCCGCGCATCTGCGAAAACTCATGAGTCAATTTCAAGAAGTGTCCAATTGGATTGGTGTTCACCAACCCGTGCGCATCACCGTCCTCACCGGTGCGGGAATCTCGGCTGAGAGTGGAATTCCAACATTTCGAGGCCAGGATGGGCTCTGGAAAGATTACAGCGCGGAGCAACTGGCCACACCGCAGGCATTTGCCCGAAATCCGCAGCTGGTCTGGGAGTGGTATGAGTGGCGTCGAGACATTATTCGCACAGCACGGCCCAACGCTGCGCACGCAGCGCTGGCGCGGCTGGAACAAGCAATCGGGTCGAACTTCACGCTGATCACACAGAACGTCGACGGATTGCATGCGGCGGCGCGATCGAACCGAATCCTCGAACTTCACGGAAACATCTTCCGCGTCCGCTGCACCGTCGAGGGGCGCGTGCTCCCGCAATGGGACCCTTTGAAAACCGTTCCACCGCAATGCGAATGCGGAGCACTGCTGCGACCCGATGTCGTCTGGTTTGGAGAAGCGCTGCAGGAACCTGTGCTGGCAGCCGCGGCGGCGGCCGTCCGCGAAGCGCACCTGTTCCTGATCATCGGTACGTCAGGGGCGGTCTACCCCGCCGCTGGCCTCATTTCTCTGCTGCGAGGAACGTCCGTGGAGATCAACCCAGAGAGCACACCGATGACCGACCGTTGTACTTTCTCCATCGCCCAGAATGCAGTGACCGCAGTCCCCCGGGTTGTGGACATGATCCTCGGTGGTGCTCAATGAAGGCGGCTCTGATCGCTGACCTTCCCGTAGAAGATCGCCCGCGCGAACGACTGGGCAAACACGGCCCGTCGACCCTCTCCGATGCGGAACTGGTGGCCATCCTCCTTGGCTCCGGGGCGCGCGGCAAGAGCGCGCTGATCGTGGCCCGCGAGCTCCTGGCCGGCGGACTCCGGGAGTTGTCGCGGATGGAGTGGGCTCCGGGCCATAGGATCGGGGGAGTCGGATTCGCTAAATATGCACGCATCGCCGCGGCTCTGGAGATCGGACGACGCATCGCGGCACACCTGGATGGGGAACGCGATCCGATCCGAGACCCGGAGTCCATCGCCCGGCCTCTCATCGCCCGCTACTCGCATCACGTTCAGGAGCGCCTGGGAGCGGTGTTCCTCGATTCCAAGAACAGGATCATCCGCGAACGGGAGATCTACGTAGGGACGCTGAATTCCACGACCGTCTCCACGCGGGACGTACTGCGATACGCGCTGCAGGAAAATGCTGCTTCCATCATCATCTTCCACAATCATCCTTCCGGCGATCCTTCGCCATCCGCCGAGGACCTGGTCTTCACCCGCAAGATGGCTGAGGCAGCGCGACTCCTCGGCGTGGAACTCCTCGATCACCTCATCCTCGGCACGAATCGCTACGTGTCGCTCAAGCAGAGAGGGGCGATGTAGGGGACAGGGGACAGGGGACAGGGAACAGGGAACAGGAACAGGAACAGGG
>Ga0136617_10001254_pt1 | contig 22318 bp, 17 predicted proteins | sample AntDrymUQ3222106_2_FD_129672 | JGI IMG/M metagenome (GOLD analysis project Ga0136617, IMG submission 129672) | Polar desert sand microbial communities from Dry Valleys, Antarctica - metaG UQ322 (21.06) | ecosystem: Environmental > Terrestrial > Soil > Desert | place: Antarctica: Dry Valley...
AGGAAACATCCTGCTTGATCAGGATCTTCCAAATCTGATCATCACACCTCATGTTGCCTGGGCCAGCAAGGAAGCAATGCAAACGCTTGCGGATCAACTCATCGATAACATTGAGGCTTTCATCCGCGGCGAGCCTGAGAATCTCGTCGTCTAGCAGGCTGCTGAAAAAGGAAGACAAACACTCGATCCACGCGGGCACCCCACGAAATAAACACTAAACTCGCTCGCCTGATTTCGTGAAATTTCGGTCGAGAACGCAAACCGCTCAAAAACAAAGAGCCGCAAAAAGCGGCTCATACCGGGCTAAACTCTCACCGAAGCATTTAAACCTTACACCTACGACGAAGCCGCTTCGCTGGCTCCCGGAATGTGCGTCTCTTCATGATGCTCGGTTGTGTAAAGGCGAAGGATGTCTTGCCCCTGGCGGGATCTGGGATCGATGGTCCGCATGTGCCTGCGACCCTGCATCTCCCAAATTGCTGTTACCTGTCCATCCTTCTCGACGGCGTGATACGAAATGTCTTCCGGCGGCTGAGTTGGCGCCTGGTCTCCGCTGCCCTCCTCAGGGGCGGAGTCAGTTGGCGCAATTTCATTCTCTAACATTTAACCCTAAAACTCCTCTCACAAACTGTCGGTGCTTTGGTGTGATTAATTGTTGCACACGCGTTAGTCGCAAGTCCAACGATTGAGGACTGACCTTTGTCACGAGCGCAGCGACCTGGCTACCTCAACCGCTCGTCCCGGAGAAACCACACCCCATCCCTGACGTTCTACCTCAATGCCTGAAACTCGTTCGGCCGTATCTATTAGAATTCGTTTCACCTGCTGCGGCGTCAACCTGGGATTCGCTTCGAGCATGCAGGCAATCGTCGAGGCCACGATAGGGGACGCGAATGATGTCCCATCAACGTACTTGTAGTGTCGGTTAATGACGTTACCTTCGTGGAGTTTGATGGTAATCAGCTGTCTTAAGAGCGGCACGGGTAAGGCACTGGCTCCGTCCAGATCCTTGTCGATCCCCTTATGAGCCTCAATGATCGAAGGCAGCTTCTCATCGGCCGCAGCGTCCAACTCAGAATAGAGTCGAGCCTCATCCGCTGTGGGCGTTTGTGGCAGAATCGGGGCCGCCACCCAGATGCTCGGAGCAATTACTTCCGGTTTTTGCAGACCGTCAAACGTTGGTCCGTATGACGAGCGGTACATGCCGCGCTTTGCCCGATTGAGCGAATTCCGATCGTCGAGTCCGCCCACCGAAATCGCGGAAGGTGAACTCGCGGGTGGCAGCACCGGATGGCCCGGCGCCATCCCAGCGTTACCGACCGCACAAACCACAACCAGACCTTCGCTAACTGCACGCTCGACGGTCTGGCACAAAGGACTGGTTAAGTAGGATTTCTCAAAATCTCCCCCTGCGGAAATGTTAACGATCTGAATACCGTACTCTTCACGGTGTTTGAGGACCCATTGCAAACCACGGTCGATGTCCTCGTCAGGAATGTGTCCCGTCTTACCAATCTTGACCAGTACCAAATTGGATGCGGGCGCGAGACCGCGATAGAACCCGTCGGAGAGGTAGCCGTTTCCGGCCGCGACAACGGAGGTCATCATCCCGTGCCAGCTTGAAACATCAGTCGTCTTCAATGACGGCGGATCAGGAGTTGAATCGAAGATGCTGTGGTATGCAAGGATTCGATTCACCGGCTGAGTTAAATCCGGGTGGGCGTAGAAACCAGAGTCGAGGAAAGCAATGGTGACATCACGACCGGTAAACCGCTCGTCAGCACTCATTCGCATCGGCGTCGGCAACACAAAGCTGGTTTGATCAAAGACCGCGGCGTGAGATTCGATCTGCCGCTTGGCACGATTGAACAACTCCACACACTGACTACAAACTGCCGAAGACTTCACACCGGGCAAATTAGCTTCAACCAGCAGCCGCAGATCCGTTTCCACTAGGGAGAGATCTATAAGCGCGTCTCTGGAGGTGCGGCCACAAACAGGACAGATTCCCGTAGTTGCTTCGTGGGTAAGGTTGGGTGTTGGTTCGCTGGCAATAATTGTTTCCGACATGTTCAGAATTGAAGTTTACCTGATTCTTCTTGAATCTTGCGAGCACCCTGAGTGCGGCAGTTTCACAATCATAGCGCCAAAGGACGGCTCAAGCTTCGCTAATTTGCCGGTCCGGAAGGTGGACCCCGTCCCCGCCTCAAGCTTGAAAGCCACTCAGCGTAAGAGCGGGGACAGGGTCCGCCTTCCTGACCTGCAAACACCCTAGGCCCTCTTTTGATTTTACAAGAACCGCTCGCGGTTCCGACAGTGACCATTTGTGATTCAAGAGGTGCCCGTGTAAGGTATTTTGCAAACGAAACGACAGCTAGAGGAGTAGTATTCAATGGCTCAAGAACAGGTAAGCTCTGCCGATCTATTTCGTTGGGCCCAGGCCCTGAAGCGAGAGGACCCGGAGTTGTCATACAAAGGGATTAAGGAGCAATTGCTTCGGGAATTCCTGGGGAAACCGTTTCCCCCACTGTATAACCTGACAATTCCGGAACAGGACTCGCGGGCACCGGAAGAAGACTGGTCAGCGGGTCTATCACTGGTCAGACGAGGTATTCAGTTCGAGAACTGGAGCGAGATCGCCGATGGCATAGTACTAAGTCTCGAGCAAACGGAGAACTATGAACGTGAGCGCGGTCCCGAAGGAACGCGAGATAAATGGCACGATCGTTCAAAGGGAATTGCGCAAGCCGAAGCGAAGGCCGTCGGCAAGTGGATGCCGGAGGAACTTATGAAGCTAGCGGAGCGACAGACGAAGAAGTAGTCCGCTGTCAGTTCGTACTTTGTGCTTGGTGCTTTGTACTTAGAACTTCTCGTCAGCAAGTGCTGCTTCGGCACAGGGGCAATCTCAATTACACATCCAAGCACAAAGACCAAGCACAAAGTACAAACTGCAATTGACCACTGACCACTGACCATGAGCTTTCTAGGTAGCCTGTTCAAGGATCCAAAATACCAGGCTGGAGATCCGCGCAAGCCTGAGGAGATAGTGGATCCTGACGTAATCATTAGTCCCAATACTCAACTTCCGAATCGCATTCCTCCAGGGCAAACCCGGACGCGCAAATGGCCGGTACTCGACGCTCACGGAACCCCGGATATCGATCTGGCATCCTGGTCATTTGAGGTTGACGGGCTGGTGGAGAGCCCCCTGAAATGGTCCCTCGATGAGTTTATGAAACTGCCCGCTGTCAGGGTCTTTGCAGACTTTCACTGCGTTACGCACTGGTCGCGCCTCGACAACGTTTGGGGCGGCATGCCGACTCGGGAAATCGCCAACATTGCCGGCCTTAAGACTGAAGCGAAGTTTGTATTGGTATCCGCTTACGACTCGGGCTGGACCACTAACATCCCCATCGAATTCTTCCTAAAAGAGGATTCATTGGTGGCTTGGTCACACGATGGAGAGCCGATCCCGCCGGAACACGGCGGACCGGTGCGTCTGATCGTACCGCAACTCTATGCGTGGAAATCTGCGAAGTGGGTTAAGGGCCTGCGCTTCCTCGAACACGACCAACCAGGCTATTGGGAACAGGGCGGCTACCACATGCGCGGCAACCCGTGGACCGAGGGGGACGGCGAGCGGTTTCGTTGGTCTTGAAAATACTTGCAATGAGCGAGGGCCAAGCTTAGCGCGCTCAACTTTCCCGACCTCAATCAGAGTTGAGTTCTAGCAGGTAGCTGAAAAGTGGTATGGGGCAACAGAATCAGTAATACGATCCGGAATGAGACGAAGTAACACGAAGTAATGCCTCCACTGTAGTGCGACTTCGTATGGTTTTGTGGATCGCTTTTCTTTTTGGGCAGCCTGCCAGGTTTGTGAGTGAAAGGGTTTCAGGCTAGATGAGTCGTTCTAGGCAGAGCGTCTCAGAGGTCGGAAAGGTGGGCTAGCCCCAATCGGGTAAGCAGCCGATCAAGATTGGTTAAATAAGAATGCAGCCCTCGACTGCCTCGATCCCAAAAGATGCCGCCGCTGTAATCCTCCTTCGACAAAACACTAATCCTGGTGATCCGGAAGTGTACCTGGTCCGCCGTAGCGAGAAGCTCGCCTTCCTTGGCGGCTTTAGTGCGTTTCCCGGGGGGCAGCTTGATACTTCCGACGCAGAAGTTAAGGTGCGCAATTCCACCGATGCTGAAACCGCTGCAGCAATCAGTTGCGCTGCTCGTGAGCTATTCGAAGAGCTGGGTGTATTAGTCGCGCGGGGTACCGAGTCTTTGACAAAGGGCCAGCGAGTGTCCCTGCTCGACGATCTCGAATCCGGCCGCATGTCATGGCCAGCGCTATTACGACATTACAATCTCCGTCTTGATGCCAGTGATTTTACTTTTGTGGGGCGCTGGGTGACGCCGCCTTTCAGCGCCCGTAGGTTTGATACCTGGTTCTTTCTCGTCAACTGTCCAGTGAAGCAGGAACCGAATGTCGTCCCGGGTGAGCTTTCCTCGGGAGAATGGATTATGGCGGGCCGAGCTCATGAGCAGTGGCGGCGGTCCGAAATCCTGACAGTGCCACCGACGCTCCACGCATTGAAAACGATTGCTGATGGCCTCACGCCTGATATTGTCGAGCGCTTCCTGGCCATTCCACAGGCGCATCGAGAACCTGTGCGCCGCATCGAATTTCGTCCCAACTACATCTGCTTTCCCGTTCGCACCCCCACCAAACCGCCCGCGACTCATACCAACTGCTACTTGATCTACAACTCGCTGGAGATACTGGTGATCGATCCCGGCTCGCCCTATGAAGAAGAACAACAGACGCTGGCAGCCGCGGTCGATGATCTTGTGCGCGAAGGACGATCAGTTCGCGAGATAATATTGACCCACATGCACCCGGATCACGTAGGTGGCGTCAATTCACTTCGGGAGCATCTCGGCGGTCAGGTCAGAGTTGCAGCGCATCGTTTCACTGCGGAGCCGTTAACCGACACAGTCCCCGTAGATCGTCTCATCGAAGACGGAGACATCATCGAACTAAGTGGCTCGCCCCGAGTTGTTCTGCGAGCAATACATACTCCCGGACACACGCGAGGTCATCTTTGTTTTCATGAGGAGCGAACCGGCACGCTGATTTCGGGCGATAACATCGTCGGGCTTGGATCAGTTTTGATCGATCCGCCGGAAGGCAACATGCGCGACTACCTGGAGTCGCTACGACGCATGAAGGTGCTTCCAGATCTCAGTATCATCTTTGGCGGCCACGGTCCGGCAATGGCGAACCCTTACGCAAGGCTCGATGAATATATTGCACACCGACTCGAGCGCGAGCAGAGCATTTTAGAAGCGGTTAAGGAGGGCGCGGAGACACTGCAAGAGATTGTCGCCCCTGTCTACACTGACGTCTCCCCCAAAGCCCACGTGATGGCCGAACGTGCAGTGCTTGCTCATCTCCAAAAGCTCGAAGCAGACGGTCTCGTTTTTTATGAGCAGGGGGGTTGGCATGCGCGATGAACCACCTGTAGAGGCAGTGTGAAAACTCGACTTGAATTTACGCTGAAAGCGTTCGCCAATTGGAGCCCAGGGTTGCTTCAACCCTGGGTCTACAAACAGCTAAAGCATAGTAACGCCGAAGGTGTTTCCTTGCTCGAACGCTTCACCACCGCCGACTCGCGAACTCTTTCAGAGTTTAGATGTTATCGAGAAAAACCTGGAGTCCCAGGGTTGAAGCAACCCTGGGCTCCAATTGGCGAACACTTTCAGCGTAATTTCAGGTCGAGTTTTGAACAAGTCGAGTTTTGACTCAGGCTCTCAGGTGCTGGGATTCGATAGTCCGTCCCTTATCAAGTCCGGCTTGGCGGACGACTGAACCATTTGGAGGATTAGATATGTTTGAGTCTTCATCAACCGTGTGTTTCACGGACTAGAAGATCCACAACAACCATCCCAGCACTTTAAGTGCTGGGCTACTGCCAGTCGTCCGCTATTTGGACTGGGGCAGTGTGCTTGCGAGACATTGCCGCCTACTAAGTGAACTGGCCCACTCTCCCATTTGAAGTTCTTGCTTAGAGTCTTTCGTCTCAAAGTATTAAGATAGAGATACGCAAAGCTGTCGTACCCAGCACACCGTATGTTTTCTTAGAAGATTCGATAACCAGGTAATCATTCAATGCAACTACCAGGGACACTGGGCGAACTAGAAGCAAGCGGTCATAAGCAGGTCTCGGTAAAAGACGAGCTACGCGCTAACCTCATCAAGAAACTGCGGGCGGGTGAAACACTCTTCCCAGGAATCATAGGCTACAGTGAGACGGTTATCCCGCAGCTCGTAAATGCGATCCTCTCCCGACACAACATCATCCTGCTAGGCCTGCGTGGCCAGGCTAAGAGCCGCATTATCCGACAGCTAACCGCTTTGCTCGACGAACGCATTCCCGTAATCGCCGGCTCCGAAGTAAACGACGATCCCTTCCATCCTATTTCTGCTTATGGTCGTGGGCAGCTTGAGCGCCACGGCGACAAATTACCCATCGCCTGGGTCAATCGCGATCAACGATTCGTAGAAAAACTTGCTACTCCGGACGTAACCATTGCGGACATTATCGGTGACGTCGATCCCATCAAAGCCGCCAAAGGCGGACACTTGTTGAGCGACGAGCTGACAATTCACTATGGTTTGCTACCCCGCGCTAATCGCGGCATCTTCGCGATTAATGAGCTTCCGGATCTGGCCGGCAAGATTCAGGTCGGCCTCTTCAACATCATGCAGGAAGGGGACGTTCAGATTAAGGGTTACCCGGTCAGGCTACCCCTCGATGTCATGCTTATTTTTTCTGCAAACCCGGAGGACTACACTGCGCGTGGGAAAATCATTACGCCTTTAAAGGATCGAATCGGCGCCGAGATCACCACTCACTACCCTTCGGAGTTGCCGACCGCAATCGAGATTACCCGCCAGGAGGCCTGGGTGGAGCGAGATGGATTGAAGGAACGTCTGCACATCCCTGAGTTTTTGCGAGAAGTAGTCGAACAGATCGCGTTCGAAGCTCGCGACGATCAGAGGGTGGACAAGCACTCCGGTGTCTCGCAACGCTTGCCAATTACGGTTATCGAATCAGTAATCTCAAATGCCGAGCGGCGTGCGCTCCTGACCGGCGAAGAAGAGATTGTGCCGCGCGTGTCCGATGTGTATGCGGCGATTCCTTCCATGACCGGCAAGATGGAACTTGAGTACGAGGGCGAACAGATTGGCGCCACCCGCATCGCCAAGGACCTGATTAAGCGGGCTGCCGGCGAGGTCTTTGAAGGCTATTTCGTGGGCATCGATTTCGCGCGCACTGTCCAATGGTTTGATCAGGGAAACAACCTGCGTCTGGCCGACACGGCGTCAGCAGAGGAATGCCGAAGGCTTCTCGACGCAGTCCCCGACTTAATCGAAACCTCGCTCATCCCTTTTGACTTCAAAAAGTCGGACCAGGCGCAGTTAGTCGCCGCTTGTGAGTTTGTACTTGAAGGTCTCTATGCGGGAAACAAGATCAGTCGCAACGAAGAGGGTGGTTACACGGCCGTAACCAAAGCGAAGAAAGACCGCCGCGGGATGATTTACGATGACCTCACTGAAACCGGAAAATACAGCTGATTTAGCCGTTGATAAGCGCGGAGGAACGCGCATCTGAAAAACAGAAAACCGGAAGGCAATATCTCACCAAAATGCTAAAGGAGTCCTCACATGAAGAACGAACTTAAGCCACAGATGAACACGAATACTCACGGATTCAAACATGGAGAAATAACCCAGAAGATTATTGGGGGTTTCTTCGAGGTTTACAATGAACTCGGACACGGTTTTCTGGAATCCGTTTATGAGAAGTCGCTAGCAGTTGCTCTGAATTCCATCGGCATCAAGGTTTGTCGACAGATAGAAATCCCCGTAAGATTTCGCGGCCAGAATGTCGGAGATTTCTCCGCGGACATGCTGGTGGAAGATTGCGTCCTTCTTGAATTGAAGGCTGCTCGCGCCATAGATTCATCGCACGAAGCCCAACTTCTTAATTACTTGCGCGCTACCCATATTGAGATCGGGTTGCTGCTGAATTTCGGTATGAAGCCACAGTTTAAGAGACTCATCTTCGATAACCCCCGTAAATCAATCCGTGAGAATCCGTGTTTATCTGTGGCCGCTCTCTTGTCGTCGGACGAGGAACTCAACCAATGAAGTTCACCCGGTATTCAAAATTCAAAGGCCTCGATGTCTCATCCATCAACCTGGGCGACCTGATGGAGGGGCTGTCTGATTCACTGCTCTCTTCCGGGTACGATGATGACTATTATTGGACCCGTGAACGCCGTCCGCAGGACACGTCCCTCGATGCGCTGCGACAAGCTCTGCTGCAGGCGCTAATGGATCAGGACCTGCTCGATGAACATCAGGTTCAGGAGATGCTCGCTGAAAATGAGGGCAAGTTTAAAGGCTCGGCACTGGAGGAAATGCTCAACCAGCTGATTGAGCGGTTGATTGAAGAGGGTTACTTAACCCTTCGCGAAGAGCAGGTCAGACAACAACAGCAGCAACGGGGTAACGGCAACCCGGAAATTTCCGAGCCGCTCCCGCGCAATGTCAAGTTTGAAGTGACCGAAAAAGGTTTGGACTTTCTTGGCTACAAGACCCTCAGAAATTTGTTGGGAAGCCTGGGTAAAAGCTCCTTCGGCCGTCACGACACCCCACAGCTTTCGACGGGGGTGGAAGCCGCCGCAGCAAGCAAAGCCTACGAGTTTGGCGACACGATCAATCTCGACGTGAACACTACGTTGTTATCGGCGATTCAGCGCGAGGGCTTGAAGATGCCGCTTAACCTGGAGTACAGCGACCTGCACGTCCACCAGTGTGACTACCAATCTTCCTGCGCTACTGTGGTGATGCTTGACTGTTCGCATTCCATGATTCTTTATGGCGAAGATCGGTTCACACCTGCCAAGAAGGTTGCCCTCGCGCTAGCTCATTTGATACGTACGCAGTATCCGGGCGACGCTCTGAAACTTGTCCTCTTCCACGACAGTGCTGAAGAGCTCCCACTGGCAAAACTGGCCACCACCCAGGTTGGGCCCTACCACACCAATACCGCCGAAGGTCTGAGACTCTCACGTCGAATTCTGCAGTCGCAGCGGAAAGAAATGAAGCAGATTGTCATGGTTACCGACGGAAAACCGACTGCTTGTTTTCTCGAAGGAAGCCCTGCGTTCGCCAGACCTTCGCTTCGTTCTACGAAGACGACGGCAATTCCGTCTTCACCAGGGCGCCGGCTGTACAAGAACTCCATGGGAGGCGATCCTTTTGTGATGGACCAGACGTTCAAGGAAGTCCAGGCCTGCCGCAAAGCCGGTATAATGATCAATACTTTCATGCTGGCAAGCGATTATTATCTCGTTGAGTTTGTGAAACAGATGTCGGCAATGACTAATGGTAAGGCCTACTTCGCTAACCCAGGTAACCTGACACAATTTGTGTTGATGGATTTTCTTCGGCGACGAATCAGCCGGGTTCGCTAATTGCCAATTAGGGTTTAATCAATGCAGATGGAACGAGGAGAATGAGTGGCACAATTTACCATCGCACATACCTCAAAGGGTTCGAAGAAGGTTGTGCGCGGAATCGAGATAGCATATGAGGATGTGGGCTCTGGCCCTTCTGTGGTGTTGCTTCATGGGTATCCTTTCAATCGCTCGATATGGCGCGAGCAGGTAGAAGAGGTTCGGAAAAATCACCGAGTGATTGTTCCTGACTTGCGCGGGCACGGCGAGAGTGCGGTAACTCCCGGACCAGCGACGATGGAAAGCATGGCCCTTGATGTCGCATCACTGCTTGAAACCTTGAACATCTCGCGCGCCACCATCGGGGGACTTTCAATGGGTGGCTATGTCGCCCTGGCTTTTTATCGTCTGTTTCCGTTGCGAGTTCGTTCACTCCTGCTCGCTGACACGCGCTCCCAGGCAGACACCGAAGAGGGGCAGCAGAATCGCGAGCAGCAGGCAGAAAGGGCCCTGCGCGAAGGGATGGAGGGAATTGCAGACGCACTCTTGCCGAAGCTGCTCGCCCCTGAAACGCTGGCCGATCGGCCCGATATTGTCCGGCGCGTACGCGAGATGATGGTGGGGACGGAACCCGAAGGCGCTGCATCAGCGCTCCGGGGTATGGCTGTGCGCAAGGATCAGACGTCCTTTCTGTCACGCATTATTGCCCCCACATTGATTCTTGTCGGCAGCAATGACGTGTTAACGCCAGCGGCAGATTCGGAACTCATGCACCGAGAGATCGGTGGCTCGCGGCTACAGATTTTGGAAGGCGCTGGCCACGTTTCCAACCTTGAACGATCCGAAGAATTCAATCGCGCGTTCGTAAAGTTCCTGAACGACGTGGAGGTTTGAGTTCAACCGCCCCGAAGCGCGGGCTCACGGCTTTTACATCGCAAGTACCAAATGTCTGGATCTCGCAGATTCACCATTGAAGAGCGCGTTCGTTGGGGAGATGTCGACGCTGCACGCATCATCTTTTATGGCGCTTACATTCGTTTTTTTGAGATCGCCGAGACGGAACTCTTCCGCGCCGTGGGACTTCCGTACAGTGTAATCTTCGATGAAATAGACCTCTGGCTGCCGCGCGTTCACCTCGAGTGTGATTTTCATAGTGTGGCGCAGTTGGATGACTTGCTCGAGGTTTCAGTATACGTGAGCCGGATCGGCAATAAGTCAATGCAGCTAAATTTTGAGGTGCGCCGCAAAGGCGAAGAGGAGTTGGTTGCCACTGCCCATTTCGTCATGGCCGCCGTGCGAAAGGACACGTTTGAAAGCGTTCCGGTCCCCGACCTGTTGCGCCAGCGACTTAACCCGTACCTGAAACTCGTTGAGATATAGGGACTGGTCTTCTTTGTCCGAACCGTGCGGAGCACCTCCCGCAGCAACCACCCTAGGCATGTGGCCGCCGCAGCGATCGACAGGACGCGCAAAAACGTGACCGACTTAAGCGAATCAACTGCACCACGAAATCCCCTGCAACTCTTCCAAAGCTGGTTTGTCGAGGCGCGGCAGCACCCGGAGATCTTGCTGCCGGAAGCGATGACTTTGGCGACGGCTGACCACGACGGTCGGCCGTCGGCGCGCATGGTGCTGTTGAAGAGCTACGATGAGCAAGGATTTGTTTTCTACACCAACTACAACAGCAGAAAGGCGCGCGAGCTGGAGACGAACCCCTACGCCGCCCTCGTCATTTACTGGCCGCCGCTCGATTACCAGATACGAGTTGAAGGCACGGTGGCTCGAACCTCAAATCAAGAGTCAGATGTTTACTTTCAAACTCGCCCGCGTGAAAGCCAGATCGGCGCCCTCGCGTCACCGCAAAGCGAAGTCGTTCGCAGCAGGGAGGAACTGGAAACTCGCGCCCGCGAACTGGAAGCGTTCCACGGAAACCGCCGAATTAAGCGCCCAGAGAACTGGGGCGGGTATCGCCTTAATCCGGAACGAATCGAATTTTGGAAGGGTCGCCCCGGTCGCCTTCATGACCGGATTATTTATGAACAACAAGCTAACGGAGATTGGAGTATCCAACGCTTGGCGCCTTAGGAGTCCACACGAACGAACACGAAACGTTGTTGGTGGTCTTAGCGCTTTTTCGTGGATCGTTTCTGATTTCTATACCTACCTCACGGGACAGCGCCAAAAGAGTTTAGCCTCAGCACACTAGACAGGCCGCAGCGCGCTGCGGGCGAGCTTCTTCTTCAGATCAACGTACCCTTGCTCGCCGGCAACAAGATCTCCCAACACGCGCTTGATGCCCCGGTGACCTCGTGCAAACCCGATCATTCTTTCCGTGAAAGGCGCGCCCCAGAAGTTTCCATAGAAGCGCCGCCGCATCTGTGAGGCACGCTTTAGATCGCGCCCGAAGTCCTCCCGCCAGCGTTCCTCATAGTCCTGGGGAGTCTGAACCAGGAAACTTTCCGCGAAGAGCTCCGCTGATCGTAACGCGTAATAGATTCCTTCCCCGGTTACGGGATCAGCAAAGCCGGCGGCGTCTCCGAGAAGGGCCCACCCTTCACCACACACTCTCCTGGTGTCCCACGTTTTATCATTGAGACCGGGAATACGGGCCGCATATCGTTCAGCGGTGGTTGCCAGTTTCTCTCTAATTCTCTCGTCGCGCTCGCGATCAGCCTTGCGGCTCGCCCATAGTTTTGCTTTCGGATCTTCGCGTTGGCGGTAAAAGCCGAGCATGAAGTCCCAGAGAAGTTTGTCGAGTGGCTGATGCTTGAAAGCCTCCTGTGTAGTGGCGATGCCAAAAGAAATGTGGTCCAGACGCGGGAATGCCCAGGCATAACCAATCCAGCCGGGAAGAAAAGCAATGACGGTGGGCGGCTCTCCGCTCTCCGGCAACGGCGCCCGATAACCGAAAGCGACTTCCATTTCAGACGGCGGCAACGGTCCTGCAAGCATTCTCGCTACCGAACTGCCGGCTCCATCGGCGCCGACGAGCATTTGACCTAACCAATCAGAGCGGGTAAGCGCGGGCTCCCCGGCCAAGCCGCGGGGTCCCCGCGCGGGCAGCCCGCGTGGGGTGCAGAATCCCGGCTGGGGCGCAGCGGTGGGAGCGCCTAACACTTCTCTTAGCGTCCAGCCATTCTGCGTGCGCTTAATTCCACGCGCGGAGATTTTGGCGGCAAAGACTTCCGCGCCTGCTGTCTTTGCTCGCTCGCGCAGGTATAGGTCAAAGGCGATACGGGAGTAGATCGCGAAAGGCTCTTCCAAACGGAGATGAAGACGTTTACCGGAAGGAGAGTACATTTCCAGCTCATCGACTGTGCGTCCAACGGCATTCAGCAAGTGTGGCCACGCCTTCAGAGCCTTTGCCGTAACACCACCACCGCACGCCTTTGGTTCGCCCTCCGGCCGCCCATCAAACAAGGCTACCTTCACGCCAGCCCTGGCGAGCAATTCAGCAGCAAACGACCCGGCCGGGCCCGCTCCAACGATGAGTGCATCAAAGTGTTCCATTACCGGAGGCATGATAGAGGTGTTTGTCGATCGTGTGCAATTGAGTAGGTCTTAGTTCAAACTTGAGAGGTTCAGTCTTATTATGGAGACTTGGTTACGGAACCGAGGAGCGATAGTGGACCGGGTCTCGTTGCGATTCCACTCAAGTAGTGAACCGTAGAAACTAGATTAGTTCTCTCGATTTCAACGGACTTCAATTTAGGCTCAAGGATCAGTCATCCTATCCAGACCCGGTCGCTACCGCTCCTCGGTTCCGTAATTCAGAGGCCGAATACTTCAAATTGAGACCCGACCTGCAATTGGCATTCATTGCAGAGTGACAAGATGTTAGAATACCGGCGTTCCCTGACAGCATGTCTGCAATTGTCCACGACTCTTTAACGAGCTGTGCCCCGGTTGCTTTGTTGCCTTTCCATTGTGTGGGTATTAGCAATTAGGTTCCGGATAGTTGAGAACCAGCGTGGGAAGTGAAAGTTCAATTGTTTTCTCAGGTATCGCTCCTCATCCACCGATTATGGTTCCGGGGGTGGGACGTGAGTCGGCTGCTGAGGTAAGGGGTTCCATCGATGGGATGTCGGAGCTTACCAAGCGCCTCATCGCCAGTGGCGCCAACACTGTTGTTCTGATTTCACCTCACGCTCCTCTAGAGCCACATGCTTTTGTTGCTTATCAAGGTCCCGTACTTCACGGAAACTTCGCAAAATTCCGAGCGCCCGCGGTGCGTTTCGAAGCTCCGCTAGACGAAGAGTTGCTAAAGGCAATCTCAGAAGCCGCAGCTAAGGAAGACTACGAGGTCGTGGTCCTGGGGGGCAGCCAAAACCTGGACCATGGAACTGCAGTCCCGCTCTACTTTCTGCAACTGAACGGCTGGACCGGCCGCGTCGTCGCCCTTGGTTACAGTTTTCTGCCTAATGAGGACCATTTACGCTTCGGCTCCTGCATCGGAAAAGCGATCAACGAAACAGGACGGTCCGCCGGGTTGATTGCCAGCGGAGATCTAAGTCATCGGCTGAAACCTGATGCGCCCGCAGGATACAACCCGACCGCATACATCTTTGACAACGAAGTTGTAGACGCCCTTCGCGCAAATTCTCCCGAACGTATTATCAACATCGATCAAGATCTGCGTCGCAGCGCGGGAGAGTGTGGCTACCGTTCGATGCTGATCGCCCTGGGAGCGACGAGAGAACAGCCTTGGGCCTGCGAAGTCATTCACTATGAGGCGCCGTTTGGAGTTGGTTATCTTGTTGCGCAATTGACGGGCAAGCAGCCAGCTTTGCAAGAGTACCGGGAGCAAAATACCACCGCAGGTGATTTCGACAAAGAGTCGTTCAGTGCCGCAAATCTACCCCGCCTCGCCCGGGCGGCCGTGGAGACTTATGTGATCCGCGGAACACAAATAGATTCTTCTCAAGCAAACACGGAACTGCTCAGTGCACGGGCTGCCTGCTTTGTTTCTCTTAAGACGCATGACGGACAATTACGCGGCTGCATCGGAACTATTGAGCCGGCCAAGGAGACTTTAGCGGAGGAGATCATCGCCAACGCGATCAATGCGGCCACACGGGATCCGCGGTTCTCACCGGTTTCGGCTGAAGAACTTTCCCGCCTGCGCTATTCAGTTGATGTGCTTTCGGCCCCGGAGCCGGCCACACTGGCGGATCTCGATCCGGCGGTTTACGGCGTAATTGTAGAGGATGAATCGGGTACACACCGGGGCTTGCTGCTGCCGGATTTGGAGGGAGTGGATTCGGTGGCGAAGCAGGTGGAGATCGCGGTTCGAAAGGCCGGCATTTCGCCGCAAACTTCCATCAAGCTCACGCGTTTTCGTGTTAACAGATTTGGTGAGAAGTAGATTTGACAATCGTGTCCTGCGCTGCGATTGTCTTACTAGACATCAAGGTTTCTCACGTCGAGAGCGTTGTCCTCGATGAATTTACGTCGCGGCTCTACTGCATCGCCCATCAGAACCGTAAACATCTCATCGGTTTCTACCGCGTCGTCGATCCTAACCTGGAGGAGGGTTCGCTTCTCAGGATTCATGGTTGTCTCCCACAATTGCTCCGGATTCATCTCGCCTAGACCTTTATATCGTTGAATGCTCAAATCCTTTTTCGCTGCGGCCAGGACCTTTTCAAGCAGAGCATCGCGCGTGGCAATCTCTTCCTGAGTTCCATTTTCACCTGTGGTGAAGGGAGCCGCCAGTTTATCTTCGAGCTCACTATAAAGTTCAACGGCTTTCTGAAACTCTACAAAGCTGGCAAAGTTCCAATCGATGGAAAGGTCAACACCGGAGATGGCTGAGGTTTCGATCTCCCACAATCCATGTTCCTCATCGGTCGACAGCTCGGTCTTGTATCCGGCTTTGGACAGAACGGCTTCGACCCGGGCCATGAGGTTGCCATCCTGAAAGATCTTGCGAATAGTTGCACCCTCTTGGCGCAAAACGCCTTTTTTCCCGCCGAAAGCCTCAAGCAGAGTCTCCAATAGATGCGAATCGCCTCCTATGCGCCGCGTCGCTCGCTCACAGTACTTCTTTAAGTCGACCATCTTCTCCAATGATTTTGCGAGCTCTTTACCTTCGATTACGTCTTTGGCGCCGGTGGTCTTTACAGTCATATCGGCTGTCGCCATGCGCATCAGATAACGGGTCATCGAGCCCTCGTCTTTGATGTACTCCTCTTTCTTGCCCCGCTTAACCTTAAATAAGGGTGGCTGTGCGATATACACGTACCCCTTTTCAACCAACTCCCCCATCTGTCGATAGAAGAAGGTTAACAACAGCGTTCTGATGTGGGAACCATCGACGTCAGCGTCGGTCATCAAAATGATCTTGTGATAGCGGAGCTTGCCGGCGTCGAAATCTTCTTTCCCGATCCCCGTTCCCAGCGCCATGATGAGCGATTTGATTTCACTATGCCCAAGCATCTTGTCGAATCGTGCCTTCTCGACATTGAGGATCTTGCCCTTAAGCGGAAGGATCGCCTGGTTCTTCCGGTCGCGTCCCTGTTTCGCGGATCCACCTGCCGAGTCGCCCTCGACGATGTAGATCTCGGACAGCGATGGATCGCGCTCCTGGCAATCAGCCAGCTTTCCAGGAAGCATGGTTGAACCCATCGCGCCCTTGCGTACGATTTCCCGCGCTTTCCTGGCAGCCTCGCGCGCCCGGGCAGCGTCAAGAGACTTGCCGACAACCTTCCTGGCAACTGTAGGATTCTGCTCGAAAAATTCCGTTAGCCGTTCGTTCAAAAACGACTCCACGGGTCCCTTCACGTCTGAGTTGAGCTTGCCTTTAGTCTGCCCTTCAAACTGGGGCTGAGGCAGCTTGACCGAAATGACCGCCACCAGACCTTCGCGAACATCATCCCCGGTCAGAGAACTCTTGAAGGTCTTGGCCAAACCCGACGACTGCGCGTAGGCGTTGATCGAGCGCGTAAAAGCCGAACGAAAACCTGAAAGGTGACTTCCACCATCCACCGTATTTATATTGTTCGCAAAGGAGTAAACCTTCTCGTCGTAGCCATCGTTGTACTGGATAGCAACCTCAATCGAGAGACTGTCGCCTTCCTTTTCGAAATAGATAGGTTTGTCGTGAAGCGTAGTCTTATTCTTATTGAGATGTTTCACGAACTCCGCAATACCGCCCTTGTAATAAAATTCGTGAGAACGCTCCGGCTCTTCCCGCTCGTCTTTGATCGTAATGCGAATGCCCTTGTTGAGGAAAGCCTTTTCGCGCAAGCGCTCGGACAGTTTATCGAAGCTAAACTCGGTATGATCGAAAATCTGCGAGTCTGGCTTGAACGTGATCTTGGTTCCGCGCTTCTTGGTTTTTCCTGTCTGCCTCAGGGCAATAACCGGCACGCCGCGAAGATATTCCTGTTCGTAAGTTTTACTATCTCTCCATATCTCGAGGCGTAAGGTCTCTGAAAGAAAGTTGACGACCGAAACGCCCACACCATGAAGGCCGCCGGAAACTTTGTACGCATTGGAGTCAAATTTTCCGCCGGCATGAAGCTTGGTCATAACCACTTCCGCGGCCGACCTCTTTTCTTTCTTAATTTCGTCAACCGGAATTCCTCGTCCGTTATCGATTACCGTGATCGAGTTGTCGAGATGAATCGTCACTTCGACGGTGTCGCAATATCCGGCCAGAGCTTCGTCTATGGAATTATCGACAACCTCATAAACCAGGTGATGAAGACCTAACTCTCCGGTTGAGCCGATGTACATCGCCGGGCGCTTTCGGACGGCTTCTCGCCCCTCCAGAATTGTGATGGAAGAGGAATCGTATTTCTTGTCTGACGTTATACTTGCGGTGGCCAAACTATTCTCCTTAACTCAATCAATACCGTCACTCGTAAATTTTTTCTTTGGGCTGGCACGCTCTGGGCGACTACTTCCTAGGCTAAAACCGTGGAAACCGAATCTCTTTTCGGTTCGCCGTTGGTCACTTTACCGTCTTCAATTTCGTACACACTGGCTCTCGACATGAATGTTTGGACGTGGGAACGTTTCGAAGTTGTAATGAAGGTCTGAGTACTGCCTTCAAGGTATTCCAACAGACTGTTTATCCTCTTTTCGTCAAGTTCCGCGTCCACATCGTCGATGAGAAAAAGCGGGTAATCCTGATGCCATGAATTATATACCGAAATTGCCGCTAAGTCTAATAATAACAATGCGCTACGCTGTTGCCCGGCACTCCCATAAACCCGCATCTCGCGCCCCTCCAGAAGTATTTCTAAATCGTCGCGATGCGTACCGATGAGCCCACGGCCGGCGGATAGTTCCGCCTCAAGTCGAAGCTGCAGCCGGTGGTCCAGCAGCGACTTGTAATCATGCAAATCACCTTTGCCGTCCAGCGACGAAACGTATCGGATTTGGATCTCACGCCGCTCAAAGAGTCCGCGCTCCAATACTTCGTTTATCCGGCCAATGTAGTCGGTTCTAGACTCGTGTATTTGCTGTGCCAGGTTCACCAACTGCTCATTCCAGGGCGCCACCAGATCTCTTGTCTCGGCCAGGCTCAGCCCGGTCTCAATGGAGTCCTGAAGAATTCGGTTTTTCTGCTTGAGCACCTTCTTGTAATTGGAAAGGGTTTGCACATAGGACGGCCTCAACGAAGCGACCCCGCGATCAATAAAGCGTCGTCTCGCCTCAGGCATCCCCCTAACAACTTCGAGTTCATCGGAAGTGAACGCAAATACCTGCAGCTGACCCAGGTATCTTACCAACTGTTCTCTCTTGCCATTGACGGCGATCGATTTCGTGTTGCCTTGGAGCGTGACCTGCAGATCACGCAGAAGTTTCCCGCTGGAGACCTTGCCTCTTACGAAGGCCATCTCCTGGCTAAATCTTATTGATTCCTGAAGACGCTGAGTGCGGAAAGATTTCGTTCTGGAGAGAAGATAGATTCCCTCCAACCAATTTGTCTTACCCTGGCCGTTGTTTCCGAAAATAATATTAAGCCCGGAGCCCCAGAGGATCGTTCCGCTTAAGTTGCGGAAGTGGTGGGCCTCTATAGACTCGAGGATCATAGTTCGAATTTTAGCATATGCTTGATGAGGATTTTGAGACGGAGTGCTGAAGCCACTAGAGAACAAACACAAAGCCCTCCCCTCGATCTTGGGAAAGCGCTTCGGGACTTACAAGGTAGTGTACGACGTTAACGGCTTACTCAGATCCGCATCGGCATCACCACATATTTGTATTCATACCCGCCGCTCTCAGCCGGACGAAGTTGCGCTTGGGAGTTTCCATCCTTGAACTCAAAAGCAACCTTGCCGTCTCCCATCACGTTGAGGAAGTCTTGCAGATATTGCGCGTTGAAACCGATGTCGGTCTCCTCCCCAGTGTATTCCGCCTCGATAGTCTCGCGAGCTTCTCCTTCCTCGGCGTTCTGGGAACTGATCACTAGCTGATTCGGCTCAAGATGAAAGCGGATGGCGTGCGAGCGTTCGTCCGCCATTAGAGCCACTCGGCGGATGGCTTGATTAAGAAGAGCGCTATCGAACTCGACTGATTTATCGTTGTTCTTGGGCATAACCATCTCATAATTCGGAAACTGCCCGTAAAGCATTCGGGAGATCAATAATCTGGGGCCGACTTCAAAGTAGATATGGTTTTCATCCATCCCCAAACTGATCTCACCGTCAAAGCCCGCCGTGAGTTTCGTCAATTCGGCTAATGTCTTTCGAGGTATTAGCGTGTCCAGAGTCTCTCTGTCGCCGTTTTTCCCGATCTCTTTTTTCTCCACGTAGGCGAGTCTGTGACCATCTGTCGTAACCATCTTGGCCCCTGATTTATCCAAGATGAACTTTGCGCCGGAGAGTGTGTACCTCGATTCTTCCTGCGTTATTGCGAAGATTGTTCGGTCGATTAGCGCCTTTAGAACACCCGCCGAAATCTTTGTAGGGGCAGATTTGAAAGTAGGGACCTCCGGAAATGCATCGCGACCTATGCCGACCATCTTAAACTTCGAGCGATCGCATTTCACGGTAACCCAGTCGTTATCTTCCTTCTTAAAACTCACTGGGGCATCGGGCAGCAGCCTGGCAATTTCGAAGAGTTTTCTCGCCTGCACGCAGATAGAACCCGGAGCACTAATCTCGTCTGCATCCATATCACAGCGAATGGTTACGTCCAGATCCGTCCCAGTGATCCTGATTGCGTTCTCACCAACGGACTCAATCAGAATATTTGAAAGAACGGGAATGGTGTTCTTCCTCTCGACCACTCCCTGGACGAAACCAAGTTCTTTCTGAAGATTCTGTTTACTAACGACGAACTGCATGACTTGCCGTCTCCTTAATCATTGAAAGCGTTCTGAATCCCTCGCGCTCTAGATCTACTCCTGCTACTAAAAATAAGTATTTTAATTCTAGTAGTAGTAATAGTGCCCTGTGGATCTCAGGAAAACTGACTAATCTTCTTAACCTCAATAGTTCGAGTCCACATGGGTTGTGAATAAGATCTTCTCGATGACATTCAGACTGTAGAAAAAACACTCGGACCGAATGCAACGTAAGGATTTTCACCAACCATCACGGCAAGGCCTGTGACATTCTGTTTCAAAGTGCCTAACGTCTCTGATCGGAGAAACGAACGGCCCTGTCTCCTGCGGAAACGCGTCACTATTATTTCTCAAGGCGTTCAGAAAGTTCGTTGACGAGTTTCTGAAGACCGGAGTCCCTGGACTTCAGGGATTCGATTTTGGCAAACGAGTGAATAACGGTCGTGTGGTGCTTACCACCGAATGCTCGCCCAATCTCCGGATAACTATGTTTTGTTAACTTCTTACAAAGATACATAGCGATCTGCCGAGGCCGAGAGACTTGCCGAGCATTGCTCTTTGAAATTAATTCGTCGACCCGCATCTTGAAGTTGTTAGCCACGACCTTTTGAATCTGCTGAATCGTAATTACCCCGGATTCTTCTTCACCAGCTATGTTACGAACAGCATCTTGCGCTAAAACTTTGGAGATCTTATCCCCACGCAACGAAGAGATAGCAATAAGCCTCACGAGCGAGCCTTCAAGTTCACGAACGTTGTTCTTAACTCTTGTGGCAATAAACAGTGCGACATCGTCGGGGATGGTCACTCCCATGATCTCCGCTTTGCGGTTGATTATAGCAACTTTCGTTTCAAGATCCGGAGGCTCGATGTCGGCGATCAATCCCCACTCGAAGCGGGAATGTAACCTCTCTTCAAGCGTAGGGATCTCTCGCGGAGGGCAGTCGGAGCTAATAACTATTTGCTTCTGTTGGTCGTACAGAGAATTAAACGTATGAAAGAACTCTTCCTGGGTACGCTCCTTTCCAGCCATGAACTGCACGTCATCGATTAAGAGCACATCGACGGATCTGTACTTCTCGCGGAAACCTTGTGTCTTGTCATAGCGAATGGAGTTAATTAACTCGTTCATGAACTTCTCTGACGATAAATAGCACAACTTCAGATGAGGATTACGCTTCTCTATTGCTTGACCACAGGCATGCATCAGATGGGTCTTTCCCAGTCCGACTCCACCATAAATATACAAAGGGTTATAGGTCCTACCAGGCGCCTCGGCGACTGCCAATGATGCCGCGTGAGCGAACTGATTGCAGGAACCGACAACAAAGCTGTCGTAAGTGTACTTTGAGTTGAGGGACGGCTCCGGAACGGGGCTCAAAGGGGCGCGGACGACCCCGGTCGAGAAGTGGGATGATTCTCGATTGGATCTAGAGTTGGAGGTGAGATTGGATTGAGCCGCAATAGCGACTTCCGTAGCAGTATCGTTTGAGATCGAAATTCGCTCAGTAAAACCCTGGGGGGGCTCGTTTGCTACTTCCCAATCAATGTTATACCCACCGAGTCTGACTTCAGAGAAAGACTGGTCCAGCAGCTCAGAATAGTTGCGGTTTACCCAATCCCTAACCACTTGGTTGGGAGCGCAGAGTCGGACCACGGAGCGCGATCTATCGACCCCTCGAAACTCAATCGTATTGAACCAGGTTTCGATGGTTTCTCCGTTAAGCTTCTTCCTGATGGATTCGAGAATGCCATCCCACACACCGTTTTCGAGAACCACACCGGCCATCTCACTCCAGTTTTCTTTTGTACAGCAGGATTTGCAAGAGAAGGGCAAACAACGTTTCCGCTAACGTTGATTCAATCCAAGTACAGCCGACTTTTCCACAGGGTTTTCCTCAGCTCTGTGCAAAACCCTCAAACCCCTCAAGTAACGCTTTAAAGTGTATATGTATCAATTACTTAGCGAGAGTTGCTCCCCTCGAGGAGTGGGACATTAACACACAGTTCGTATGTGAGCAAGCAGGCGATCGGGCATAAAACACCTCGTGGAAAAATGGAACTGGGGCAAGACTAAAAAAGATGCTGCCCATTTCAGGGAAGCTGTTATTAGTGTCATCGGTTAGCGAAGTTTGCGTCCGGGGGAAACCCTTTCGCCGAGGGTTTTCAGCCTTCTGTAAAGTGAGTTGGGCATAGCGTCGGGAGGGCCGGATTCTTGGGAGGAGGAGAGATCTTACTGGGTGTGCGACAAATTTGTAGGTCGTAAGCGCTAGCTCGCCGCACGCATTTCCCAAAACTCCTCCCAACGACCACTCAGTTGAGCGCAGCGCAGCGCGATGTGGCGTTGGCTCCGCGCAAACTCCAGCGCATGCCTGGTTGCTTCAAGCGGTACCCCACGATGGTTTTGCAGCCTGCTTCGATAACACCTGAACCGACGAATAGTTCTTGGCGGCGAAACTGTGCGTAGCGCATGCGTTCGCGATTGTTCTCGAAGTAACT